>JGI24770J26754_10000550_pt1 | contig 26676 bp, 29 predicted proteins | sample LakOneMetagenome_FD_26754 | JGI IMG/M metagenome (IMG submission 26754) | reverse complement strand
CATGGATCCGAGCCGTACCAACGGCCGGGCCGCCAACAGCCGGTTGGGCAGTGGCTGGCGGCCGTGGGTGCGCGGATCGGCGCTCAGGTTGGCCCCGGCCAGCACCATCAGGATGGTCGCGCCGATGGGCACCAGTGCCCACGGCCCGGGGAACTCCTTGACTCCGTCGATCAGCCAGCCGCAGGCCAGGATGGCGGCCAGCCCGATGGTGGCCATCGTCGTCCGCAGCCACATGGGCAGGCGGACGTGACCGACCAGTGCGCCGGCCAGGGCTCCGGCGAGCAGTTCCCAGCCGCGCGCGAAGCTGTTGAAGTAGGCGGTGGCCTGATCGACCTGATGGGCGACGACGGCGTAGACGAATGACGTGATGGTCAACGCGCCCAGCAACGCCAGGAAGAACGGCCGCAACCGCGCGCCCAACGGCCGGCGGAGCAGGGCGGTACACCCGAACACCAGGAGCAGGAAAGTCACGTAGAACTGGCCCTGCACCGACATGGACCAGATGTGCTGCAGGGGGCTGACGGTCTCGCCGGCCCGTAGGTAGTCCGAGACGGTCCGGATGAGCTCCCAGTTCTGGTAGTAGCCCAGGCTGGCCAGGCTCTGGTCGGCGTAGGTCTCCCACCTGGTCTGCGGCTGGATCAGGATGGTCAGCACCGCGCCGGCGGCCAGCACCACGACCAGCGCCGGCAGNAGGCGGCGGATCAGGCGGACGAGTTCGCGCCCCGGATTCAGCGACGGCTGCGGGCTCAGGGCGTTGCGCAGCANCTTGCTGCCGAAGAAGAAGCCGGACAGCGCCAGGAATACGTCGACGCCGCCGGAGACCCGGCCGAACCAGATGTGGAACACCGCGACCATCAGGATCGCAACCCCGCGGAGGCCGTCGAGGTCGTGTCGGTAGAAGCCGGTCCTGCGTGTGTCGTTCGGCACCGGGGAAGNGGCGCGGGGCGGCGCGACATCCGGGACGGGACTGATTGCTGACGCCGGCTCGAGGGATGTGGTGAGCGTCATGGTCGACAGACAATCTACCCAATCCGGCTGGGTACTCGCTCATCCGTTGTTCACGCAGAATTAGTGTTGTCGTCCGTGCCGGAGCGCTCCCGCCTTGATCCTCGAACCGTCAGTGCGGTCGACGCCGCGCACGTCTGGCACCCGTACAGCACGATCGGTGTACCTGGCCCGCCAGGATTCATGCCGCCGCTGGTGACCGTGCGCGCGGAGGGCGCGTGGCTGACAGTGCTGCGCGACGGCCATGAACTGCCGGTCCTGGATGCGATGGCGTCGTGGTGGACGGCCGTGCACGGGCACGGGCACCCGGTTCTCGACGCGGCGCTGCGGGATCAGCTGTCGGTGCTCAACCACGTCATGTTCGGCGGTCTGACCCACGAACCGGCGGCCCGGCTGGCGCAATTGCTCGTCGAGATCACTCCAGCGGGCCTGGACACCGTCTTCTTCTCCGATTCCGGGTCGGTGTCGGTGGAGGTCGCGGTCAAGATGGCACTGCAGTACCAGATCAGCCGCGGCCGCCCCGGCCGACACCGGCTGATGACCTGGCGCGGCGGCTACCACGGCGACACCTTCACCCCGATGAGCGTGTGTGATCCCGAGGGCGGCATGCACTCGCTGTGGACCGGNATCCTGGCCCAGCAGGTCTTCGCACCGCAGGTTCCGACCGAACACGACCCGGCCTACAGCGCGGCGTTCGAGCACCAGTTGGCGCACCACGTCGACGAACTGGCGGCGGTGATCGTCGAACCGGTGGTGCAGGGCGCCGGCGGCATGCGCTTCCACGACCCGCGGTATCTGAGCGACCTGCGCGCCATCTGCGATCGGCACGACGTGCTGTTGATCTTCGACGAGATCGCGACCGGTTTCGGCCGCACCGGTGAGCTGTTCGCGGCCGACCACGCCGGCGTCAGCCCGGACATCATGTGCGTGGGCAAGGCGCTGACGGGCGGGTACCTCACGCTGGCGGCCACGTTGTGCACCGCCGAGGTCGCCCATGTCATCAGCACTGCCGAACCGGGCGCCCTGATGCACGGGCCGACGTTCATGGCCAACGCGTTGGCGTGTGCGGTGTCGGTGGCCAGCGTCGAGGTCCTGCTCGGGCAGGACTGGCGGAGCCGGGTCGCGGAGATCTCCGCCGGACTGCGCGACGGGCTGCGGTCGGCGGCGACGCTGCCCGGCGTGGCTGACGTNCGCGTGCGGGGCGCCATCGGCGTCGTCGAGATGGCCGAGCCCGTCGATCTGGCGGTGGCCACCCCGGTGGCGCTCGATCATGGTGTCTGGTTGCGGCCGTTCCGCAATCTGATCTATGTGATGCCGCCGTTCATCTGCACCGCCGCCGAGGTCGACCAGATCACCTCGGCCATGGTCGCGGTGGTTCATGCGCTAACCTGAACGGTGTTCAATTCCGTTCGGAGGCGATGGTGAGATGTCGGTGACCCGCAGTGTGACCCAGCCGCTGTCCTGGCTGGACCGCAACGAGTCGGACCGCCGCGCCGCCGGCCTGCGCCGGTCGCTGCGTCCGCGCTCGGCCTCCGACGCGGTCGTCGATCTGGCGTCCAACGACTATCTCGGCCTGAGCGGTCACCCCGATGTCATCGAGGGCGGCGTCGCGGCGCTGCGGACCTGGGGCGCCGGTTCGACGGGTTCGCGACTGGTCACCGGCGACACCGATCTGCATGAGCAGTTCGAGGACGAGCTCGCCGAATTCGTCGGTGCGCCAAGCGCTCTGGTGTTCTCCTCTGGATATGCCGCGAACATCGGGGCAGTGGTTGCACTGTCGGGACCCGGTTCGCTGATCGTGTCCGACGCCTTTTCGCACGCGTCGCTGGTCGACGCCTGTCGGCTGTCCCGGGCGCGGGTGGCGGTCACCCCGCACAACGACGTCGACGCGATCGAGGCGGCCCTGGCCGCCCGTANGGAAGACCGCGCCCTGGTGGTGACCGAATCGGTCTTCTCCACCGATGGGGCACTGGCGCCGCTGCCGGAACTGCACGACGTCTGCCGCCGCCACGGTGCGGTGCTGCTGGTCGACGAGGCCCACGGGCTCGGGGTGCGCGGGGCCGGTGGCCGCGGACTGCTCGCCGAGACGGGTCTGGCCGACGCACCCGACATCGTGATGACGACGACGCTGTCGAAATCGCTGGGCAGCCAGGGCGGTGCGGTCCTGGGTACGGCCGCGGTGCGCGACCACCTGATCGACACCGCCCGCACGTTCATCTTCGACACCGGACTGGCGCCGGCCGCCGTCGGTGCGGCCGCCGCGGCGCTGCGGGTGCTGCGCGCCGAACCCGAGCGGGCGGCCGCCGTTCGCCGGCACGCCGAGCAATTGGCCGATGTGTGTGATGTCGCCGAGAAGCCGGAATCGGCCGTGGTCTCCGTCATCCTGGGCGCACCCGAGCCGGCCCTGGCCGCGGCGCAGGCCTGCGCCGAACGCGGCCTGCGGGTGGGTTGTTTCCGCCCGCCCACGGTGCCGGCCGGAACGTCGCGGTTGCGGTTGACCGCCCGCGCCTCCCTGGCCGGCGACGAGATGGCCCTGGCACGCCGGGTTCTCACGGAAGTGCTGGGCACGGCGCGCCCGTGAGCGCCCTGTTCGTCACCGGGACCGACACCGGGGTCGGAAAGACCGTCACGACGGCGGCCCTGGCCTGTCATGCCCGGCTGTCCGGACTGCGGGTCGCGGTGTGCAAGCCGGCCCAGACCGGGACCGCCGACGGCGACGACGACCTGGTCGAGATCGGTCGGCTGGCCGGGGTCACGGCACTGGTCGGCGGGGCCCGCTACCCGCAACCGCTGGGTCCGGTCGCCGCAGCGCGCCTGGCCGGGATGCCACTGTGCACGGCGGGGGAGTTGCTCGCCGGCATCCGCGGCGCCGACGGGCCGGGACAGCTGACCCTGGTGGAGGGCGCCGGGGGCCTGCTGGTCGAGCTCGGTGCCGACGGGGTGACGCTGCGCGACCTCGCCGTCGAACTGGGGGCCCCGGTGCTGGTGGTCACCGCACCCGGGTTGGGCACCCTCAACCACACCGCGCTCACCTTGGAAGCCATTGCCGCCAAAGGTCTTTCATGCGCTGGACTGGTCATCGGGAGCTGGCCCGCGGATCCGGGACCCGCGGAGAGATCCAACCGTGGTGCGCTGGCTGAACTAGCCCCGGTGCGCGCGGTGCTGCCCGCCGGCGCCGGTGCTCTGGACGCCGCGAAGTTCGCCGAGCTGGCCCGGGACGCGTTCGACCCGGGCTGGGTCGGCGACCTGGTGCGCTGACGTGGTGCACTCGATCGAGCTGTTGTTCGACGCGGATACCGAAGCGGAGATCCGCCGCCAGTGGGATGCCCTGGCCGCGGCCGGTCTGCCGAGTGCGGCCCAGAACCCGTCGCCGACCAACCGGCCGCACGTCACCCTGGCAGTCGCCGAACGCATCGACCCAGATGCCGATGCGGACCTGCGGTCCCTGGCGGGTCTGCCGCTGGAATGCCGAGTCGGGGCGCCGATGCTGTTCGGCGGCGTGCCGACCCTGGTCCGCCTGATCGTGCCGACAGCCGCATTGCTGACGCTGCATCGCGCCGTCGTCGCCGCGTGCCTGCCGCACGCGCTGCCCGCGCTCATGCCGAACAGCCGGCCCGATCAGTGGACGCCGCACGTCACGCTGTGNCGGCGGCTCGCGCCGGCGGACGTGGGGGTGGCGTTGGCGGTGATCGGCGGTCGCGAGGTCGCCGGATCATTCGCCGGTATGCGGCACTGGCACGGGGACGTCAAGCAGGCGGTGTGCCTGCAGCCGCCGGCATCCGGCTGAGCCGATGTGCGCCGATCCCGTCGACCAGNAGCCGCAGCCCGAACGCGAAGCGGGCACCCGAATCATCGGTCAGCACCGACTGCCCGTCGGCCAGCTCGGCACCCGCGGCGTCCCACTGCAGGCGGGACTGTTCATCCGCGGTGAAGCCCAGGACGTAATAGATGACGGTGCGGGCGGCCAGTCCCGCCTGGTCCTCGCGATCCAGCCCCGCCTCGGCGGCGGCCCGCGCCAGGCCCTCGACCACATGGCTCATCATCTGGGAGCGTCCGGCCGCGAAACTGGCCGAGACCAGCTCGGCGCCGTCGGTGTGCGACAGCAGCGCATCGCGCAGCGCGGCGCAGGTGGCGACGATGCGGGAGCGCCAGGCGGCGTCGGCGGCCAGCGTCGTCAGTGGGGCCAGCAACTCGTCGGCCACCGCGCCGAGCAGTTCCTGCTTGTTGGCGAAATGCCAGTACAGCGCCCCGGGACTGACCGCCAGCTCTCGGGCCAACCGGCGCATGGTGAGATCGGCGACCCCGTAGTCGTCGAGGATCGCGAGCGCTTTGGCCACCAGGTCGGGTTTGTGCAGCTGCACGTCGNTACCATAACCTGAACGCTGTTCAAGTCCGCACCGAGGAGGAGTTTTCCCGATGACGCAGGCCGCCCTGGACGTCCAAGACATTCTGGGCCTGGCCCGCGAGCAGGTGCTGGACCGTGGGGAGGGTCTGGACCGCGATCAGGTGCTGCAGGTCCTGCAGCTTCCCGACGACCGCCTCGAGGACCTGCTGGCCCTGGCGCACGAGGTCCGGATGAAATGGTGTGGTCCCGAGGTCGAGGTCGAGGGCATCATCAGCCTCAAGACCGGCGGCTGCCCCGAGGACTGCCATTTCTGTTCGCAGTCAGGACTTTTCGCNTCGCCGGTGCGCAGCGCGTGGCTGGACATCCCGAGTCTGGTGGAGGCGGCCAAGCAGACCGCGAAGTCCGGGGCCACCGAGTTCTGCATCGTGGCNGCGGTCCGCGGTCCCGACGAGCGCCTGCTGGCCCAGGTCGCGGCCGGTATCGAGGCCATCCGTAACGAGGTCGACATCCAGATCGCNTGCTCGCTCGGCATGCTCACCCAGGAGCAGGTCGACCGGCTCAAGGCCATGGGCGTGCACCGCTACAACCACAACCTGGAGACCGCGCAGTCCTACTTCCCCAGCGTGGTGACCACCCACTCGTGGGAAGAGCGTTGGGGCACACTGGAAATGGTCCGCGAAGCCGGCATGGAGGTGTGCTGCGGNGGCATCCTCGGAATGGGGGAGACGCTCGAGCAGCGCGCCGAGTTCGCCGCCAACCTGGCCGAGCTCGATCCGCACGAGGTGCCGCTGAACTTCCTCAATCCGCGCCCGGGCACCCCGTTCGGTGATCTGGAGGTGCTGCCGGCGTCCGAGGCGCTCAAGGCCGTGGCGGCCTTCCGGCTCGCGCTGCCGCGCACGATGCTGCGGTTCGCCGGCGGCCGCGAGATCACCCTGGGCGATCTCGGCGCCAAGCAGGGCATCCTGGGTGGGATCAACGCCGTCATCGTCGGCAACTACCTGACCACGCTGGGCCGCCCGGCCGAGTCCGATCTCGAACTGCTCGACGATCTGCAAATGCCGATCAAGGCGCTGAACGCCAGCCTGTGATGACCGAGGAATTGCCCGCGCCGGTGGGTGCGGGGACCTACAACGTCTACACGGGCATCCAGACCGACGCGGCGGCGGGCATCGNGCTCCCCACGGCCGCCCAGCTCGGTCTGGAGCCGCCCCGGTTCTGTGCGGCCTGTGGCCGACGGATGATCGTTCAGGTCCGGCCCGACGGCTGGTGGGCCAAATGTTCGCGACACGGTCTGGTCGACTCGTCGGACCTCGAGGATCGGCGATGAATTCGATTGTCGCCCAGCCTCGTACGAGCCGTGGTTCGGCCGCGGTGCGGGTGNTCCTCGGGCTGGCCGGCGNGGGCGGGGCCGTCGGGGCGCTGTGGGTGNTGCTCGCCCCGCCGGTCCACGGTGTGGTGGCGCTCAGCAAGAGCGGTGCGCGGGTGCACGCCTATCTCGGCAACGAGGCCGACAACTTCTTCGTGGCTGCCACGATGCTGCTCGGCNTGCTCACGGTGCTGGCCNTCGTGGCCGCGGTGGCCGTCTGGCAGTGGCGTGCCCATCGGGGGCCGCTCATGGCGGTCGCGCTGACCGTCGGTTGCACACTCGGTGCCCTGGCGGCCGCCGGTGTCGGCACCGCCCTGGCCCGCTGGCGCTACGGGACGCTCGACATCGACGCCGCGCCGGTAACACCGGACAACCGATTCCACTACTTCACCGAGGCGCCGTCGGTGTTCTTCGGCCACAACGCGATCCAGATGGCGACCGGACTGTTGATCCCGGCCATGACCGCGGCCCTGGTGTACGCGCTGCTGGCCATCGCGACCGCGCGCGACGACCTCGGGGCCTATCCGCCGGTGACGCAGTCCGATCCGGTGCCGATCACAAGGGGCTCCGGCCAATCCTTCGACTGGTGAGCACGCGGGCGGCGACCTTTCCGAGCCGCCACATCCCCATGTAGGTCATCGGGTTGAGCAGGGTGGGCCAGGTGGTGCGGACGATGTGTTCGTCGAGCGGCCGGCCCTCGAAGCGGTCGATCAGCCAGCGCAACGCCATCGGTGCCGACAGCGGATGCAACAGGATGTGGTCACAGAATCGGTCGCGGTGGTACGTCACATTCGCCCCGCCCGCNACGTAGGCCGCGGCCAGCGCATCGATATCGGCCACCGAGCCGATCTGATCGTGCACGGCCTGCACGATCAGGACGGGCGGCGTCGGAGCGGACGACCCCAACTTGATATCGGCGAGAATCTGTTCGACCTCCGGGAGGTCCAGCAGTTCGGTCAGCGGGCGATCGATCAGGTTGCTCATGTCGGTTCCGGCGAATCGCGCCATCGCATGCAGGGTGGTCATCCGCTGAATGCTGGCGAGCATGTTCTTGCCCTGATCGTTCGTGTGCTCCTGCAGGAGGCGATCCAGCTGCGGGTAGATGTGGGTCAGTGCGGCGACGACCGCGCCCGGCAGGCCGGCGTAGATGCTGCCGTTGAGCCGCCGGAACGTGGAACCCAGGTCGCCGATGGGCGAGCCCAGGACGGCGCCGACGATGTTCAGTTCGGGCGCGTAGGTGCCGTGCTCCTCGGCGGTCCACGCGGTGGCCAGGCCGCCGCCGGAGTATCCCCACAGTCCGATCGGCGCTTGCGGCGACAGGCCGACCCGGTCGTAGCCGAGTGCGGCCCGCAGGCCGTCGAGGGCCCGGTATCCGGGTTCGTGCGGGGCGCCCCACAGGCCGTGGGTGCCCTCGTGGTCGGGAACCGACACCGCCCAGCCCTCGGCGAGTGCGGCGGCCACCAGCAGGTATTCCAGCTGGGCGAACGAGCCCAGGGCGTGGGCGCCCCAGCGCATCGCATAGGACGGGAAGCAGCGCGGGGTGACCGCGTCGATGGCGCACTGGTAGGAGATGACGGGGCGCGGGTGATGCGGGGAGCGCTCGGTGGGCACGATGACGGTGGTGACCGCAGCTTCCGGGGCGCCGTGCATGTTGGTGGTGCGGTAGAGCAGCTGGATGGCCTTGGTGCGCTGGCGGATCAATCCCAGGAAGCCCAGCTCCACGTCCCGGGAACGCAGCACGGTGCCCGGTTCGGCGTGCTCGTAGCCCGCCGGGGCCAGGTAGAACGGGTCACGATCGGGAACCAGCGGCTTCGTCCCAGGCTCCGGCGACTCATGAGGCACCCGGCCGATCCACTGCGGTTCGACCAGCCGCGCGGCGTTGCCAGCATCCATTGCGACTCCCTTCGGTGCCGTTGCGACCGATTGTGTCTTACCGATCCCTTAAAGACCAATCCGATCAGCTTGGCGGACGCAGGGCCGCGAACTCGTCAGTGACACGCAGGAGTGAATCGGTGAATCGGTACAGAGCCGCCGGACGGCCGCCGCTGCGCCCGGATTGTGCGGTGGTTCCCGTGCGGGTGATCACGCGGCGGCGGGCGAGAACTCGCTGCAGGTTGGTGGCATCCACCTGGTATCCCAGCGCCGCGCTGTAGATGTCCCGCAGCGTCGACAGGGCGAATTCCCTTGGCGCCAGGGCGAAACCGAGGTTCGTGTAGGAAAGTTTGGACACCAGACGGGCGTGCGCGTGGGCCACCATCGGGGCGTGGTCGAAGGCCATCGGCGGCAGGGCGTTGACGGGGTGCCAGCGGGTGTCGGGCGGCAGCTCGGGTTTGGCGGGGGAGGGCACCAGGCCCAGGAATGTGGTGGCGATGGTGCGATCGCCCGGCACCCGATGTGGGTCGGAGAACACCCCCAGCTGCTCGAGATGGGCAATCTCACGGAGGTCCACCTTCTCGGCGAGTTGGCGCCGGACTGAACTGGCGATGTCCTCGTCGTGCCGGAGCCGGCCCCCGGGAAGTGCCCAGGCGCCCCGCTGGGGATCCATCGCCCGCTCCCACAGCAGCACGCTGAGCTGCGGTTTCGGGGTCGTCGGGTGACGCACCTGGAATAGGACGGCCAGCACTTCGTGTGCGGTGCTAGGATTGACCATGTTTTCGATCATAAGTCGAAAACCTCGGCCCGGAAAGGACCGGACATGACAGTTCTGGACCGACTGGAAACCCAGAGTCCGCTGGCAATGCACATCGTCGACAGTCCAGCTGGCTACACCGGGGTCATCGGGGACGGGGAATGGGCCGCCGAGGTCCGTCGGCTGGCCACCCTGCGCGGCGCGACGCTGCTGGCGCACAACTACCAACTGCCCGCGATCCAGGACGTCGCCGATCACGTCGGCGACTCGCTGGCACTGTCGCGCATCGCCGCCGAGGCACCCGAGGACACCATCGTGTTCTGCGGCGTGCACTTCATGGCCGAGACCGCCAAGATCCTGTCGCCGGACAAGACCGTGCTGATTCCCGATCAGCGGGCCGGGTGTTCCCTGGCCGATTCGATCACCGCCGACCAACTGCGCGCCTGGAAGGACGACCACCCGGGCGCCGTCGTCGTCTCCTATGTCAACACCACCGCGGCGGTCAAGGCGCTCACCGACATCTGCTGCACCTCCTCGAATGCCGTCGAGGTGGTTGCCTCCATCCCCGCCGACCGTGAGGTGCTGTTCTGCCCGGACCAGTTCCTGGGCGCCCACGTGCGCCGGATGACCGGCCGCAAGAACCTGCACGTCTGGGCCGGCGAATGCCACGTGCACGCCGGCATCAACGGTGACGAGCTGGCCGAGCAGGCCCGTACCCATCCCGATGCCGAACTATTCGTCCACCCCGAATGCGGTTGCGCCACATCGGCTCTCTATCTGGCCGGCGAGGGTGCGTTCCCCGAGGACCGGGTCAAGATCCTGTCCACCGGCGGCATGCTGGACGCGGCCCGGGAGTCACACGCCAAGCAAGTGCTGGTGGCCACCGAGGTTGGCATGTTGCACCAATTACGCCGTGCGGCACCGGGAATCGACTTCCAGGCGGTCAACGACCGGGCGTCGTGCCGGTACATGAAGATGATCACCCCGGCCGCCCTGCTGCGCTGCCTGATCGAGGGNGCCGACGAGGTTGACGTCGACCGGGCNACCGCGGACCTGGCCCGCGCCAGCGTGCAGCGGATGATCGAGATCGGGCAACCCGGCGGCGGCGAATGAGCANCGGGAGTCGACGATGCCGGGCGAGGTNCGAGCCCGGAGGAGGAGTGAGCGAATGAGCGCCGGGCCCGCCTGCGGAGGTTCGGGCCTCTGGCAGCAGCGCGCCGACGTCGTCGTGATCGGCACGGGTGTCGCGGGTCTGGCCGCTGCACTGGCCGCGCACCGCAGCGGCAGCAAGGTGGTGTTGTTGTCCAAGGCCTCGGAGGCCGAGGGCGCCACGGCCACGTTCTACGCCCAGGGTGGCATCGCCGTCGTCCTGCCCGACAACGANGATTCGGTTGACGCGCACGTCCGTGACACCCTGGCCGCCGGCGGCGGNCTCTGCGACCTCGAGGCCGTTCGCTCGATCGTCGCCGATGGCTACGCCGCGGTGGCCGACCTGGTCTCCGACGGAGCCCGATTCGACGAGTCCGCGCCGGGCCGCTGGGCGTTGACCCGCGAGGGCGGCCACTCCCGGCGCCGGATCATCCACGCCGGGGGCGACGCCACCGGTGCCGAGGTGCAACGGGCGCTGGATCGGGCCGCGGCGCTGCTGGACATCAGACGCGGCCACGTCGCCACACAGGTACTCCACGACGGCGGGCGGGTCACCGGGGTCCTGGTGCACAGTCCCGACGGGCCGGGTGTCCTGCATGCCCCATCGGTGATCCTGGCCACCGGCGGACTGGGCCACCTGTACCGCGCGACGACCAACCCGGAGGGCTCTACCGGTGATGGCATTGCCCTGGCGCTGTGGGCCGGTCTGGCGGTCAGCGACGTCGAGTTCGTCCAATTCCATCCGACGATGCTCTTTGCCGGTCACGGTGGCGGCAGGCGCCCACTGATCACCGAGGCCATCCGCGGCGAGGGTGCCAAACTCGTTGATGCCAAGGGTCTTTCAGTAACGGATGGCGTACATCCGATGGGCGACCTGGCGCCCCGCGACGTGGTCTCGGCGGCGGTCGACGCCCGGTTGCGGCAGACGGGGGACAACTGCGTGTATCTCGACACCCGCGGCATCGCCGGCTTCGAAGCCCGATTCCCGACCGTGACCGCGGTGTGCCGGGCTGCCGGCATCGACCCGACCCGCCAACGCATTCCAGTGGTTCCCGGCGCGCACTACAGCTGCGGCGGTGTCCGCACCGATGTCCACGGCCGGACGGAACTTCCCGGCCTGTTCGCCGCGGGGGAGGTCGCACGCACCGGCATGCACGGCGCCAACCGGCTNGCGTCCAACAGTCTGCTCGAAGGACTGGTCGTGGGGCAGCGGTCCGGCCGGCTGGCCGCAACCCACGCCGCCAACAGTGGTGCCGTCCGCGCCGTACTGCCCGAGCGTCGCGCTTTCCCGGTGCTCGACCGGACCATGTTGCAGACCGCGATGTCCGAACATGCCTCGGTGATGCGGGACGCGGCCGGTCTGGCCAAGCTCGGCGAAACACTCACTGCCACAACCATGACCGAGCCCCGCACCCGGCGCGCGTTCGAGGACGTCGCACTGACCGCGACGGCCGGCGCGCTGGTCGCCGCGGCGACCATCCGCACGGAAAGCCGCGGCTGCCACCATCGTTCGGACTTCCCCGACACCGATCCGGCCCAGGCCCGCAGCACCGTAATGCGCATCGTCGAGGACCGTGCGGTTGCAGACGTCCCGGCGGTGCTGTGCTGATGCAGCTGACACACGACGAACTCGTGGAGGCACGCGCCACGGTCCGGAAGGGTCTCGACGAGGACCTGCGCTACGGCCCCGACATCACCACCATCGCGACGGTGCCGGCCGATTCCGTCACCACCGCGGCGCTCGTCAGCCGCGCCGACGGTGTGGTCGCCGGGATCGACATCGCGCTCCTGACGCTCGACGAGGTGCTCGGCGCCGACGGCTATCGCGTCCTGGGGCGCGCCGACGATGGCGACCGGCTGCGCCGCGGCGATGCGCTGCTCACCCTGGAAGCCGATACCCGCGGGCTGCTGACGGCTGAACGCACCATGCTGAACCTGGTCTGCCACCTATCGGGGATCGCGACGGCCACCGCCCGATGGGTCGACGCCGCGGACGGCACCCGGGCCCGCATCCGCGACACCCGAAAGACCCTGCCCGGACTGCGCGCCCTGCAGAAATACGCGGTCCGCGTCGGCGGCGGACTCAACCACCGGATGGGCCTGGGCGACGCGGCCCTGATCAAGGACAACCACGTCGCGGCGGCCGGGTCGGTATTGGCCGCGCTACGAGCCGTCCGGGCGGCCGCACCCGACCTGCCGTGCGAGGTTGAGGTCGATTCCCTCGAGCAGCTCGACGAGGTGCTCGGTGAGGATCTCGGGGAACCGGGTCTGATCCTCCTCGACAACTTCGCGGTCTGGGAAACCCAGATCGCCGTCCAGCGCCGCGACACCCGCGCCCCGCGGGTGAAACTCGAATCCTCGGGCGGACTGGAACTCGAGAACGCGGCCGCCTATGCCGGCACCGGTGTCGACTACCTGGCCGTCGGGGCGCTGACCCATTCGGTCCGGGTGCTCGACATCGGGCTGGATATGTAGCGGCTCACGCGCCCGTCGGCGGCGCGTCGAGTAGCACCGTCTTGTGCTCGAGGTAGGGCAGCAGACCCTCGACGCCGCCCTCGCGGCCGATGCCGGATTGTTTGAATCCCCCGAAGCCGATGCCGTAGTCGAGCTTGAAGCCGTTGTGTCCCACAGTTCCCGAACGCAACCGGCCGGCCACNTCGCGGGTGCTTGGGGCGACCGNCGCCGGTCACCAGTGTCGCCCCCTCTTCGATGCCCTTGGCGATGTAGCCCTCCACCCGGTCGCGCTGCCGGGCCATCGCCAGCGGACCCATCTGGGTTGCGGGATCGAATGGGTCGCCCACTTCGACAGCCGTCTCGGCGTCGCCGGGGCCGATCAACTGTGCGATCGAGTGCACCACGCCCGATCATCAAGTCCGACAGGGTGGTGCCGGCTGTACTCGACAGCGCGATGACGGTCCAGAAGATNACGGGTAGAACCGGCCGGCGTCGAGCTGGACGACGACCGCAATGAGGAAGGCGATCAAGAAAGCGGCCGTGCTGATCAGGTAGCCGACGTGCAGCGTCTGGGCGAGCAGATCTCTGCCGTCTCACCCAGAGTGGTGGCGACGACTCTGAGCAGCCAGATCAGCGCCGTGACGTGGGGCAGTCTGCGCATCACGAACCGCGCAGGCGAAGGACGAGCCGAATGCGCGATTGCGGCGGTTCGCCGGGCCTCGGCGATGGAATCACATTGATCTGCGGAGCAGTTGGGGAAGCTGGTCACGGGCAACAGCTTCGACGACTGCCGCTGAAAGCCCGCTGAAAGATGCTGAGCTGCCCCTGAGTGACGGCATATTGGTCTGGTTGACGAGGCCGCCCACGAACGCCAGCCACAACCCGAGTTCCATCGCCGCAGTGTCGCAACGCCGAGCCGTGCAGCTCGAGCGATTTTTATCGGCTGGACCGATCAGGGACAATTACCGTGATGGCTGGTTTCGAGATGACCCGGAACGATCTGCGTGGCCGTGTGCTCACGGCCGCGCAACTGCGTGCCGCGCTGCCGCGCGGGGGCGTGGACGTCGACGCCGTGATGCCCAAGGTCCGGCCGATCGTCGAGGCCGTCGCCGGACGCGGTGCCGCGGCGGCCCTGGAATTCGGCGAATCCTTCGACGGGGTGCGTCCCGAATCCGTCCGTGTTCCCGCAGCTGCGCTGGCCGGCGCCCTGGCCGAGCTGGATCCGGCGGTGCGGGCCGCCCTCGAGGTGGCGATCACCCGCACCCGGACCGTGCACGCAGATCAGCGCCGCACCGACACCGTCACCCAGTTGGCTCCCGGCGCCAGCGTGACCGAGCGCTGGGTGCCCGTCGAACGCGTCGGCCTCTACGTACCGGGCGGCAACGCCGTCTATCCATCCAGCGTCGTGATGAACGTGGTGCCGGCCCAGACGGCCGGGGTTGAGTCGCTGGTGATCGCCAGCCCGCCACAGGCCGACTTCGGGGGGCTGCCGCACCCGACCATCCTCGCCGCCGCAGCGCTGCTCGGTGTCGACGAGGTATGGTCCGTCGGCGGCGCGCAGGCCGTGGCGCTGTTGACCTACGGCGGCACCGACAGCGACGGTGCCGAGCTGGCTCCCGTCGACATGATCACCGGACCCGGCAACATCTACGTCACCGCCGCCAAGCGCATCTGCCGCTCCCTGATCGGGATCGACGCCGAGGCCGGGCCCACCGAGATCGCCATCCTGGCCGACCGCACCGCCGATCCGGCGNACGTGGCCGCCGACCTGATCAGCCAGGCCGAGCACGACGAGATGGCCGCCAGCGTGCTGGTCACCGACAGCGCCGCGCTGGCGGACGCCGTTGATGTGGAGCTCGCNGATCAATTGCAGACCACGACGCACCGCGNGCGCGTCACCNCNGCGCTGTCCGGCAAGCAATCGGCCACCGTGCTGGTCGATGACGTCGAGCAGGGNGTCCGGGTGGTCAACGCCTACGCGGCCGAGCACCTCGAGATCCAGACCNTAGATGCCGCCGCCGTGGCACTGCAGATCCGTTCGGCCGGAGCCATTTTCGTCGGCGCGTACTCGCCGGTGAGCCTCGGTGACTACTGTGCGGGCTCCAATCACGTGCTGCCGACCGCGGGCTGTGCGCGCCACTCGAGCGGATTGTCGGTGCAGACGTTCCTCAAGGGCATCCACATCGTCGACTACGACGAGGCCGCGCTCGAGGACGTGGCCGGCGACGTGATCGTGCTCGCCAAGGCCGAGAACCTGCCCGCGCACGGCGAGGCCGTCCGCCGGAGGTTCGAACGGTGAGCGCCGATCGGATCACGCTGGCCGACCTTCCGCTGCGCGAGGACCTTCGGGGAANATCCCCTTACGGGGCACCGCANCTGGACGTGCCGGTGCGGCTGAACACCAACGAGAACCCGCACCCGCCGACCCGTGCGCTGGTGGACGACGTCGTCGAATCAGTGCGATCGGTGTCCGGTCAGTTGCACCGCTATCCCGACCGCGACGCCGTCGCGCTGCGTACCGATCTGGCGGCCTACATGACGAGGGCAACCGACGTGCCGCTCGGTGTGGAGAACCTCTGGGCGGCAAACGGTTCCAACGAGATCCTGCAGCAACTGCTGCAGGCCTTCGGTGGTCCGGGGCGCACGGCCATCGGCTTCGTGCCGTCGTACTCGATGCACCCGATCATCTCCGACGGCACCCAGACCCGGTGGTTGCAGGCCGCCCGGGCATCTGATTTCGGGCTGGACGTGGACGTCGCGGTCGCCGCGATCACCGAGCAGCGGCCCGACATCGTCTTCGTCACGAGCCCGAACAACCCGACGGGTCAGAGCGTCCCGCTCGAAGACCTGCGCCGGATCCTGGCCGCGATGACCGGCGGCATTCTGATCGTGGACGAGGCGTACGGCGAATTCTCCTCGCAGCCCAGCGCGGTCGCCCTGATCGACGAGCATCCGGCCAGGCTGATCGTGAGCCGGACCATGAGCAAGGCGTTCGCATTCGCCGGCGGCCGGTTGGGCTATCTGATCGCCGCGCCCGCCGTGATCGACGCCCTGCTGCTGGTCCGTCTGCCGTACCACCTGTCAGTGTTGACCCAAGCCGCCGCGCGGGCCGCGCTGCGCCACGCAGACGACACACTCGCCAGCGTCGCAACCCTGGCGACCGAACGGGATCGCGTGTCGAAGGCCTTGTCCGACATGGGGTTCCGGGTCATTCCCAGCGACGCGAACTTCGTCCTCTTCGGCGAATTNGAGGACGCCGCGGCCACCTGGCGGCGGTATCTGGACGNCGGCGTGCTGATCCGCGACGTCGGCATCCCCGGATACCTGCGGACCACCATCGGGCTGGCCGCCGAGAACGACGCATTTCTGGCCGCCAGCGCNCAGCTGGCCTCGACGGTAGGAGCATCATGAGCAACCGGGTCGCCAAGGTCGAACGCAGGACCAAGGAATCCGANATCGTCGTGGAGATCGACCTCGANGGCACCGGCAAGACCGACATCGACACCGGAGTGCCCTTCTTCGATCACATGNTGACCTCCCTGGGCAGCCACGCCAGCTTCGATCTGACCGTGAAGGCCAAGGGCGACATCGAGATCGAGGGCCACCACACCATCGAGGACACCGCGATCGTGCTGGGCCAGGCGCTCGGGCAGGCGCTCGGCGACAAGAAGGGCATCCGCCGGTTCGGCGANGCGTACATCCCGATGGACGAGACGCTGGCGCACGCCGCCGTCGACGTCTCGGGCCGGCCGTACTTCGTGCACACCGGCGAGCCCGANTACCTGGTGGACTTCACCATCGCGGGTTCGGCGGCGCCGTACCACACCGTGATCAACCGGCACGTGTTCGAGTCGCTGGCGTTCAATGCGCGCATCGCCCTGCATGTGCGCACGCTGTACGGTCGCGACCCGCACCACATCACCGAGGCGCAGTACAAGGCGGTCGCCCGCGCGTTGCGGCAGGCCGTCGAGCTCGATCCGCGGGTCTCCGGGGTGCCGTCCACCAAAGGCAGCCTGTGAGCGACGATGCCCCCGGGGGACTCCTGTGACGAAGCGAAAGCTCGTCGTTGTCCTGGACTATGGCTCGGGCAACCTACGTTCGGCACAGCGGGCGCTCGAGCGCGTGGGTGCGGACGTCGAGGTCACTGCTGACCCGGATGCTGCTGCCAACGCCGANGGTCTGGTGGTGCCCGGTGTCGGTGCCTACGAGGCCTGCATGGCGGGTCTGCGCGGCATCGGCGGCGAGAAGATNATCGCTGACCGGGTGGCCGCCGGGCGCCCGGTGCTCGGCGTGTGCGTCGGGATGCAGATCATGTTCGCTCGCGGCGTCGAGTTCGGCGTCGAGTCCACCGGCTGTGGTCGATGGCCGGGCGCNGTCACGCGGTTGGATGCTCCCGTGATCCCGCACATGGGCTGGAATGTGGTCCAGGCCGCCCCAGGCAGCGCCCTGTTCAAGGGGCTCGACGCCGACACCCGGTTCTATTTCGTGCATTCCTATGCCGCCCAGGCATGGGAGGGCAACCCCGATGCGTTGCTGACCTGGGCGACGCATCACGTGCCGTTCCTGGCCGCTGTCGAGGATGGCGTCCTGGCGGCCACACAGTTTCATCCGGAGAAGAGTGGCGACGCGGGAGCGGCGCTGCTCGCGAATTGGGTTGAGGGACTTTGACGTTGACGAACAAACTGATCCTGTTGCCGGCCGTGGACGTGGTCGACGGCAAAGCGGTACGCCTGGTGCAGGGCAAGGCCGGCAGTGAGACCGACTACGGGTCGGCGCTGGAGGCCGCGCAGACCTGGCAGCGCGACGGTGCCGAGTGGATTCACCTGGTGGACCTGGATGCGGCCTTCGGGCGCGGCAGCAACCGTGAACTGCTCGCCGAAGTGGTCGGTCAGCTGGACGTGGCCGTCGAGCTGTCCGGCGGCATTCGCGACGACGACTCGCTGAAGGCCGCGCTGGCNACCGGCTGCGCACGCGTCAACATCGGCACCGCCGCCCTGGAGAATCCNCAATGGTGCGCTGNGGCCATCGCCGAGTATGGCGACAAGGTGGCGGTGGGCCTGGATGCTCAGCTGGAGAACGGGCAGTACCGGCTGCGTGGGCGCGGCTGGGAGACGGACGGCGGCGATCTTTGGGATGTGTTGGAACGTCTTGATCGCGAGGGGTGCTCGCGCTACGTGGTCACCGATGTCAGCAAGGACGGGACGCTGGCGGGTCCGAACCTGGATCTGCTGGGCGCGGTGGCCGACCGGACCCAGGCCCCGGTGATCGCCTCGGGCGGCGTGTCCAGCCTGGACGATCTGCGCGCGATCGCTACCTTGACGGAGCGCGGCGTAGAGGGCGCGATCGTCGGCAAGGCGCTGTACGCCAGTCGGTTCACGTTGCCCGAGGCGCTCGCGGCGGTCGGCAAGTAGCGCCGATGGCACCGTCTCCTGAGCAGCTGGCCACCTGGCTGCGCACCGCCGCCGAGATTCTCGATGGTGTTTCGGGACAGTTCATCGCCGGGCACCGGGCCGACTCGGCGGTGGCCAAGAGGGGCAATGACTTCGCAACCGAGATCGATCTGGCCATCGAACGGCGCGTGGTCGCCGAACTCGTCGAGCGCACCGGTATCGGCGTGCACGGCGAGGAGTTCGGTGGCGCGCCGATCGAGTCCGAACTGGTCTGGGTGCTCGATCCCATCGACGGCACCTTCAACTATGCGGCGGGCTCACCGATGGCGGCCACGCTGCTCGCGCTGCTGTGGAACGGCCTGCCGGTGCTGGGCCTGACCTGGGTACCGTTCGTCGGGCAGCGATTCACGTCGTTGCCCGGTGGCCCGGTGCGAAACAACGGAGAAGTCCTCGTGCCTTTGGAGTCCGCCAAGCTGGCCGCATCCATCGTCGGGATCGGTACGTTCAACGTGGAATCCCGTGGAGTGTTTCCGGGCCGCTATCGCGCGACGGTGCTCGAGAAGCTCAGCCGGCGGTGTTCGCGGGTGCGGATGCACGGCGCCACCGGCATTGACCTGGCCTATGTTGCTGCGGGAATTCTGGGCGGTGCAATCAGTTTCGGCCATCACATCTGGGACCATGCCGCCGGTGTCGCCCTGATCCGCGCGGCTGGCGGGGTGGTCACCGATCTGACCGGCCAGGAATGGACGCCGGCGTCCACGTCAGCGCTGGCCGGAGCTCCCGGTGTGCACCCGCAGATGCTCGAGATCGTGAAATCCGCAGGCGCACCGGAGGATTACCGATGACCGTCAGTGATGTCGCCACCCGGGTGATCCCGTGCCTGGACGTCGATGCCGGCCGGGTGGTCAAAGGCGTCAATTTCGAGAACCTGCGTGACGCCGGGGATCCGGTCGAGCTGGCGGCGGCCTATGACGCCGAAGGGGCCGACGAACTGACCTTCCTGGACGTCACCGCGTCCTCATCCGGCCGGGCCACCATGCTCGAGGTGGTACGGCGCACCGCCGAGCAGGTGTTCATCCCGCTGACCGTCGGCGGGGGAGTGCGTGCCGTCGAGGATGTCGACGTTCTGCTGCGTGCCGGGGCGGACAAGGTGTCGGTGAACACGGCCGCGATCGCCCGGCCCGACCTGTTGGCGGAGATGGCACGACAGTTCGGTTCGCAGTGCATCGTCCTGTCGGTCGATGCCCGCACCGTGCTGGCCGGATCGGCGCCCACCGAGTCGGGCTGGGAGGTCACCACGCACGGCGGCCGCCGGGGGACCGGCATCGACGCGGTCGAATGGGCAAGGCGCGGAGCCGAACTCGGGGTCGGCGAGATCCTGCTGAACTCGATGGACGCTGACGGCACCAAGTCCGGGTTCGACCTACCGATGCTGCGCGCCGTGCGTGCCGCGGTGACCGTCCCGGTGATCGCCAGCGGCGGCGCGGGCGCGGTCGATCATTTTGCCCCGGCGGTGCGGGCCGGCGCCGACGCGGTGCTGGCCGCCAGCGTGTTCCATTTCCGTGAGCTGAGCATCGGTGAGGTGAAGGCGGCGATGCGCGCGGAAGGGATCACGGTCCGATGAACGAGCGGAGCGTGGCGACGCGAGTGAAGTGGACGAGTTGGGGTGGGGTCCGATGAGTCTGGATCCGGCGATCGCAGCGCGACTCAAGCACAATGCCGACGGCCTGTTCACCGCGATCGTGCAGGAGCGCGGCAGCGGTGACGTGTTGATGGTGGCGTGGATGGACGACGACGCACTGGCCCGAACATTGGAAACCCGTGAGGCAACCTACTTTTCGCGCTCGCGCAACGAACAGTGGGTCAAGGGCTTGACGTCGGGACATACCCAGCGTGTCCATTCGGTCCGGCTGGACTGTGACGGCGACGCCGTGCTCCTCGAGGTCGATCAGGTCGGCGGGGCATGCCACACCGGCGATCACAGCTGCTTCGACGCCGACAAGTTGCTTGCCCCGGAGTAGCCCACCATCTCTACGAGCGCCCGTGTTTGTACGGCGTCGCGCCGTGTGTGGTGTACAAACGCGGACGCTCGCGGAGGTTGTCAGACCTCGATGCGGGTGGCCTTGGTGCGGGCGCCCCAGCGGCCGTCGGTGTAGCTGACGTCGATCGGATGGTCGAATGCGGTGGTCACGTTCGCGGTGGTGACGGTGTCCACGGCGGTGCCGCTGGCCACCGTGCGACCGTTGGCGATCAGCAGCGCATGTGTGGTGGACGTCGGCAACTCCTCCAGGTGGTGGGTCACCAGGATGGACGCCATTTCCGGATGCGCATCGCCCATGGAGTCGACGGTCTCGAGCAGTTGTTCACGCGCCGCGACGTCCAGCCCGGTGGTGGGCTCGTCGAGCAACAACAGCTCGGGCGCCGAAATCAGTGCTCGCGCAATGAGACTGCGTCCGCGTTCGCCCTGCGACAGGTTGGGCCAGGTGTCGTCGGCACGTGCGGTCATCCCGACAGTGGCGATCATGGCGTCGGCCCGGGCCAGCTCNTCCGCCGACGGCGTCCAACGCATCGGGATGTCGATGGTCGCGGTGATCCCGGTCAGTACCACTTCCCGGACGGTCAGCGCACTGTGCAGCTTGTGCCGCGGATTCACGTGCCCGATCGAGTGCCGCAACCGGGCCAGCTCGGTTTTCCCCATCTGCTCACCGAGGACCTGGACCGTGCCGCTGGTCGGAAAGGTCACGGCCGCACAGAAACCCAGCAGCGTGCTCTTGCCGGCCCCGTTCGGCCCGAGCAGCGCCCAGTGCTCACCGGGCCGCACTGTCAGTGAGATGCCGTCGATGATCTGCTTGCCGTCGCGGCGGAAGGTCACCTCCGACAGCCGCAGGACGGGTTCGGTCATCAGAATTCCGCTAGGTCTCGAGCGCCTTCGCGCAACCGGCAAGGATCTGCTCAAACCCCTGACGTAGCACCCGTGACGTCAGCGCCGCGGTGAGATTGGCCGGGTCGGCCAACCACGCGAACACCTGGTCCGGCGGCGCCGCGATGATGCGTTCGACGTGGATGCGGACCATCAGGCGGACTTTCGCGCGCGCAGTGTTTCGAGCGCCTTGTCGGCGTGGCTGTCCATCGAGGTCTCGCTGGCGATCACGTCGAGAACCGTGGCATCGGTGTCGATCACGAAGGTGACCCGCTTGACCGGGATCAGCTTGCCCAGCAGTCCGCGCTTGACCCCGAACCGGTCGGCGATGCGGCCATCGGTGTCCGAGAGCAGGGGGTAGTCGAAGCTCTGCTTGTCGGCGAACTGCGCCTGCTTGTCGACGCTGTCCATGCTGATCCCGACCCGCTGGGCGCCCACGGCGGCGAACTCGCCGGCCAGGTCACGGAAATGGCAGGCCTCCTTCGTGCAGCCCGGTGTCATCGCGGCGGGGTAGAAGAACAGCACCACCGGCCCGCCGGCCAGAATCTCGCTGAATCGCCGCTCCGTGCCGGTCTGGTCGGGCCGAACAAAGTCCTCGACACGATCGCCTCGTTTCATGGTGGGTCACGCTACGCCGCGCGGGAACCGGGCGACCAGGATTACCTCGTCGGCCGGTCTGGGAGAATGACCGGGTGCTAGAGGACATCACCACCACGCGGGCTGACTTCCGGGCCCTGGCGGTCGAGCACCGCGTGGTCCCCGTGATCCGTAAGGTGCTCGCCGACAGCGAGACCCCGGTGTCGGCCTACCGCAAGCTGGCCGATAACCGACCGGGCACCTTCCTGCTCGAATCGGCCGAGAACGGACGGTCGTGGTCGCGGTGGTCGTTCATCGGCGCCGGCGCCCCGTCGGCGCTGACCGTGCGGAACGGCGAAGCGGCGTGGCTGGGCAGCACCCCACAGGGCGCACCGTCCGGCGGTGACCCCGTGCAGGCGCTGCGTGACTCGATGGACCTGCTGGCCACCGCCGGATTGCCCGATCTGCCGCCGCTATCGGGCGGGATGGTCGGCTACTTCGCTTATGACCTGGTGCGCCGGCTCGAGCGGCTACCCGAACTCGCCGTGGATGACCTGCAGCTGCCGGACATGGTGATGTTGCTGGCCACCGACATCGCCGCGGTGGATCACCACGAGGGCNCNATCACCCTGATCGCCAACGCGGTGAACTGGAACGGCACCGACGCACACGTGGACGAGGCCTACGACGATGCGATCCGGCGCCTGGACATCATGACCAATGCGCTGGGCCAGCCGCTGCTGTCGACGGTCGCGACGTTCAGTCGGCCGGCCCCGGTGCATCGCTCGCAGCGCACGGTCGAGGAGTACACCGCCATCGTCGAGAAGCTCGTCGGCGACATCGAGGCCGGCGAGGCCTTCCAGGTGGTGCCGTCCCAGCGTTTCGAGATGGACACCGACGTCGATCCGATCGACGTGTACCGGATGTTGCGGGTGTCCAATCCGAGCCCGTACATGTATCTGCTGAATGTTCCCAATGATNCTGGGGGAANGGCATTTTCGATCGTCGGCTCCAGTCCGGAGGCGCTGGTCACCGTGCAGGACGGCTGGGCCACCACGCANCCGATCGCCGGTACCCGATGGCGCGGCGCCACCGAGGAGGAGGATCAGCTGCTCGAGAAGGAGCTGCTGGCCGACGACAAGGAACGCGCGGAACACCTGATGCTGGTCGATCTGGGCCGCAACGATCTGGGCCGGGTGTGCGTCCCCGGCACCGTGCGCGTCGAGGACTACAGCCACATCGAGCGCTACAGCCATGTCATGCACTTGGTCTCCACCGTCACCGGCATGCTGGCCGACGGCCGCACCGCACTGGACGCCGTGACGGCCTGTTTCCCGGCCGGGACGCTCTCGGGCGCCCCGAAGGTCCGGGCCATGGAGCTGATCGAAGAGGTCGAGAAGACCCGCCGCGGCCTCTACGGTGGTGTCGTCGGATACCTGGACTTCGCCGGGGACGCCGACTTCGCCATCGCGATCCGTACCGCGCTGATGCGCGACGGCACGGCCTATGTGCAGGCCGGTGGCGGCGTGGTNGCCGATTCGAACGGGCCCTACGAGTACAACGAGGCCGCCAACAAGGCCAAGGCGGTGCTCACCGCGGTCGCGGCGGCGCAGACGCTGATGGTCGCGGGGGCGGCGCGGGAAGCCGATGACTGACACCGGGCGGCGGCTGATCCGGATCGCCCAGCTGCTGCTGGTGCTGGCCGGACTCGGACTGTGGGGGGCTACCCGGCTGCCCTGGGTGTCGATCACGACCTTCGACGGGCTGGGGCAGCCNAGGACCACGACGCTCAGCGGTGGGGCCTGGTCNACGGCGCTGGTCCCGCTCGCGCTGCTGCTGATCGCAGCCGCGGTCGCCGGACTGGCGATCCGCGGCTGGCTGCTGCGGGTGCTGTCGCTGCTGGTGGCGCTGGCCAGTGCCGCCGCGGCCTATCCAGCGATCGCCCAGTGGGTGGTTCCCGACGTGTCGGCCCGGGCCGCGGAGCTGGCAGGGATTCCGGTGATGTTCCTGGTGGGCAGCGAACGCCGGTACGGCGGCGCGGTGCTGGCCCTGATCGCCGCGGTGCTGGCGCTGGTTGCCGCAGCCATCCTGATGCGCGCCGCCTCGCGTGCCCGCGGGGGCGCTGTCACCTCCGACAAGTACCTGGCGCCGTCGGCGCGACGGTCGGCTGCCCGGTCCGCAGCGGCCCCGGCGCAGGCCGACGACGCCGCGGACGGGTCCGAGGCGTCGGAGCGCCGACTGTGGGACGCGCTCGACGACGGGCAGGATCCGACTGCAGAGGGTCGGTGACGGGTCAGCCCGCCACGGCGGCTACCCTTTGTGAAACGCAAATCTCGGCGATTCTTCGACATCACGACCAGCGAGGGCCACGAGCGAAAGGGGCGGCGGGCATGAGTTCGGCGACGGTTCTCGACTCCATCATCGAAGGAGTCCGCGTAGACGTCGCCGCCCGAGAAGCCGTCGTGAGCATGGCGGATGTGAAGGCAGCGGCACACGCGGCCCCACCGCCCCGTGACGTGGTCGCGGCGCTGAATCAGCCCGGGATCGCCGTCATCGCCGAGGTCAAGCGCGCGAGCCCGTCCCGGGGCCAGTTGGCCAACATCCCCGATCCCGCAGACCTGGCACGCGCGTACCAGAGCGGGGGCGCTCGCATCATCAGCGTGCTCACCGAGGAGCGCCGGTTCAACGGCTCCCTCGACGACCTGGACGCGGTGCGCGCCGCGGTGTCTATTCCGGTGCTGCGCAAGGACTTTGTGATTCGCCCGTACCAGATCCATGAGGCCCGCGCCCACGGTGCCGACATGCTGTTGCTGATCGTTGCGGCCCTCGAGCAGTCGGCCCTCGAGTCGATGCTGGATCGCACCGAGTCGCTGGGAATGACCGCACTCGTCGAGGTCCACACCGAGGAGGAGGCCGACCGCGCGCTGCAAGCNGGCGCCAAGGTCATCGGCGTGAACGCNCGCGACCTGAAGACCCTCGAGGTCGACCGGGACTGCTTCGCGCGGATCGCGCCGGGACTGCCTTCCAACGTGATCCGGGTGGCGGAGTCGGGCGTGCGTGGCACCGGCGACCTGCTGGCCTACGCCGGCGCCGGGGCCGACGCGGTCCTGGTCGGCGAGGGGCTGGTCACCAGTGGTGATCCCCGCAGCGCGGTGGCGGATCTGGTCACCGCGGGCACCCATCCGTCCTGCCCCAAGCCAGCCCGCTAACCCGGTGGCCGAACCGAAGAACCCCGGTCTCCCGCCCGCCAGTGCGGGCATCGTGGAGCCCAGCGGTCACGAACCCGATTCCGGCGGGCACTTCGGTGCGTACGGCGGGCGCTTTGTCGCCGAGGCGCTGATGGCCGTGATCGAGGAGGTCACCGCGGCCTACGAGAAGGCGCGTGCCGATCAGGAGTTCCTCGACACCCTCGACGATCTGCAGGCCAACTACGCGGGTCGCCCGTCACCGCTGTACGAGGCCACCCGACTGTCCGAGCAGGCTGGCGGAGCTCGACTGTTCCTCAAGCGAGAAGACCTCAACCACACCGGATCTCACAAGATCAACAATGTGCTCGGACAGGCGCTGCTGGCGCGGCAGATGGGCAAGAAGCGCGTCATCGCCGAGACCGGCGCGGGTCAGCACGGCGTGGCCACTGCCACCGCGTGTGCCTTGCTCGATCTCGAGTGCGTCATCTACATGGGTGCCGTCGACACCGCCCGGCAGGCCCTCAACGTGGCCCGCATGCGACTGCTCGGCGCCGAGGTGGTGTCGGTCGACACCGGGTCGGCCACTCTCAAGGACGCGATCACCGAGGCGTTCCGGGACTGGGTGACCAACGCGGACTCCACCTACTACTGCTTCGGCACCGCCGCTGGGCCGCATCCGTTCCCGACGATGGTGCGCGACTTCCAGCGCGTCATCGGACTCGAGGCCCGGGTCCAGATCCAGGAGCGCGTCCACCGGCTGCCCGACGCCGTGACCGCCTGCGTGGGCGGCGGATCGAACGCGATCGGCATCTTCCACGCCTTCATCGACGATCCGAGTGTTCGACTGATGGGCTTCGAGGCCGCTGGCGACGGGGTGGAGACGGGCCGGCATGCGGCGACGTTTACCGGCGGATCGCCGGGGGCCTTCCAGGGGTCGTACTCCTACCTGCTGCAGGACGAGGACGGCCAGGCCATCGAATCCCATTCGATCTCAGCGGGTTTGGACTACCCCGGGGTCGGGCCCGAGCATGCCTACCTCAAGGACACCGGCCGTGCGGAGTACCGGCCGGTGACCGACAGCGAGGCGATGGACGCCTTCCGTCTGTTGTGTCGCACCGAGGGCATCATCCCGGCGATCGAATCCGCCCACGCCGTCGCCGGCGCGCTGAAGCTGGGCGCCGAACTGGGCGACGGTGCGGTGATCGTGGTGAACCTGTCCGGCCGCGGCGACAAGGACGTGGCGACGGCGGCGAAGTGGTTCGGCCTCCTCGACGGTGGCACCGATGAGTGAAACCAGNGGCGTGGCANCGATCTTCGCTGCCTGCCGGGAGCAGAACCGGGCCGCGCTGATCGGGTACCTGCCCACCGGCTATCCCGACGTGGACACCTCGATCGACGCCATGGTCGCCCTGGTCCGATCCGGTTGCGACATCGTCGAAGTCGGCATCGCGTACTCGGATCCGGGGATGGACGGTCCTACCATCGCCCGGGCCACCGAGACGGCTTTGAGCCGGGGTGTCCGGGTCCGTGATGCGCTGCGCGCGGTCGAGGCAATCACCGCGGCCGGCGGTCACGCCGTGGTCATGACGTACTGGAATCCCGTGCTGCGCTACGGCGTCGACGCGTTCGCGCGGGACCTGGCCGGCGCCGGCGG
>JGI24770J26754_10000549_pt1 | contig 26689 bp, 27 predicted proteins | sample LakOneMetagenome_FD_26754 | JGI IMG/M metagenome (IMG submission 26754) | reverse complement strand
GCTCTCTTCGACCGTCGGGATTGGGCGGAAACGCCGAACCCCGGGTCCCGGTAAGGCCTGAACAGGGCCACCTGACGGGACGCTGGCGGATAACGGTCGCGTGGAGCGCTTGGCTTCGTCGAAACGGTATTTCTTCTCAACACTCCGGACGCTGTCCGGCGCTCCGCGTCCCTTTCCACCCTTCAGCGGCCGGCCGCGTGAAGTCGAGAGCGCGCGCCCTTGACGCCCCCTCTCCCGCGCCGCACAAACGCGCCAAACCAAACACACGTTTGAGGGAGACTTGGGCATGGCGGACATCCGCTTCGACGGCAAGGTGGCGATCGTGACGGGCGCTGGTGGCGGCCTTGGCCGGCAGCACGCGCTGGAACTGGCCCGCCGCGGCGCCAAGGTCGTGGTCAACGACCTGGGCGGCAGCGTCGACGGCTCGGGCGGCTCGTCCGAGGCGGCTCAGAAGGTGGTGGCCGAGATCGAAGCCTTCGGTGGCGAAGCCATCGCCCACGGCGCCTCGGTGACCGATGACGCGGGCGTCGCCAACATGGTCCAGACGGCCATGGACAAGTGGGGCCGCATCGACATCCTGGTCGCCAACGCCGGCATCCTGCGCGACAAGACCCTGACCAAGATGGAACTGGCCGACTTCGAGCTGGTCATGCAGGTGCACGTGTTCGGCACCTTCAAGCCGATCAAGGCGGTCTGGGACATCATGAAGGCCCAGAACTACGGCCGCATCGTCGTGACGACCTCGTCGTCGGGCATGTACGGCAACTTCGGCCAGAGCAACTACGGCGCGGCCAAGATGGCGGTGCTGGGCCTGATGAACACCCTCAAGCTCGAGGGCGCCAAGAACGACGTGAAGATCAACGCCATCAGCCCGGTCGCCGCCACGCGCATGACCGAGGGCCTGATGCCGCCGGAAGTGCTGGCCAAGCTGGCCCCGGAATATGTCACGCCGGGCGTCGTCTACCTGTGCTCGGAAGAGGCGCCGACCGGCGCGATCCTCACCGCCGGCGCCGGCGCCTTCGCCCTGTCGCGCATTTACGAGACCGAGGGCGTCTATCTGGGCGAGGACGGCCTGTCGGCCGAAGAGGTTCGCGACAGCTGGGACAAGATCACCGCCGAGGACGGCCAGAAGGCCTACTTCAACGGCGGCGAGCAGGGCCAGAAGTTCTTCCGCAAGATGGCGGGCGGCTAAACTGGCACAAGCATTGCCGTAACCTTCCCAGGTTACGGCAGAGTTTTTGACAGAACAGCGATTGATGCGGGGCCTTTAAGGCCCCGTTTCTTTAGCAAAACTGACAAAATTCATGTTCGGGACAATTTATAGCAACGCTATTTGAGCAGATACGTTAAAGGCGGCGCTCCTCGAGCGTCACCTAGGGCAAACCTGGGGATGTTCGGCGGGCCTCTTCCTCCCCAAGAAGGTCGCAAGTCAAAATGTCTCTCTCGCGTACCAGCCTCGCCGCCGGCGTCGCTCTGCTGGCGCTCGCCGCCGCTTCCCAGGCCTCCGCTTCGGCCTTCTACCTCCAGGAACAATCGGTGCGCGGCACCGGCCGCGCCTATTCGGGCGAAGTCGCCGACAAGGGCGTCGGCAGCCTGTGGTGGANCCCCGCCTCGATCGCCGGCATCGAAAAGAGCGAAGGCTATTTCGGCCTGAACATGATCCAGGTCGACTCCAAGGTGACCAACACCGGCTCGACCATCACCCGCCCGGTGCCGCCGGCCGGCCTGACCACCCCGGTGGGCGGCTCGAACGTCGCCTACAAGCCGATCAATGACGGCGTCGTGCCGAACGCCGGCGTCGCCTTCCGCGTCAACGACAAGCTGTCGCTGGGCGTCCTGGTCGCCGCGCCGTACAACTTCACCACCGACTACAACACCGACAGCTGGACGCGTTACGACGCCCTGAAGTCGCAGCTGCGCACGGTCAATGTCGACGGCGTCGTCGCCTATCGCGTCAACGACATGCTCGACCTGGGCGTGGGCGTCACGGCCCTCTATGCCGACGCCAAGCTGACCAACGCCCTGCCGAACCTCTCGCCGCTGCAGCCCGATGGCTCGCAGGCCCTGAAGGGCAATGGCTGGGCCTACGGCTACACGGTCGGCGCCCAGTTCCACCCGAGCAAGGCCCTGACGATCGGCGCCAGCTATCGCAGCAAGATCGACCAGAAGCTGGACGGCACCGTGACCGTCGGCGGCCTGCTGGCCCCGATCCCGGCCGCCAACAACTTCTCGGTCGACGGCCAGGCCAAGATCACCCTGCCCTGGATCGCCAATGTCGGCGCCCGCTGGGCGCTGAACGACCAGTGGACCCTGAACGCCTCGGTCAGCCGCGTGGGCTGGAGCGAGTTCGACGCCATCCGCGTCAGCTTCCCGGGCTCGTCGACGGCCGTGGCTCAGGACTACAAGAACACCACCACCTACGCTGGCGGCGTCGACTTCCAGGCCTCGCCGCGCCTGACCCTGCGGGCCGGTGTCCAGTACGACCCGACCCCGACGCCGGACGTCGGCCGCACCGCTCGCGTGCCGGACGGCGACCGCATGATGTACGCCGCCGGCGCCACCTGGGCCGCGACGGACAACATCAAGCTGGACGCCGCGATCAGCTACATCAGCTTCGATGACAGCAAGATCAACCGCACCGACGTGACCGCGACCAGCTCGACCGTCCGCCTCAACGGCGACGTCACCGGCTCGGCCATGGTCCTGTCGACGGGCGCCCGCTTCAGCTTCTAAGGCTGACGCATCGCTGAAAAGAGAAGCCCGCCCGGAGCGATCCGGGCGGGCTTTTCGCTTACTGGCTGATGCTCTTCCAGAGCGTGGCGGCCGCCGCGACGAACACCTCCGCCGCCTGGCCCTTGGGCTCGGAGATCACCGCGGGGACGCCCTCGTCGCCGCCGATGCGGACGGCGATCTCGATCGGCACGCGGCCCAGCAGCGGAACGCCCAGGCGCTCGGCCTCGGCCACGCCGCCGCCCTCGCCGAAGATCGGGATCGGCGCGCCGGTCGAGGGATCGGGGAAGAAGGCCATGTTCTCGACCAGCCCCAGGATCGGGGTGGCGGTCTTCTGGAACATCGAGGCCGCGCGGCGGGCGTCGATCAGGGCGATCTCCTGGGGCGTGCTGACCAGGACGACACCGTCGATCCGCAGCTTCTGGACCAGGGTCAGCTGCACGTCGCCGGTGCCCGGCGGCAGGTCGACGACCAGCACGTCCAGCGGCTGGGCTTCCGAACCCCAGGCCACATCGTGGATCATCTGGCGGACGGCCGACGAGGCCATCGGGCCGCGCCAGATCATCGCCTTGCCCTCGTCGACGATGAAGCCGATCGACATCAGCTTGACGCCGTGGGCTTCCAGCGGCTGCAGCTTCTCGTTCTCGAACAGCGGATCGCCGTCGACGCCCATCATCTTGGGGGCCGAGGGGCCGTAGATGTCGGCGTCGAGCAGACCGACGCTCAGACCCATCTGGGCGAAGGCGGCGGCCAGGTTGGTCGAGACGGTGGACTTGCCGACCCCGCCCTTGCCCGAGGCCACGGCGATGACGTGGCGGACGTGGGCGGGCTTCTCGACTTCCGGCGGCGGGGCCATGCGGGCCTGCGGATCTTCGGTGACCTTGGCGCCCTTGCGCACCCGGGTCGCGCCCTCGGCGGCCTGGGCGGTCAGCACGACCTGGGCCTGCTCGACGCCCGGCAGGGCGGCCAGGGCTTTCTCGGCGGCGTCACGGATGGGGGCGTAGGATGCGGCCTGGCTGGCCGGGACTTCCAGCATGAAGCCGGCGCGGCCATTGCGGACGACCAGGCCCTGCACCAGGCCGGCGGCGACCAGCCCCTGTCCGCTCGCCGGGTCGGCGATGCGGTCCAGCGCCACGCGGGCGTCGTCGAGGGTAGCGGTCACGGGCGAGGCCTCCAGTCAGGAGGGCCTCATATCCGCGTGACCGCCTGCTTTTACAAGTCCGTCAGAGCCCTAGCGCTCGACGATGTCCTTCTGCTGCGGGGCCAGCTTGGCCAGCAGCTTGTTCTGCATCGCGAACGGGACCTTCTCCTGGTCCATGGCGAACTGCAGGTTCTCGATCAGGGCGTTCATGTCGCGATTGGTCGTGCCCTGGTCCTTGTGGGCCTCTTTCATGTCACGGCCGGTGTAATCGCAGCCGCCGCCCAGGATGTAGCAGAACTGCTCCTTGAGGGTCCGCTTCAGACGCACCTTGTCGGCGGCCGCGAAGAAGTCCTTGATCCGGGGGTCGGCGAAATTGCGCTCGACGAAGGTCTCGACGATGCGGTCGATCCCATCCTTGCCATGGAAGGCCTCGAACACCTTGGTGTCGGCCATCGGCGTCGCGCCGGCGTTGGCGTTCGACTGCTTGTACGCGTCGACGGGCTTTTCGCCAGCCGGCGCGGCGTCCTGGGCGAAGGCCGAACCGGCCAGGGTGAGAGCCGCGAAGGCGGCGAGCACGAAGGTCTTTTTCATCGGCGCGATCCCCTTAGAAGCCGGCTTGCAGCGACAGGTAGACCCCGCGCTGGTTCTTGAAGGTGGCGATGTCGCCCAGGTCCACATAGGCGGCGGTGACCGACAAATTCTTGTTGATCGCATAGGCCGCGAACAGGTCCTTCCAGTCGTCTTCCTTGGCGAAGGCCAGGTTGCTGGGCTTGGTGCGGTACTCGGCCCCGATCACCAGGCGCTTGCTGATCAGATAGCCGGCCGAGCCCTCGAACTGGGGCTTGTAGCCGCCGTTGACGCCGCCGAAGCCCAGGAGGCCGGTCTGGTTGGCCTTGGTCATCCGCACCGTGCCGTTCAGCACCAGCGACTGGTTCAGCAGCACCTTGGTGGCGGCCACGTAGTAGTCGACGCCCTTGTCGTCCTTGGCGCCGACGGCGCGGACGATGGCGTCCTGGCTGTTGTCCTTGTATTGCGCCCCGACGCTGACCTGCGGGACCCAGCTGTCTTGAGTATAGACCGCGTCGCCCAGCACGCGGACCTTGGCGCCCAGCACCGTCTGCTTGAAGGTGAAGCCCTTGCCGAGGCCCAGCTTGGCGCCGGTCGCGCCGGTGTCGAACTCCTGGCGCGTGGCCGACAGCTCGACGCGATCGTGCCAGCCGACAGCGCCGCCGAAGGCGCGCAGCTTGTAGTCCTTGACGTCGACATAGGTCCCGTGGACCTCGCCGCCGACGCCGTGATTGGTCTCGTCGCCGGCGATCACGGCCCAGGTCGACAGACCCCCGCCCGCGCCGCCTTCCAGCGCGCTGACCCCGTGGGTGAGCTTCAGCTTGCCGCCGGTCTCGATCGGCCCCGCCACGGCGGTCGTCGCCAGGCCGCAAGCCACTACGGCTCCGGCCGCAGCCAGCATCTTCAGTCGCGTCATAGCCCCCTCCAGACCGGAGACGGCTGGCGCCTCGGCGCGCGGACGTTGCCTGGCAAAGCTTTTACGGATGGTTTCGAAGTAGTTCCAAAACCCAGATCTGGTTTCGGGCGGAGTGTCGCACCCCAGCTTGGGCGTTAACGCGCATTTCACGCCGAAGAGGATAGGAGAAGTCTGATGAGATACGCCGCTCTACTTCTGATGGCTGCACTCTGGGCCGGACCGGCTCTAGCGGGTGATTTCACCGTCACCGTGCGCGGGTCCGACGGCAAGCCTGTGCCCGACGCCGTGGTCATGGTCTATCCGAACGGCCAGCCGACCAAGGGACCCATCAAGTTCCCCTGGGCCTATCGCGTGGCGCAGCAGAACATCCAGTTCAACCCGTTCATGCTGGTGGTGCCGGTCGGCGCCGACGTGGCCTTCCCGAACCTCGATAAGGTCCGCCACCACGTCTATTCGTTCTCGGCCGGCAACAAGTTCGAGATCAAGCTGTACGGCCACGAAGAGAACCGCACCGCCAAGATGAGCACGGTCGGCGTGGCCGCCATCGGCTGCAACATCCACGACCAGATGGTCGGCTTCATCCGCGTGGTCGACACCCAGTACGCCGGCAAGACCGACGCCAACGGCGTGGTGACCATCCAGGACGTCCCGGCCGGCGCGATCAAGGCCAGCGTCTGGCACCCGTACATGCGGGCCATGAAGAACGAGAAGCCCCTGACGACGACCAGCGTCGGCGGCGGCGCCGCCCGCGAGCAGGTCACGATCGACCTTCGCGCTCCGGCCGGACACTAGGCCGCCCGGATGTTCCAGCGCCTGCAGACCAAGCTGACCGTCCTCTACGCCGGGCTCTTCGCCCTGGCGCTGAGCGTCGTGGCGGTGACGGTCTATGTGGCGATCGCCAGCAACGCCCAGCGTGCGGTGCGGCAGGAACTGGCCGCGTCCGGCACGGTGTTCGACCGCGTCTGGGCGCTGCGCACCCAGCGCCTGCACGACGGCGCCGAGTTGCTGTCGCGCGACTTCGGCTTCCGCGCCGCCGTCGCCACCCATGACCGTCCGACCGTCGAGTCGGCCGTCGCCAACCTGCGCCAGCGCCTGGGTCTCGACCTGGCCTTCACCGTCGGCGTCGACGGCGACGTGGTCGGCATGGATCCGGCTCGCCTGAACCTCGAGAAGCTGTGGAGCGCGCTGGACGCCGAGGACGGCGCCCAGGGTGTCTTCACCATCGACGGCAAGCCCTATCAGCTGATCTCGGCCCCCATCCTCTCGCCCACCCTGACGGGCTGGATCGTCTTCGCCGCCCGGCTGGACGAGCCGGAAATGCGCGGCCTGGAGAAACTGTCGGCCATCGGCCTGGACGCCCAGGTCTTCGACCAGCGTGGCGACCAGTGGGTCTCGGCCGACACCGGTCCCGCCAACAAGTCGCTGGCGGACTTTGTCGGCAAGGCCATGCACGACAAGCTGCGCGAGCCGACCCTCCTGCGCGGCGGCGCCGACAGCCTGGTGCTGGTCAAGCCGATCAAGGCCCTGGACAAGGCCAGCGGCGCGGCCCTGGTGCTGCGCTATCCGATGGCCCTGGCCATGGCGCCCTATCAGCCCCTGATGGCCGCCGTGATCATCGCCGGCCTGTTGGGCGCGGCCCTGGTCGCCGCCGCCAGCTGGGCGCTGTCGCGCGGCCTGGCCAGGCCGATCACCGCCCTGGACGTCGCCGCCCGTCGCCTGCAGCGCGGTGAGGACGTCACGGTCGAGGTCACCACCCGCGACGAGATCGGCCGCCTGGCCGAGAGCTTCAACCTGATGGCCAGCGAGATCCGCGAGCGCGAGGCGGAGATGATCCGCCAGGCGCTGCACGACGGCGAGACCGGCCTGCCCAACCGCCGCGCCCTGGAACGCGCCATCGCCATGCGCCTGGCCGCCATCGCGCCCGGCGAAGAGGTGGTGATCGCCGCCATCGGCTTCGACCGCTTCCCGCAGGTGCGCGCCGCCATCGGTTACGAGCTGGCCACCGAACTGGTCGCCAAGCTGGGCCAGCGGATCTTCGAGATCGCGCCCGGCGTGCTCGTCGCCCGCCTGACCACCTCGATCCTGTGCGTGGTCTCGGCCGCCGACAGCCTCGACCATGTCATGGGGCTGGTCGAAGAGGCGCTGCCGTCGCTGGAGGCCCCGATCGCGGTCGGCGGCGAGCTGGTCGACGTCCACATCACCCAGGGCTTGGCCGCCACGACCGAGGGTGAGCTGGACGCCGCCCGCCTGATCGAGCGCGCCCTGATCGCCCTGGACCAGTCCCGCGCCGCGCACCGCAAGTTCATGGCCTTCGACGCCGCTGCCTACGGCGACCCGTCGGCCAATCTTTCGCTGATGAGCGAGATGCTGGAGGCCGTCCGCAAGGGCGAGCTCTACCTGAACCATCAGCCGAAGCTGGATCTTCGCACCGGCGCGATCACCGGCGTCGAGGCGCTGGCGCGCTGGAACCACCCGAACCGCGGCTTCATCCGTCCGGACCTGTTCGTCGGCATGGCCGAGGAGACCGGCCACATCCGCGCCCTGACCGACTACGTCTTGACCCAGGCCATCGAGGACCAGGCCCGCCTGCGCGCCGCCGGCCACGACGTGCTGATGTCGGTCAACATCTCGGGTCGGCTGGTCGACGACCACGCCTTCGCCGAACACGCCATCGCCGAGGTGACGGCGGCCGGCGCCCGCCTGTGCTTCGAGATCACCGAGACCGCCGTGATCGGCAATCCTGACGTCGCCCTGTCGGTGCTGGATATGCTGGCCGAGGCCGGCATCCCGGTGTCGATCGACGACTACGGCTCGGGCCTGTCGTCCCTGGCCTATCTGAAGCAGATCCGCGCCGACGAGCTGAAGATCGACAAGGCTTTCGTCATGAGCCTGGAGTCGGGCGGCAAGGACGCCCTGCTGGTCAAGTCGACCGTCGACCTGGCCCACAGCCTGGGCATGAAGGTCACCGCCGAGGGCGTCGAGACCCGCGAGGGCCTGGCCGCGCTGCAGTTGATGGGCTGCGACCTGGCCCAGGGCTATCACATCGCCAAGCCGATGCCGCTGGACAAGCTGATCGGCTTCCTGGGCGAGTGGTCGATCGAGCTGCCGGAAGAAGCCCCGGCGCGACTGCAGGCCTAGGCCGCCACTTCCTCGACCGAGGCCTTCAGCAGGTCCAGCACGTGGTGCAGGCTGTCGGCGATGTGCACGCACTTGTCGTGCATCTCCTCGTTCGGATCGAGGATGTCCGGCACCATGATCGTCATCATACCGGCCGCGTGGGCGGCCCGGACGCCCGGGTGGCTGTCCTCCAGCGCCAGGCAGTGGGCCGGGTCGACGCCGATGCGCTGGGCGGCCAGCAGATAGGGATCGGGGTTGGGCTTGTGCTTGGTGACGTCCTGGTGGGCGACCACAGCGTTGAACCGGTGCAGCAAGTCGAAACGGCCCAGATAGCGCTCGACCGCGGGCAGGCCGTTCGAGGTGGCGATGCCGCGCGGCAGGCCCAGGTCGTCCAGATAGTCGAGGATCTCGATGACCCCGGCCTTCAGCTTGGTCTCGGCCGCCAGCAGGTCCTCGACATCGGCCCAGACGCGCTCGAAATAGGCCTGGACCGGGAATTCGTCGCCGTAGAGTTCGCGCAACATCACGCCGCATTCGGGCGTCGTCTTGCCCACCATCGCCGCGTAGGTCTCGCCGGTGAAGTGGACCCCGAAGACGTCGCCCGCCTCGATCATGGCGGCGCGATAGACGATCTCGGTGTCCAGCAGCAGGCCGTCCATGTCGAACACGACGGCCTCTACGCGGCGGGGAAAGCTCACTTGTAGAACTCCTCGGTCTTGTAGCCCTGGAAGTAGAGCAAGGTCGTCAGGTCGGTGTGGTCGACCTTGGCGTGCGCCTGGGCCGCGACGATCGGCTTGGCGCGGTAGGCGACCCCCAGGCCCGCGGCCTCGATCATCGCCAGGTCGTTGGCGCCGTCGCCCACGGCCAGGGCCTCAGCCGGAGTCACGCCCAGGTCCGCCGTCTCTTCGTTGAGGGCCGCCAGCTTGGCTTCCTTGCCCAGGATCGGATCGCCGACTTCGCCCGTGAGCGCGCCGTTCAGTTCGATCAGGGTGTTGGCGCGGTTCAGGTGGAAGCCCGCCGCCTGCGCCACCCGGCTGGTGAAGAAGGTGAAGCCGCCTGAAACCAGAGCGCAGCGCGCGCCGTGCTTGGCCATGGTGCGGACCAGAATTTCCGCGCCAGGGTTCAGCCGAACCCGCTGGTCGTAGCAGGCCTGCAGCGCCTCGACGCCCAGGCCCTTCAGCATGCCGACCCGCTCGCGCAGGGCGCCCTCGAAGGCCAGCTCGCCGCGCATGGCGCGCTCGGTGATCTCGGAGACCTGCGCCTTGACGCCAGCGAAGTCGGCCAGTTCGTCCAGGCATTCGACGTTGATGATCGTCGAGTCCATGTCGGCGATCAGCAAACGCTTCCTGCGGTTCTCGGCAGGCTGGATCGCGAAATCGACCGGCAGGTCCGCAAGGTCGCCCTTCAGCGCCTCCAGATCACCCGCCTCGACGAAGAAGTCGGCGGCCAGCGGCCCCAAGTCCTCGCGACGGCTGGACAGCCTGGCTTCGACGCGCGAAACGGCTTGTGCGTATGCGTTGGGGTTCGCCCCCACCACGGTGAGGACGGTCGGAATGGTGGAGAGTTCGGACATCGCGCCCCGCATCTGGCTGATCGCGGGTCCGACCGCAAGCGGTAAGTCGGCTCACGCCCTGCAATTGGCCGAGTGGACGGGCGCCGAGATCGTCAACGCCGACTCCATGCAGATCTATGCCGGCCTGCGCGTCCTGACCGCCGGCCCGTCTGCCGAAGAGCGCGCCAAGGCGCCGCATCACCTGTTCGAAGTCGCCGACGCCGCCGTCGGCTGGTCGGTCGGTCGCTGGCTGGAGGCCGCCACCCAGGCGATCGCCGAGATCGAGGCGCGCGGCAATCCGGTCATCGTGGTCGGCGGCACCGGCCTCTATTTCCGCGCCCTGACCCATGGCCTGGCTGACGTGCCCGCGGTGCCCGAGACCCAGCGCGAGATCTCCGGCCTGCTCTACGCCGCTCGGGGCGAGCCGGACTTCCGCGAGATCCTGCGGCCCCTAGATCCCGAGGCCGAGGCCCGCATCGAGATCGGCGACCGCCAGCGCCTGGTCCGCGCCCACGCCGTGGCCGTGGCCACCGGCAAGTCGCTGACCTCGTGGCAGACCGACACCAAGCCGGCGCTCAAGCCCGGGACCTGGGAAGGCCGCGTGCTCGATCCGCCCCGCGCCGAACTTTACGCCCGCTGCGACGCTCGCCTGTCGGTAATGGTCGAGCAAGGCGCGCTGGACGAGGTGCGGGCCATGGAGGCGCGAGGCCTGGACCCGTCCCTCCCTGCCCTCAAGGCCGTCGGTTATCGCGAATTCGCCGCCCACCTGCGCGGCGAGACCACGCTGGAGCAGGCGCTGGACGCCGCCCGCCAGGAGACCCGCCGCTACGCCAAGCGCCAGTTGACCTGGTTTCGCAACCAGACGCCGGACTGGGAGCGCATCAGCGCTCCGTGACGGTGACTCCGCTGCGCACGAGCCGCGGCTTGACGGCCAGCTGGTAGTCCTCGTCGAACATCTGGTCCTTGAGGCGATCGATGGCGGCGATCACCCGGTCCTCGGCCGCCAGCACCGGCTTGGCGAAGACCTCGCAGGTCGCGGCAACCGGCAGGTCGGCCTCGCCCTTATCGATGGCTTGCAGCGCCTTGGTGGCCCCCTCCTCGCAGCCCAGCAGTCCCGTGATCGAATAGAAGCAGAGGTCGCGCTGGAGGTAGGACTCGACGGTCCAGGCGCAGGGGATGGCCGAAACCGTCACGCCCTCCGGCGTAGCCGGAACCGCGCCCGGCTTGGCGATCGTGCGCAGGAAGATCTGGTAGCGCACCACCGCGTTCTCGGTCTTGCCGCCCTTGGCGAACGTCAGCGGCTTGGCCTTCTGGGCGATCGGGGCCAGGCGCTGCAGAGCTGGGGGATCGGCAGGCGCGGTCGCGGCGGGCGGTGTAGCGGCTTGCAGCAGCAAGGCGGATCTCCACGGTTGAGCTTGGCCATGCAGAGCACGTTCGCTCAATCTTGGCGATAGCCGTGTTTGCGCGCCCGCCGGTTCCCCCTATGGAGAAGCGGCTCAGTACGAAGGAAGCCGGATGTCCGACCTCAACGCCCTCGCCACCCGCGTCGCCGAACGCCTGACCGCGCGCGGCGAGACGATCGCCATCGCCGAGTCCTCGGCCGGCGGCCTGATCTCGGCGGCGCTGCTGGCCGTGCCGGGCGCGTCGAAGTTCTATGTCGGCGGCGCCGTGGTCTACACCGCTCGCGCCCGCCTCACCCTGATGGACATCCCGCAGAAGGCCATGGACGGCCTGCGCTCGGCCAGCGAACCTTACGCGGTGATGCTGGCCCGTGTGGCCCGCAAGAACCTGAAGGCCAACTGGGCTCTGTCGGAAACCGGCGCGGCCGGGCCTGACGGCAATCGCTACGGCGACGCACCGGGCCACTGCTGCTTCGCCGTGGTCGGCGAGGAGGTTTCGGCCAGCACGACGCTGGAGACCGGCAGCGCCGAGCGCGGCGCCAACATGCACGCCTTCGCCGCGGCGGCGCTGACCTTCCTGGCTGAAACCCTGGAAGCCTAGACCGTCCCGAACAGGCTGTAGGCGAACTCGTCCATGGCCTTCTGGGTGATGCTGGTATTGTTCAGCAGCACGACGGTGGTCTGGTCGTCGAAGCGGTGGCCCAGCACCGAGCGATAGCCGGCCGCCCTGCCCGTCTCCCAGGCGAAGACCCGCGGCAGGCCGTCGGCGAACAGGGTCTTCACCCGGCCGCCCAGGGCATACTCCTGATCCGGCCAGCCGATGGTCAGCAGCTCCTTCTTGCGGGCTGGCGGCAGGAAGTTTCCGTCGAACACGGCATGCGCGGCCTTCAACAGATCACCGGCCGTGCTGACATAGCCGCCGCTGGCCGCGAAGAACGGAAAGCGCTGGTTGTCGCCCCGCGCCAGCGGCTCCAGCGTGCGGTAGGAGATCGCAATGTCGGCCGGGTCGGCGGGCGTAGTGCGCGTCAGGCCCAGCGGGCCGATCACCAGTTCAGCCATCGCCTCCGCATAGGTCTTGCCGGTCACCGCCTCGATGATCGCGGTGACGATCACCCAGTTGGTCAGGACGTAGTCGAACCTGGTCCCCGGCTCGAACGCCAGGTCGCCGGAGCACCAAAGCTTCACCGCCTGAGCGGTCGTGAAGTTCTTCTTGAACAGGTCCGGATCCGGATTGGCCTTGGTCCAGGTCGCAAAGCCGTTGGGCACGCCGCTGACGTTTGTCATCAGGTGGCGCAGCGTGACCTTGGCGCCGGTGTCGGCTCGGTAGTCGGTGAGGTAGCGCGTGATCGGCGCATTGAGATCGAGCTTGCCGGCTTCGGCCAGCCTCAGCAGCCCGATCGAGGTCAGCCACTTGGAGATCGAGGCAATGACGTAGGGCGTATCCAGCGCGGCCGGCTTCTTGGCCTCGATGTCGGCGAACCCGACCGTGCGGGAATAGATCGGCTTGCCAGCCTTGCCGATCAGCACCACGCCCTGAAATGGCTGGATCTTGAGGAAGGCCTCGACCGCACGGTCCGCCGCGCTGCCGGAAAGCACGCTCGCGCCGGCCTTTTCGGCCAAGCCGAGGGCGGCCGCGCCGGCCAGAAATTCACGCCGTCCGAACACTGATGCGTCCCCTCATTCCAGGAGCGCGACCGTGCGAGGGAAAACCTGCCCCTGTCACGTGAAACTCCGGTAAGGTCACACCACCCAGGAAAGGCACAACCTTGCGGCAAAGAGCGCCTTGACGCTCCATCTGGCGCATGTCATCACCCCTTTCGTAGCTTTGGAGCAAGACTCGTGCGCAAAACCATGATCGTACTTATGGAGCGGCCGTTCGCGGGGTGACCTTGAAGTCACGTCGTAGCTCGGTCGCGCGCGCAAAGGTCCTTCGGGACCTTTTTTCTTTTCCGCTTCCCACCAGTCCAGCTTTCCGCCCCTTCCCCACCGGACCCGTCCCATGACCGCTCACCAGACCATCGAGAGCCAGGCTCCCGCCGACACCATCGACCGCGCCATGACCGGCGCCGAGATCGTGGTTCGCGGCCTTGTGGACCAGGGCGTCGAGGTGCTTTTCGGCTATCCGGGCGGCGCGGTCCTGCCGATCTACGACGCGCTGTTCCACGAACCGCGCCTGCAGCACATCCTGGTCCGTCACGAGCAGGGCGCGACGCACGCCGCCGAGGGCTACGCGCGCAGCTCGGGCAAGCCGGGCGTCGTCCTGGTCACCTCGGGCCCCGGCGCGACCAACGCCATCACCGGCATCATGGACGCCCTGATGGACTCGATCCCGATGGTCGTCATCACCGGCCAGGTCCCCACGCACCTGATCGGCACCGACGCCTTCCAGGAAGCCGACACGGTCGGCATGACCCGCTCGTGCACCAAGCACAACTACCTCGTCAAAGATGTCCGCGACCTGCCGCAGATCATCCACGAGGCGTTCAAGATCGCCACCACCGGCCGCCCCGGCCCGGTGCTGATCGACATCCCCAAGGACGTCCAGTTCGCCAAGGGTGAGTATTTCGGCCCGACCGAGGTCAAGTCGAGCCACGCCTACGCCCCGCGCACCAAGGCCGACGCCAGCCGCGTCGCCGAGGCCGTGAAGCTGATCGCCGGCGCCCGTCGCCCGATCTTCTACACCGGCGGCGGCGTCATCAACGCCGGCCCCAAGGCCAGCGAAGCGCTGCGCGAGTTCCAGGCCCTGACCGGCGCGCCCGTCACCTCGACCCTGATGGGCCTGGGCGCCTTCCCGGCCGCCGATCCGGCCTGGCTGGGCATGCTGGGCATGCACGGCACGTTCGAGGCCAACAACGCCATGCACGACTGCGACGTGATGATCTGCGTCGGCGCACGCTTCGACGACCGGGTCACCGGCCGTCTGGACGCCTTCTCGCCGGGCAGCAAGAAGATCCACATCGACATCGACCCGTCGTCGATCAACAAGAACGTCCGCGTCGACCTGCCCATCGTCGGCGACGCCGGCTCGGTGCTGGAAGACCTGATCGCCGCCTGGAAGGCCGCCAACCTGCAGCCCAACAAGGCCGCCCTGACCGACTGGTGGGCCCAGATCGACCAGTGGCGCGCTCGCGAGTGCCTGAAGTACCGGGCGTCCGACACGGTCATCAAGCCGCAGTACGCCATCCAGCGCCTGTACGAGCTGACCAAGGACAAGGACGTCTACATCACGACCGAAGTCGGCCAGCATCAGATGTGGGCCGCGCAGTTCTTCCGCTTCGAGGAGCCGAACCGCTGGATGACCTCCGGGGGCCTGGGCACCATGGGCTACGGCCTGCCCGCGGCCCTGGGCGTTCAGCTGGCCCATCCGGGCAGCCTGGTCGTCGACATCGCCGGCGAAGCCTCGATCCAGATGTGCATCCAGGAGCTGTCGACGGCGATCCAGTTCGACCTGCCGGTCAAGATCTTCATCCTGAACAACGAGTGGATGGGCATGGTCCGCCAGTGGCAGCAGCTGCTGCACGGCGAGCGCTACAGCCACTCCTATTCCGACAGCCTGCCCGACTTCGTGAAGCTGGCCGAGGCCTACGGCGCCCACGGCATCCGCTGCTCGGACCCGGCCGAACTGGACGGCAAGATCCTGGAGATGATCAACAGCGACAAGGCCGTGATCTTCGACTGCCGCGTCGAGAAGCACGAGAACTGCCTGCCGATGATCCCCTCGGGCAAGGCCCATAACGAGATGATCATGGGCGAGGTCGAAGACATCGGAAACGTCATCGGCGAGGCCGGCGCGGGGCTGGTTTAAGGTACGGGACCGGTTAGAAACGACACATGACCACCAACACCCAACCCGCCCCCGCCTCGGCCTACGACCTCAGCCCCATGGGCGAGCCGGAGCAGTCGGCGACCTTCGCCCTGCTCGTCGACAACGAGCCCGGCGTCCTGCATCGCGTGGTCGGCCTGTTCGCCGCGCGCGGCTACAACATCGAAAGCCTCACGGTCGCCGAGACCGACCGCAAGGCCCACACCAGCCGCATCACCGTGGTGACGCGCGGCACGCGCCAGGTGCTGGACCAGATCGAGGCTCAGCTGAACAAGGTCGTGAACGTCCGCCGCGTGCATGACGTGACCCGCGATCCGAACGGCGTCGAGCGCGAGCTGGCGCTGGTCAAGGTGCGCGGCTCGGGCGCCGATCGCGTCGAGGCGCTGCGCATCGCCGAGATCTTCCGCGCCAAGCCGGTCGACACCACGCTGGAAAGCTTCGTGTTCGAGGTTTCGGGCGCGCCATCCAAGATCGACAAGTTCCTGGACCTGATGCGCCCCCTGGGCCTGGTGGAACTTTCCCGCACGGGCGTCCTTTCCATCGAGCGGGGCGTCGAAGGGATGTAGCGGATGAGCGGCGTGGCAGGATTGATCGCGGGGCTGGCCCTCGCCGTCCAGCAGACGCCGCTACCGCCCGATCCGGCGACCTGGTGGTCGCCGACCGTTCCCCGGCCATCCGCCGAGGCCGAACCGCTCTACAACCGCCGGCTCGGCAAGACCGAGCAGCCCATCCCCATCGACAATGGCGTCGAGCCGCTGCTCTACCGCCTCTGGGGCTTGCAGCCGCTGCAGAGCCAGATCGTTCGCAAGGGCGAGCTGATCCTGGAGGTCTGGGCGCGCCCTTCGCGCGGCGTGCGCCAGGCCGTGGTCCGCGTCACCCTGCGCCGCGATGGCCGCGCCTTTGTCCAGGCCCGCGCGGGACTGGGCTGCTGCACGCCGGAGATCGGCCGCCGCGTCGACATCGACGCCGAGTTGGGCGCGCCGCAGATCGCGCCGCTCAAGATGCTGACAACCGATCCCGTCTGGGGCCAGCCGCGCTCGGTGATCGTGGATTATGGCGGCGGCGCAGTGCCGGCGTTGTGCGTCGATGGCGTGTCCTGGGACGTCACCCTGCTGGTTCCCGGCCAGGCGCGCCATCTGCGCCGCGCCTGTGACGACGCCGAGGTCGGTTCGATCGCCCAGATCCTGTCGGCGGCGATCGGCGCGGCAGTGGGCCGCGATCCGCGCTTCGACGCCGTGCTGCCACGCGGCGCCGATTTCTCTCAGCAAGCGGCGGCCTATGACGCCCTGCTGCAGTCTGGCGGACGCCTGATCCCCGGCGAGAGCAACCGACCACAGCCACCCGTGGTCCCGATCGGTCCGGACGAGGACGAGCCTACGCCCCCGGCACCGGCTCCGGCTGCTCCCGAAGGCGCGCCACGTCCCTGAGCGGCGGCGCGCCGAACAGGCGAGCGTATTCGCGGCTGAACTGCGAGGGGCTGTCGTAGCCGACGCTGTGACCGGCCGTGGCCGCGTCCAGGCGCTGCACCAGGATCAGGCGGCGGGCCTCCTGCAGGCGGATCTGCTTCTGGTACTGCAGCGGCGACAGCGAGGTCACGGCCTTGAAGTGCTGGTGCAGGGCCGAGGCGCTCATCCGCGCCTCGTCGGCGACGGCGTCGATGCTGAAGGGCTGGTCGAAGTTGCGCTTGATCCAGCCGATAGCGCGGTTGACCTGGCGCAGACGGCCGTCGCGGCGAGCGATCTGGGCCAGGCGCGGCCCCTGCGGACCCGTCAGAAGGCGATAGAGCAGCTCGCGCTCGATCAGCGGGGCCAGGATAGGCGCGTCCTCGGGGCAATCCATCAGGCTGACCATCCGGCAGGCGGCGTCGAACAGCTGCGGCGTCATCGCGCCGGCCGACATGCCGCCGACCAGCGGCGCGGCGGCGTCCAGCCGCGCGGCCAAGCCGCACTCCATGATCATCTCGCTGATCAGGTTGGCGTCCAGCACCACGCGGAACGCCATGTAGGGCTTCTCCGGCGAGGCCTCGATCACCTGGCCGGCCACCGGCACGTCGATCGACGACAGGAAGAAGTTGCGGTCGTCGTATTCGTGGATGGCGTCGCCGACCAGCACGCGCTTGCGGCCTTGGGCCAGCACGCAGAAGGACGGGTCGTGGACGGCATGCATGGGCTCGGTCGGCGCGTGGACGCGGTATAGGTTTACCCTAGGGCAGCAGGTCTCGACCGGACCTTCGTCCGGCGCGAATCGTTCAATCAGGGCGGCCAGCGCCTCGCGCGTGCTCATGGGATTTCTCTTGTTGGAACGAGGCTATTAGTAAGCCTTGCACGATCCTCCGTCACGCGACGCCGTTCGGTTCTGGATTTTCGTGCAATCAAGTCGGAGCATCGGTCTACCCGCTGGACGGGCCCATGCCCCATAGTGACCTCGTTCCGCTCCCCAACGCGGCAACCCCCAAAATTCAGGTGCGCCTTGAGACGCTACACGCCCCGACGCGGCGTGGCGGCTCCGCGCTGGTTCGTCGCCGCCCTGCTGGGCGGGACAGCCGCGCTGACCGCCATGACCGCCGCCCTTCCGACCGTTTCCGCCGCTCCGGCCCCCTCTTCCTCATGGAGCATCGCCCGATGATGATGTCCGCCATCGTCCCCCATATCCCCGTCGCCGGCGTCTGGACGTCGCCCGACGGCCATATCTCGCTGGAGCTGCGCGCCGACGGCCGCTTCATCGAGACCCACGACGACTTCCCCGACGTGTTCACCGGCGTGTACGTGCTGGTCGGCGAACGGCTGAAACTGTTCGAGGATCGCGGCGCGGTGATCAGCGGCACGCTGGTCGATGGGCGCTTAAGCCTGGGGACAGCCTGAGCCTCGCCCTTCCATCCGCCGCGCGAACACCCTATATTGGAACTGTCCGACCTCGGTCGGACTATGGGGATAAACGCGCACGTAATAAGCGGACTGGACCCGGGTGCGATTCCCGGCGGCTCCACCAATCTCTCCCAAGTTATCATGGGACTGCATGGGGCCGATCAGCATCGACAGACGTGTAAAGGTGTCTGCTTTCTCTCGGCTTGATCCACCGTTTCGGGTCATTTTTCTAAATGCGAACGATAACTTCGCTGAAGAGTTCGCCGTCGCCGCGTAATGCGGTGCAGGTGAATTCGCCTCTTAAGTCCTAGGGGTTCAGATCCCTAGGCGGGGCCCGGAGGGAGCCTGCCAACAGAATCCCTCCACCTATTCCTGGAAAATCGTAGACGATATCGATTGCGCCCCTGCGGATTCCGCAGCCACCCGCTTTGCGCGAAGCCATCGACGCGTTAGGTTCGGAGTCTCGTTTTCAGTTCGAAGTACCGACTCCAGGCATGTCCCAGACCAATCCGCCCGAAGACCTCATGCAGTACGAGGCCATGGCCCAGGACGCCCTGCGCGGCGTGGTCAAGGCGGCCTTGAAGAAGGCCGCCGCGCCCGGCGGCCTGCCCGAGCCGCACCACCTGTACATCACCTTCAAGACCAAGGCGGCCGGCGTCTCGGGTCCGCAGGACCTGCTGGGCAAGTACCCGGACGAGATGACCATCGTCCTGCAGCACCAGTACTGGGACCTCGCCCCCGGCGAGACCTTCTTCTCGGTGACCCTGAAGTTCGGCGGCCAGCCCAAGCGCCTGTCGGTGCCCTATGCGGCCCTGACCCGCTTCTACGACCCGTCGGTGCAGTTCGCCCTGCAGTTCACCAGCCCGGAAGTCATCGAGGACGAGCCCGAGCCGGAACCCGAAGTCGAGGACAAGGCTCCCGCGCCCTCGGGCGACGAAGGTCCCAAGATCGTCTCCCTGGACCAGTTCCGGAAGAAATGAGCGACATCGCCTCGGACGCTCCCCAGACCCTGAGCGACGAGGCGATCCTCGGGCGCTTTCGCACATCCACGCGCCAGCCGACCGGATCCCAGACGCTGGGCTTCGAGCTGCTGGCCGTGCGCCAGGCCGATCGCGAGGTCGAGGTCGGTTTTACGGCGAAGGCCGAGCTGCTCTGCAACCCGATGGGGCAGATCCAGGGCGGTTTCGTCTGCGCCATGCTGGACGAGTGCATGTCGGTCGCCGGCATGATCACCTCGGGCATGACCCACGTCGTGCCCACGCTCGAGATGAAGACCAGCTTCCTGCGCCCGGCCATGCCCGGCGCGCTGCGCGGCGTCGGCCGCGTCGTGAAATGGGGCCGCACCGTCTGCTTCATGGAAGGCGAGCTCTACGACGACGAAGGGCGCCTGCTGGCCAAGTCCACGGGCACGGCCATTCCGACTCCCTTCGCCAACTTCAAGAAGAAATAAGGACAGGGCCATGCGGGGGGCGGCGGCGGTCATCGGACTTCTGGCTTTCCTGCTCGCGCCGCTTTCGTCCGCATACGCCGCCGGGCCGTTTTCCAACTGGAGCGCGGTCGTGGTGGCCGGCGATTTCCACGCCCATTCCGGCGGCCCGACCGAAGCCTTCGACAACGCCCGCCGCGACGTCTCCAAGGCTCTGGTCGAGCTGGGCTTCGACAAGGCCGCCATCCAGCAGTTCTCGGTGCGTCCCGATCGCTATCCCGCCGAAACGCCTGGCAAGACCGAGGCGCGCACCATCTACGACGCCCTGAAGGCCAAGGCCGAGACGGCCAAGGCGGGCTGCCTATTCTACATCAGCACGCACGGCAGTCCGGAGGGCGTGATTCTGGGCCAGCAGATGCTGCGCCCTCAGCTGCTGGCCGCGCTGGTGAACGACGCCTGTCCCAGCCGGCCCAGCGTGGTGGTGATCTCCGCCTGTTTTTCGGGCGTCTTCATCCCGCCATTGCAGGACAAGAACCGGCTGATCCTGACCGCCGCCCGCCCCGACCGCGCCTCGTTCGGCTGCGGCGAGGACGACAAGTACCCGTTCTTCGACGACTGTTTCCTGGCGGTTGCGCCCAGCGCCCGCGACTTCGCGGCTCTGGGCGCAGCGGTCCAGGCTTGCGTGGCGCGCCGCGAAAAGGAAACCGGCGCAGAGCCCGCCTCCGAACCGCAGGTGTGGATCGGCCCAGCCTTGCGCCCGATGCTGCCGCTCTATGCGTTCAACCGGAGCAAGCCGTCTTTACCTTGACCGGTGATCGGGTTTGACCCCCGCGCCCAGCACGTTACACAAACCCCAGGGGTTCTTCCGCTTCACCCAGGGGACATCGTTGACGTTGCGCGTATCCGCAGCCGCCCTCGCGGCGGCCTTCATCGCACTTTGGCCCATGACGGGATTGGAGGCGCGGGCGCAGGACGCTACGCCCGCCCCCGCCGAGCCGACGCTGAACGCCGCGCCACGCCCCTATAACAGCCTGCGTCCGCGCCGCGTGCGCCCGATCCGCCCGGCGGCGACCGCCGCGGCTACTCCGCCCAAGCCCGTCGCGACACCGGTCGCCGCAACACCCGCGCCGGCCACGCCCGCCCTGCCCGCGCCCACCGCCCACGCGCCGATGAATGCGCCCGAGCTGGAGGCCTTCGTCGACGGCGTCGTGCGCCGCGCCATGAGTCGCGATCATATCGCCGGCGTCACCCTGTCGGTCGTCCAGAACGGCCAGGTCGTGCTGAAGAAGGGCTACGGCTTCTCGAACCTTGGCCAGCGCAAGGCGGTCGACCCGGACACCACGCTGTTCCGCGTCGCCTCGATCTCCAAGACGTTCACCTGGATCACCCTGATGAACGAGATCGAGTCCGGCCACATGCGCCTGGACGGTCCGGTGAACCTCTACCTGCCCGAGCCGCTGCAGCTGAAGGACCAGGGCAAGAAGACCCAGGTGCGCCTGCGCGACCTGATGACTCACACCGGCGGGTTCGAGGACCGCGCCCTGGGCCAGCTGTTCGAGCGCGATCCCAACCGCGTGCGCACCCTGGCCGACTATCTGCGCCAGGAGCGTCCGCGCCGGGTGCGCGAGCCGGGCCTGCTGCCCAGCTATTCCAACTATGGCGCCGCCCTGGCCGGGGCCGCGGTCTCCAACGTCACCGGCAAGCCCTACGAGCAGCTGGTCAGCGAGGAGATCATCCTGCCGGCCGGCATGCGCCACACCACCTTCCGCGAGGCCCGCCCCTGGCGCGACGGCCTGCCCGCGCCGATGAACGAGACCCTGGCCGCCGACCTGTCGGACGGCTTCTCGTGGACGCCGATGGGCTGGAAGACCCAGCCGCGTGAGTTCATGGGCCAGGTGGCGCCCGCCGCATCGGCCTCCAGCACGGCCGGCGACATGGCCCGCTACATGACCCTGCTGCTGAACGGCGGCGTCATCGACGGCAAGACCATCTTCTCGCCCAAGACGGCGCTGGCCTTCCGCACGCCGATGTACCGACCCGCCCCGGAAGCGGCAGGCTGGAACGCCGGCTTCCAGGATTCCCCCATGCCCGGCAACCGCCGCGGCTTCGGCCACCAGGGCGCGACCCTCTATTTCCACTCGAACATGGTGCTGGTGCCGGACCTGGGCCTGGGCATCTTCGTCTCGGTCAACACCGACAGCGGCGCCAACCTTCCCGCAACCCTGCCGGCGACCATCGTCGAGCACTTCTACACCCCGGCCCCGGCCGTGCCGGCCGACAGCGCTATTAGCTACGACCAGGCGCGCGTCTATGAAGGCGACTACCTGACCACGCGCCGCGCCTATGGCGGGCTGGAGGGCTTCACCAACCGCATCATCGGCCGCGCCAATGTTCGCGCCACCGCAGATGGCCGCCTGACGGTGACCGAGGGCGGCGTCAGCAGCCTTTACAACGGCACGGGCCGTCCGGGCGTGTTCAAGGCCGTCGACGGCCCGCTGATGCTGGTGTTCGACGCCAATGGCGACAAGCCCTCGCGCTTCTATGCCGCCCGCGGGTTCTCGACCTACGAGCGGATCGGCTTCTTCAAGTCGGCCGGCCTGCTGAGCTGGACTGCGGTCATCGCCGGCTTCGCCAGCATCGCCACGATCCTGGGCGTGCTGTTCCGCAACCGCCGCGAGGCCCGCCAGACCCCGGTCCAGGCCCGCGCCGCCCAGATGCAGACTATGCAGGCGGTGCTTTGGCTGATCTCTGCCGGCTGCATGGGCGTGTTCGCCGCCAAGGCCGCCGACCAGACCGCCGTCTTCTTCGGCTGGCCCTCGGGCTGGCTGCTCAGCGGCTCGGCCTGCGCCCTGGTCGCCGCGGCGCTCAGCATCCTGACCCTGGGCGCCCTGCCGATGGTCTGGCGCGGCGGCCGCCGGGTCGACAGCTGGAGCGGCGGCCGCAAGCTGGCCTTCACCTTCACCGCCCTGCTGTTCGTCCTGCTCAGCGTGCTTCTGGGCCTGTGGGGCTATCTGCTGCCCAGGAGCTGATCGTCCCGTCGCGATCCGTCCTTAAGCTCGCTTCCCGGCGCCCTGCTTGCAGATCGTCGTTCGGGGAAACGAGCGAGGGAGACGCGACGTGTCAAAACTGGACGGTCTGGCGTTTGGGGGTTCGGGTCTGGCCGCCTGGGCGGCCGCGACCCTGTTCTATGCGGCTTTCGGCGGGGGGGTCCTCGAAAGCACGTTCTGGTTCTACGCACTGATCCTCGAAAGCACGTTCTGGTTCTACGCACTGAACGCCTTCGCGGCGGCCGCGGCGCTGACCTTCACCTTCTGGGCGGTGACCCGGCTGACGCACACGCCGCGTCGCCGGCGGCTGATGCCGATGATCCTGTACTCGACGCCGGGTTTGGTGGGCGGCGCGCTGGTCGTGGCGCGCTACGCCGAGGTGATGCCGACGGGCGATCCGGTCAGCACCGGCCGCTACGGCGCGTTCCTGGCCGTGCTGTACATCACCGTGGCCGCCTCAATCTTCGAGCGTGCGCCGCATAAGGCTTGAGTTCAGCTTGCGCACCTGGATGACGATCCGCTCGCGCTCGCCCGGCCGTCGCTCGACCAGCAGCCGGGCGACCTGGGCGTCGTCGTGGAAGGCATAGCCCTTGATCGCGTCCAGCAGGGCCTTGGCCAGGTTGTCGAGATCCATCCACGGCGGCTCGCCCAGATATTCCATGCCGATCTCGACGCTGAACTCGCCCCAGGCCGGCCGCGAACCGCGCCAGGACTTGCGGAAGAACTCGTAGATCAGCGGCTTGTAGTACTTGCCCTGGGTGGTCAGGCCGTCGACCACGATGGTCAGCTCGCCCCCGGCCTCGCGGGCGCGGACCTTGCCGTGATGGGTCCAGTCGTCGTCCAAATCAGAGCCTCAAGTGGATGCCGCGCTTATGCAGCGGGATCAGGATCGCGGTGATGAAGGCAAGAACCAGAACCGCGCAGGCAACGGAAGCCAGATAAGGGTCCGGCAGCGCCGTCAGCGCCATGGCGTTGCCAAAGCCCTGCGGTGTCGGATGGGCTCCAGGGATGATCCGCAGGTCGCTGAAGATCCCCAGCAGCTGGCACAGGATGAAGGCCAGGATCGCGTTACCGCCCAGCACCTTCAGGACATAGTCGAAGCCCATGCCGCGCCCGGATCGGGCCACCAGCTCGAAGCCGACCAGCACCAGGGTCGAGATGCCGCTGGTCACGACCGCGAAGCTGGGCGTCCAGATCTTCTTGTTGATCGGCATGACGGGGTTCAGCGCCAAGCCTAGGACGACCATGGCCAGGCCCACGGCGAAGGCCAGGGCCAGCCCCTTCTCCCGCGTCAGGACCCGCGCCACGATCGCGCCCGCCAGCACGTTGACAGTGGCCGGCAGGGTCGAGAGCAGGCCCTCGGGATCATAGGTGACGCCCAGGCCAGGCGTCGTCGCCCCGCGCCACAGGTGCGCGATCGTGAACACCTGGCGATCGATGAAGGCCGGCAGCGAACCATAGGAATCGAGCCGCCCCGCGCCGACGCCCGGGACGGGCGCAAACGCCACCGCCAGCCAGTAGACAGCCAGCAGGACGATAGAGGCTGCGAGCGTGACCGGCAGGTTGAAGACCAAGCGGCCGCCCTCCTCCCGTCTGGCGCCTGCCACGCAGATGATCGTGCCTAGCGCGTAGCACAGACCGATCCGCTGCAGGATCCCGGGCAGACGCAGGTTGGGGAGGTCGAAATGGCCGGCCAGCAGGTTGATCGCCAGGCCCAGCAGGATCAGCAACCCCGTGCGCCGCGCGACCTTCAGCCAGAACGCCGAGCCGACCCGAGCCTCGACCGTCAGGCGCGGGACCATCAGTCCCACGGCCATGCCGGCGCAGAACAGGAAGGTCGGAAACACCAGGTCGGCCGCCGTCAGGCCGTGCCAGGCGGCGTGCTCCAGCGGCGCATAGACCTTGGACCAGGAGCCCGGGCTGTCGACCAGGATCATGCCGGCCACGGCCAGGCCGCGCAGCAGGTCCAGCGACACGATGCGCTGGCCGGTCGACGTCTTCGTCATGCTTGTCCCTTCAAGCCCCGAGCATCTCGGTCAGCTTCAGCACGGTGTTCCAGTTGCGGGTCGTGCCGACCGGATTGCGCTTCGATTTCTTCCAGTCCCGATCCAACAGCGAGTCGGCCATGCTGATCGGAAAATCGAGATAGAGCTCGCGCGGGCCGACCACGAAGCGTTCGGGCCCGGTGTTGGCCGCCCGCAGGATGTCATCGTCTCCAGCGGGCAGCGGGATCTTCAGGAAATTGACGATCACGTGGCTGGGATGATCCAGCGCCTCGGCCTGAAACGGATTGCCGTCGACCAGCGCCCGCATCTGCGTCGGCGAGCGGACCATGAAGTCGGTGCGCAGGCCCATCCGCGCCTCCAGCGCGTCCTCAAGCGCCGCTTCAAGAACCTCGCCGCCGGCGTGGTCGCCCCATAGCAAGAGATTGCCGCTGGCCAGGTAGGTCTTGGCCTCCTTGAAGCCCAGGTCGGCGGCGATCCCCAGCAGGTCGTCCTTCAGGACCTTGCGCTTGCCGGTGTTGATCGAGCGCGGGAACGCGACGAAAGCCGCCACCTACAGCGCCTCGACGCGCACGGCCGTGCCATAGGCCAGGACCTCGGTGATGCCTTCCATGATCTCGTTGGCGTCGTAGCGCATGGCCAGGATGGCGTTGGCCCCGACCTCGCGGGCATGCTGGACGAGCAGGTCGTAGGCCTCCTGCCGGGCCGTCTCGGCCAGGCTGGTGTAGATCGACAGGTTGCCGCCGAAGATCGACTGGATCGAGCCGCCGATGTTGCCGATGACGCTGCGCGAGCGGACGGTCACGCCCCGCACCAACCCCAGGTGTTCGACGATGCGATAGCCGATCAGATCGTTGGTCGTGGCGACAAGCATGGGCCCCTCCTGGTCGTCTTCGCGCTTGCGAACATTGCCCTTCGCGCCCCCAAGGTCTAGACCGCGCTCGACCGTTTTTCCGGAGATCTCCGCATGACCGCCACGCGCATCGAGACCGACACCTTTGGCCCGATCGAAGTCGCCGCCGACCGCTATTGGGGCGCGCAAGCCCAGCGCAGCCTGGGCAACTTCAAGATCGGCTGGGAGAAGCAGCCCCTGCCGGTCGTTCGCGCCCTGGGCATCGTCAAGCGCGCCGCCGCCGAGACCAACTTCAAGCTGGGCAAGCTGGACGCGGGCTTGAAGGACGCGATCGTCCAGGCCGCCAATGAAGTGATTGACGGCAAGCTGAACGACCACTTCCCGCTGGTCGTCTGGCAGACGGGTTCGGGCACGCAGTCGAACATGAACGCCAACGAGGTGATCTCGAACCGCGCGATCGAGATCCTGGGCGGCCAGATGGGCACCAAGAAGCCCGTCCACCCCAACGACCACGTCAACATGTCCCAGTCGTCGAACGACACCTATCCGACGGCCATGCACGTGGCCTGCGCGGAACAGATCGTCCACGACCTGCTGCCGGCCCTGAAGCACCTGCATGCGGCCCTGGAAGCCAAGACCAAGGCCTGGGCCGACATCATCAAGATCGGCCGCACCCACACCCAGGACGCCACCCCGCTGACGCTGGGCCAGGAGTTCGGCGGCTACACCCAGCAGGTCGCCAACGGCATCGAGCGCATCGAGAGCACTCTGCCCAAGCTGATGCAGCTGGCCCAGGGCGGCACCGCCGTCGGCACCGGCCTGAACGCCCCGATCGGCTTCGCCGAGGGCGTCGCCGAGGCCATCGCCGCGATCACCGGCCTGGACTTCACCACCGCCCCGAACAAGTTCGAGGCCCTGGCCGCCCACGACGCCATGGTCTTCAGCCACGGCGCCATCAACACGGTGGCCGCCTCGCTGTTCAAGATCGCCAACGACATCCGCTTCCTGGGCTCGGGTCCCCGCGCCGGCCTCGGCGAACTGTCGCTGCCGGAAAACGAACCGGGCTCGTCGATCATGCCGGGCAAGGTCAACCCGACCCAGTGCGAAGCGCTCACCCAGGTCTGCGTGCAGGTGTTCGGCAACCACGCCGCCCTGACCTTCGCCGGCAGCCAGGGCCACTTCGAGCTGAACGTCTTCAACCCGGTGATGGCCTACAACTTCCTGCAGTCGGTCCGCCTGCTGGCCGACGC
>JGI24770J26754_10000543_pt1 | contig 26793 bp, 45 predicted proteins | sample LakOneMetagenome_FD_26754 | JGI IMG/M metagenome (IMG submission 26754) | reverse complement strand
GTTAGGTGGCCGTGAGTCGTCGCGCGATGATCTGCGCCAACTGACGGTTCGAGGTGCCGAGTGCCAGAAGTGACCTCACCAACAGATCAATCGACACGGTTGGGTCGCCCGATTCCATCTTGGCCACGCGCGATTGGCTGGAGCGCAGAGATTCCGCCAGCTGGGTCTGGGTTACTCCGCGCGCATGGCGCCGTGACTTCAAGCCATCGGCCAGTTTCAGCCGCAGCTCGATCAACGCTTCCTCAGCCTCACTCAGGCCAAGGAACTCCTGGGCGCCACCGATCTTCCAGCCCTTGGCCGCAAGTTTCTTACGTTTACTTTCCCGCACGGTCATACTCCTTCAATCGGGCCTTGCACACCTCTAGTACAGCCTTGGGTGTACGGGCGGTCTTCTTGGCAAAGACCTCTGCAATCACAATGGCATCGGCATCGATCCGGTACATGATTCGCCAGGCTGCCCCGGCATCGCCAATCCGCAGCTCGTGGCATCTCGCCCCCATGGAGGGCATCGGCCTCGAATGGGGCAGTGCCAGCACGTCGCCGTGCTGCAAACGCCGCAGCAGGTACCCGGCTTCGAGACGCGCCGCGGCAGAAAACGGCGGGGTCTTCACCTTGCCGTGGAGCCACGCCAGCGGCTTGTCTTTGGGGCTCACGGGACGCACTATATGTCAGAACAGACATAGATGCAAACGGCCACCTAACTACGCGTTCGAGCGGACGGTGAAATCGCCACGCAACCATTGGCGGCATCACGCCGCCGCTCAACGCGAGCGTTAGCCAGCATTTCGGGCGGTGTTCTTCTGGGTTGACGCCCGTAATAAACGTAGCTACACTTAATCGATGCGCATCACCTGCGACCCGGCCAAGCGAGCTCAAACGCTGGCGGAGCGGGGCCTGGACCTGCGCAGGGCCAAGGAGATCTTTTCGGGCCGACACCTCACACGACCCGATGACCGATATGACTATGGTGAACCGAGGTTCATCACAGTTGGGTGGCTCGATGATCGCTTGGTGGTATTCGTATGGACGCCGCGAGGTTCAGCGCGGCGCATTATCAGCATGAGACATTGCCATGAACGTGAAGCGCAAAAGATCCGTCCGCACCTCACCGAGCTCTGATGAAGCGCCGGAGATTACGGAGCGGTGGGTAGCCGAGGCAGACCTTCACCAAGGCGGCAAGCTGGTGCGCCGGGGTCGGCCCCGGCTCGCCAATCCGCGGCGTCTGCTCTCGCTTCGGCTACCACCGGAAGTCATCGCTCGGTGGAAAGCCAGTGGCTCGGGTTGGCAGACCCGCATGGCCGAGGTGCTGCAGAAGTCAGTGCCCAAGGCTCGCCGAAATGCTGGCTAACTACGCGTTCGAGCGGACGGTGAAACCGCCACGCAATCTTTGGCGTGATCGCGCCGCCGCTCAACGCGAGCGTTAGACAGCACCGATAGCTCAATGCCATCGACTTCCGGACGCAACCCCTGGACCACTCACCGTGGCGACGAATGGTGGTACTCCACGTTCGACCTTGAGGCGACGGCCCATCCGGGGACCTCGACTCAAATGACCGTCGCTGAGATCACCTCAAAGGGTGATGTCGTCACTGCTGCCCAGCTGCTGAGACTGCTGCAGCATACGTTTGAGCGCTTCTCCGAATGCCGAATCTATGTTGATGTGAGGCCGCCGATTTCTGCAGCGCTTGAACAACTGCGCGCCGAGGGTGCGATTCGATACGAAATCATCAACACCGGCTACGGTCGAGATGCGCTCGTTCAGCTCGTCCGGACTCGCGGCAGTGCTGTCTAACAAAGCGATGGAGCGGACCGAGATGGATAAAGTGCTTGCGGAGCGCGCTACGCGCGCGAGTTCGAGCCCTCGGACACACCTGAGCGCGGCCGCTCATCGGCCACGTTAGGCAGCAGCTAAGCGTTGCGGTACTCTTCTGAGGGCGTAATTGATGTTGCAGCTTCGACCCAATTGCGAGTGTTGTGACTGCGATCTGCCGCCCGATTCAACCGAAGCCGTGATCTGCTCGTTCGAGTGCACGTTTTGCCGAACCTGTGCGACCAGCGTACTGTCGGGTCACTGTCCGAACTGCGGCGGTGAGCTCGTGTCCAGGCCGCGACGGCCGGCATCGAAGCTGGCAGCCAATCCAGCCTCACTCAAGAGGGTTGTTAAACAGGGCGGGTGTACAAATGCTGCCTAACTACGCGTTCGAGCGCACGGTGAAACCGCGACGCAATGTTTGGCGTGATCGCGCCGCCGCTCAACGCGAGCGTTAGGTGACCCTGGGCTGTGGCGCATTGGAAGTTCCAGTTCCTACCAAACGAGCGCGATATTGTGGCTCTCGGCTATCGCATGGATGCTACGGGAGAAGCTCTGGAGCGCGAGGTGAACGCGGCGATTAGGTATCCACTGAAGTTCCACAAGGTGAGCAAGATCGTAGTCGCGTTGGGCCCCGCACCCAAGCCCGAGCGCGACTACTTTGAGGTATTGGGCGTTGGCAAGAAGCAGTGGCCGCTGTTTGACCTGCGAGGCTACGTAACGATGGCCGAACATGAGAAGGTGCAAGCTCTCAGAAAAGTAACAATGGACACCTTTGCCTGGCTAGAAGCGTCCTTCGACGACGCGCATTTCGCAACATTGGCAAGAGCGAGACTGAAATGGGCCACCTAACTACGCGTTCGAGCGGACGGTGAAACCGCCACGCAGTGTTTGGCGGCATCGCGCCGCCGCTCAACGCGAGCGTTAGGCCCCCAATTCGCGAAGGCACCTATGTCGAAGCGTCGCGCTGGCATGAGCCTACAATCACTCCGTAGCTATGCCATGGCACTGCCCGAGGTAACCGAAGAGCCACACTTCACGTACGCTTCGTTCAGAGTCAGAGGCAAGATATTTGTAACAGTGCCACCTGAGGGCACGCACATCCACGTGTTTGTGGACGAAGAAGATCGCGCACCGGCACTTGCGATGTATCCTGAGTATATTGAGAAGCTTTGGTGGGGTAAGAAGGTTCAGGGTTTGCGCATTGAGATGGGTAAAGCTCAAAGCCATGTTGTAGAGGCTCTAGTTCGAGCGGCGTGGGATCGGAAAGCACCGAAGTCCTTGAAGCGTGAACGGGCATGAACGAGGTAGCCGGCGTGCCAAGTAAATGGGGGCCTAACTAAGCGTTCGAGCGGACGGTGAAACCGCCACGCAATCATCGGCGGCATTGCGCCGCCGCTCAACGCGAGCGTTAGCGCGCATTGCCGCGCAATCTTTACGGGCGTACCATCGGCTCATGATCGACTGGAGTTCGTGCGCAGCGGTTGAACGTAATCCCGGACACGTCAGCGGTGCCTGGGTGTTTCGTGGCACTCGTGCCCCGGTCGAGGCCTTGTTCCAAAACCTTGAAGACGGCGCGACTGCAGCCGACTTCGTTCGATGGTTTCCCGGGGTGACGGCCGAGCATGTGCGAGTGGTGCTCGAGCACGCCGCGCGCTCGCTGCAAGTTGCGTAAGTGCGCCTTCTATTCGATCAGGGCACGCCCGCGCCGCTTCGTGCGCTCCTGACGAACCACGAAGTCGAAACGGTCTTTGAGCTTGGCTGGTCGGCCCTTTCCAATGGCGAGCTGCTCAGTCGCGCCGAAGCGGCGGGGTATCTCGGCTTCGTCACGACCGATCAGAATCTGAAGTACCAGCAGCATCTGCCGAGTCGGCGCATTGCCATTGCGGTGCTACTGACCACGAGCTGGCCACGTATTGAGCGTCATGCGGCGGCCGTCGGCGGCCAACTCGACAAGCTGTCTGCCGGCAGCTACGTGGAGATCGCAATTCCGTGATGCGCGCTAACTACGCGTTCGAGCGGACGGCCAAACAGCCACGCAATGTTTGGCGGCATCGCGCCGCCGCTCAACGCGAGCCTTAGGCGGGCAACATGCGTATTGGTGACTTTCTGGCCCAAGTTGCTGCGCTCCCTGGCGAGCAGTCCGACTACGCGGTATATCTGGCTGCTCCTGACTCGGTCGATGGCGACTCCATAGACGTTCAGCTCGTTCCGGTCGTAAGGGTCGATTGGGAATCTGACCCGAAGGCGGTTCGGCTCTATCCAGAGCTGCCTGATTCAGAGGAAACTTCTCTCGAGACCCTGGAAGACTTGATGGGCGTTATGCCTCTCGAAAGCGACGTACCCCAGGACGCCCGACTGCAGGTCGAGGAGCCCATCGTGCGCACGGGCACGGGCTACTATCATGTGGGGTTTGTTGATGTGACTGAGACCATCGTGGGGCCGACCTCGAAGGAGATGTGGCTGCTCACGAAGCCGCGGTCAGAGTTTGCAGCCGATGACTTGCCAGCCTAACTACGCGTTCGAGCGGACGGCCAAACAGCCACACAATGTTTGGCGGCAACGCGCCGCCGCCCAACGCGAGCGTTAGAGCGCACATGAACCCCGTACGCCCATTCAGCACTGCCAGCGCGCTTAGCGCGGCTTTACTCTTTGCTTGTGTTGCGACATCACGCGATGCACTCCCGAAATATAAGCCCCCGCCCGATAGCGCGCCTGCTGCCACGATCGAAACTGGAAAACACAGCCGGGCTTGGGCGATTGATGGTGCGGTAACGCCATCATTTGCGACGACGCTGCGTGTGGCGCCCGGGGAGCACCGCGTGGGCATCAATTGCCTAACAGTTGATATTCACTTCGCTGGAGTCGCAGTTGGGCCAAGTGCGCTCCCCTTGATTCCGCTGTTTGATCCCCATTCGGAATTGAAGTTCATGCTTGTTACGGGCAGCTTCAAAGACAAGAGTCACTACTACGTACACTGCGTCAACATTGACGGACATCCGCGCGCCTGGCTCTCAGACACGCCCGATGGCAATGCATTGCCCGAAGGTTTTACTGCCATATGCACACGCGGTTGCGCCAAGCAATAGCTGCCCGTCATTGGCGTCGCCCGCGCCGTACGCTCAGGCGACTTGGCGTATCGGTGCGCTCTAACTACGCGTTCGAGCGGACGGCCAAACAGCCACGCAACCATCGGCGGCATCATGCCGCCGCTCGACGCGAGCGTTAGGTGGCGATATGTGGCCTGAGAAGCCTTCCGTCGCATACCAGGTGGCAGCCGGCTACTTACTTCTATTGGTCTTTCTATTCTGGGTTTGGACACTAGAACCCGTAGTAGCTAGCCTCCTGCCAAACGGCGCGCTTATTACGCGACGCATACTGTATGTTCAGATTGGAGTATTGATTGTGACCGCGGGCGTAGCAGCATACTTCAGAACGTGGTCGCTAATTTGGCAGCTCCCAATGCAGGGTCTCACAATGGCCCTGTTTGTCGCCGGGGTCACCCCAATCGTGTCGCTGCTCTTTTACAGCCCGCGCGATCTCGTTGACTCTAAAGTTCTACCCTATGTGAGCCTTGTTGCTGGAGGTGCAGCCACAATGCTTCTGATGAAGCGTATGCAGGTCAGATTTCTTGGTGGGTACCATCGTCACCTAACTACGCGTTCGAGCGGCCGGTGAAAGAGCCACGCAATGTTCAGCGGCATCGCGCCGCCGCTCAACGCGAGCGTTAGGCCGCAGCATCCATGCCGTCGCGCGACTGGTTTCGGCACACTACGTGGACCCCGCGAGATGAGCGCGAGTTCTCCGCGCGGCTGGCGCGGAGCCGTAGCAGTTTCCACACAGCTCAGTACTTAAGGATTCAGGCCATTACTCTCGCGGAAGTCGGCGGCAAGACGCGAACCGCCGCTGCTCTCCGTTTGTTACAACGGCTCTTCGCCGAGTTTCCAGATGCCTCACAACTTGAAAGCGCTCACCTCCAAGCAGCACTCATCTATGAACAAATGGGCAATGAAGCCGCTGCGGTTGAACACTTCAGATTAGCCCTAAGAGCTAAGGCTGCCTTTCCAAACGGCGATGCGGGAACGTCACTCGAATTCCCGTGGTTCATTGCACGACACGATCTATCCGCGCACTTTGTCGAGGCCCTAGAGGTACTTAAATCCGCGCACCTGGCATTTCCGGTCCAAGTTTTCAAATCTGCGGCAATCCGAGCCACGGTGGCGCAGTTTCATGGCGATCATGTAGGTGCTTCGCGGTTCGCCCACGAGGCGTTGGAGGCCGCGAGCGTAGAGAAGTCCCCGTTCCGCTATCATTCATCACTCGGTCTCGTCGGGGGTGAATATGAGTCCACCATCCGGAAGCTTCGCAAGCTTGCTGCGGCCTAACTACGCGTTCGAGCGGATGGTGAAACTGCCACGCAACCATCGGCGCGTGCGCGCCGCCGCTCAACGCGGGCGTCAGACGGCTCATGACGTCACCTTGACGTTTTAACGTCAAAGATGCACCATTTGGCCTATGAGTGCTCCTAAGCGCGCCACGGTTTACTTTCATGCCGACATCCACAAGGCATTGCGGTTGCGCGCCGCCGCGAACGATCGGTCAGTTTCAGACTTGGTTAATGATGCGGTAAGAGTTTCCCTGGCCGAAGACGCCGCAGATCTGTCTGCCTTTGATCGCCGCAAGAAAGAGAGACGCACTTCGTTTGAAAGCTTCGTGCAGGGCATGAAGCGCCGTGGCCTTATATAGGGTGTTCATAAAGGCCTCGGCGGGCAAGGAACTCGCCGCGGTTGCTTCCAAGGTCGATCGCCAAAGAATCGTGGCGAGAATCCAAGGGCTGGCGGCGAACCCTCGGCCGCACGGCGGTGAGAAGCTCGCTGGCTACGCTGACCGGTACCGAGTACGCCAGGGCAACTTTCGCATCATCTACCTTATTGACGACGCAGCGTTTGAGGTCACAGTCTTCAAGATCGGTGATCGCAAGGATGTTTACCGCTGAGCCGTCTGACTACGTGTTAGAGCGGACGGCTAAACAGCAACGCAACCATCTGCGGCATCGCGCCGCCGCTCAACGCGGGCGTTAGGCAACAACATGAGCGACTACGAAGACGACAACCGTCAGCGCGATATCGCAAACGCTATCTCACCAGGAGAGAGTGTCATTTGGTCGGGCCGTCCTCGAACCGGCTTGCTATTGCGGCCAAGCGACGCGTTCATGATTCCGTTTAGCCTGTTCTGGGGCGGCTTTGCCATGTTCTGGGAATGGGGGGTATCAAACGGCAACGGCCCGCACGAACCCATCATGATGATATGGGGTATCCCGTTCGTAGCAATCGGGCTTTACATGATTGTAGGCCGCTTCTTCGTCGATTCATATGTCCGCGGACGCACGACCTACATCATCACTAACCGACGGGCGATCATCGCTGGTGGATTGTTCTGGCGAAGCACTACGACTTTGCCATTGAAGAACCTCACTGACGTCACGTTGACTACCCGGTCTGACGGGAGTGGAACCATCATGTTCGGTAGACCATTGATAGGTGGGTGGGCATCTCAAACGGGTTGGCCTGGCACGAGCAGGAACGCAGTGCCATCTTTTGAGTTCATCGCAGATGCGAAACAAGTGCATGACAAATTACTTGAGGCTCAACGTGTTACTGCCTGACTACGCATTCGAGCGGACGGTGAAGCCGTCACGCAACAATCGGCGTCATCGTGCGGCCGCTCAACGCGAGCGTTTGCCGGCGCTCCTGTAATTCATCGCTAGTACACGGCGGTTCATTATGAGCTTTGTGGCATCGGCGTCTCTATTGGCGGTTGGGCTATTTTGCGGAATGCTGCTGCTCTATGAGGTGGGGCGGCGGCTCGGCGTTGCCAGGCTCGCGCGCGATCCCGGTGGAGTAGCGAACGGATCCGGTCCAGTGGAGGCGGCCATATTCGGCCTGCTTGGTCTGCTCCTGGCATTCACATTCTCGGGTGCCGCATCACGATTCGAGGAGCGCAGACACCTGGTTGCCGAAGAGGCGAACGCGATCGGAACGGCATACCTGCGGGTCGATCTGCTTCCTGCGGATGCGCAGCCAGCATTGCGGCAGCTCTTCAGTCGCTACCTGGATGTTCGACTGGAAGCCTTCCGTAGTCGGGCAGACGTGGCGGCTACGAAGGCCAACCTTTCCGAGACGGACGCATTACAACGTCGGATTTGGTCAAGGGCGCTTTCAACTTCTCAGCAACCCGGCGCGTCAGCGGATGCAGAAAAGCTATTGCTTCCCGCTTTGAACCAGATGATTGACATTACGACAACCAGGACGATGGCGACTCAAAATCATCCTCCGACGATCATATTTTACTTGCTCGCGGGCCTGAGTCTCCTCAGTGCATTGCTAATCGGCTACGTGATGTGCAATACAAGCAATCGAAGCTGGTTCTACCTCTTGCTTGTCTCAGTCACCATGTCGACCACGTTCTACGTGATCCTGGATCTGGAATATCCCCGCTTGGGTTTGATACGCGTCGACACGGCCGACCAGGTCCTCGTAGACCTTCGCAACAGCATGGGGCAATAAAGTGCCAAGCTCAAACAGGGATGCAAGCGGCGCTCATGCGGAGCGTTACGCGTGAACACAAAATCACTCATGATCGCAAGCAGCCTTGTACTCGCACTGGCGGGCGCAGTGTGTTTGTTTGCGCCTGTCGAACTGTTGGAATCGCTCGGGTCGCCCGATGGCGCATCATTGGCGGTATTCGCTCAGCTCACCGGGGCACTCTATTTGGCGTTTGCCTTGACCAACTGGGCCGCCAAAGGCTCCATGATCGGTGGCATCTATTCTCGCCCCCTGTCGGTCGGTAACCTCCTTCACTTCACAGTGGGTACACTGGCACTCTTCAAGCATGCGCTCGCTCATGGTATTCACTGGCCAGCCTCCTTGGTCTTGGTTGCATACGCTGTCTTTGCAGCCTTGTTCTCTTACCTGGTATTTGGGGCGAAACGCAAACGATAGGCCACAAGGAGGCCACTTCGTGCTACTGCAGGTCAGGGTGAAGCCCCGGTCGCGAACATCGGTGCTCGTGCGCGAGTCCGATGGCACCTGGGTGGCGCGCCTCAAGGCACCGCCCGTGGATGGCCGAGCCAATCTCGAGCTTGTCGCACTGGTAGCGGCGCATCTGAAGTGTTCCAAGGCTGCCGTCACCATCAAGTCTGGTACCACGGGGCGAGTCAAGATCGTCAAGGTCGAAGAGCGATGACCGACGTCATGATCGAAGAGCAACTCAAGATTGCGATACGCCTAGGCGTCATTGCGGCGCAGGAGACATGTGATGGTCACTACGACAACGTTTGAAGTTCCGGGAGCGCGTATCGTCAAGTGCCTGGGTGTCGTGCGAGGCATCACGGTCCGAACGCGGTCGCTGCCGATGTCCATGCTCGGTGGACTCCGAACCCTGTTCGGTGGAAGAGCGGGCATATTCACGACTCTTTGCGAGACAGCGCGCCAGGAAGCCTTCGACCTCATGCAGTCGCACGCCAAGGAGCTGGGCGCCAACGCCGTCGTTGGCGTGCGGTACGACACGGGGCCGATGGTTGGAGCCGCGGAGGTTCTCTGCTACGGAACGGCCGTCATCGTGGAACCCGCACCATGAAGTGGAAAGATGGCGACCACTGCGTCGTAACAACCGGAACTCATGCCGGAAAATCTGGCACGGTGCGGGACGTCAACGTCAGCAAGACTGGCCACACGACCATTACGGTCGTGCAGAAGAACGGCGAGCGGTTCAAGACCCTTGCGAGGAACGTCACCCGCGGAAAGCCCGCGGCCTGACCGCACGGGCGTTAGGGGGCGCTCAACATGGCGATGCACTGGTCCCGCGGCGAATACACGATTTCCACGGACCAACGCCAGTTGGACCTGGTCGCCGTCCACGCCTTCCTGACGACAAGCTATTGGTCACCCGGCATCCCGCTCGAGACGGTACGCAAAGCGACCCGCAATTCACTGGCCTTCGGCCTGTTCCACGGCGACCAGCAGGTTGGATTCGCTCGTGTGGTGACGGACAGTGCAACCTTTGCATACCTCGCAGATGTCTATGTGCTTCCGGAGCATCGGGGCCAGTCACTCGCGAAATGGCTCATGTCGATCATCGTCGAGCACCCGGACCTCCAGGGGCTGCGCCGCTTCCTGCTGGCCACTGCCGATGCCCACACGCTCTACGGTCGTTTTGGATTCGAGCCGGTGAGCAGGCCGGACCGCCTGATGGAAATATTCAGGCCTGATGTGTACCGCTCGCCTTAGCCGCGTATCCATGCGGAACCATGCGTAAGCAGTACCACAGCCGGCTCACGAGTCGCGGGAACCTCATCTGGGACGTGCACCGACTGGTCGCGCTCTCGGCAGGGCTGCCCCGGATCCGCGTTGCGTTGGCCGACATCCGTGAGTTTGACGAGCCATTCTGGTTCGGTGGCCCCGACGATGTGGCAACGTGCAGGGCAGTGGCGGACCATGCGAGTCTCATCCAGGCCACTGATCTCGCATACCCGATCATCCTGTCATCCGACGGGCGTGTCATGGATGGCATGCATCGCGTTGCAAAAGCCCATATGCTCGGCCTCAAGGAGATCGAAGCGGTGCGTTTCGATCGTGATCCAGAACCCGACTATGTCGACGTGCCCGACGATCAGCTTCCCTACGAAGAGTCGCACGAGGGAGTGTAGGGTGAATCGAAGCAAGCTGTTGGCGTTGGTGTTCGCGTTGGCAACGTCCGTTGCGGCTGCGCAGACAGATCAGCAGCTGGCGAAACTGCAGGAACATAACGCAAGCCTGCGGAAGACCATCTGCGCCGAGCAGGATCCGGCGAATGCACTCAAGCCGTTTCCTCCCGAGATCGGCTGCGTCACCATTGCCGCAGGCGGCCAGGCGAGTGGCAATGTCGACGGACACCACCTGGACATTGCGGTCGCTGCCGACGGTACCGAGCAGTGCCGGGTCGATGGAACGGTGATCTCGTGCAATGGATGCGCGGGACCGAAGGTGACGGGGTGTCCAGAATCCATCATGGTCATCCCCAACACCGAAGACCATTCGGTGACCTTCAGCTTTCAGCGCAAGATGGAAGGCGATCGGTATGCCTACAGCATGAATGCGTGGAAGGCATACCTCGAGCGAAAGAAGAACGGAACACTGCTTCAGGTTGAAACCGCTCCAGTCGCCAGGCCGCCCCCTCCAACTCCGCCCGCGGCGCTCGCTGCTCCACCGGTGATTCCAGCGCCCCCGCCAGGGGCTTTTTTCCCTGGCCGCGAGGCAACAGATGGACCTGCTGCACTGACCGCTGTTGGCTGGATCGCGCAAGGAGCCTACTCTCGCTCGCAGTGGGCAGACCTCGAAAGTCTGGTCAACACGCTGTCGACGCCGGACCAGCTCACCGACGATGGCATGCCCAAGCTGGCGGGCGTCATCGAGGGGATCAACGATTTCGTCACGGCATGGAACCAGTGGGATGACGACTTCGCGAGGATTGCCAAATGGCGCCGAGAGCAACCCGACTCACCCACGATTGATGTCGTCGAAGCACTGGTGTGGCGCGCGTGGGCCTGGAAGGTGCGGGGCGGCGGATATGGCAATACCGTCAAGGCCGAGGCCTGGAAACTCTTCACGACGAAAATTGGCAATGCCAGCACCGCGCTGGAGCGATGCAAGAGTGCATCGTGCCAGACGCCACTCTGGTATCAGCTGCGCCTCGGTATTGCCAGGGACGCGGGCTGGGACCCGGATCGCTACAGGCAGCTGTTCGAAGAAGCACGCAAGAAATATCCCTGGTACATCCCACTGTATCTCTGGGCGGCCAACTACCTGTCCCCGCAATGGGGCGGAAGCTACGAGGCCGTTGACGCGTTCGCACGGCAGACAGTGACCATGCCGCCCGGCACCGACTACTCACTGTACGCTCGCATCTATTGGCACATCAGGAGCTATGCGGAGTTGGACTTTGAAATTTTTCGCGACTCGCCGGCGAACTGGAGCGACATGAAGAAGGGTTTCGAAGCGCTGATGAAGCAATACCCAAAGAGCATGTGGAACTTGAACGCATATGCCAGCTTCGCGTGCCACGCGCAGGATCGCGAGACCTACGGCGAGTTGCGCGCGAAGATTGCCAGGAACGTTTTTCCTGAAGCGTGGTCCTCGAATGCCACGGTCGACGTGTGCGATGAGCAATTGCTTGGAAAATCGTGAGGCGGGGACTAAAGGAAGGAACATGATGCGTACCGCGAGGGGAATCGCGACCTGTGCATTGCTGGTCGCGTTGACTGCGCCCAGCCTGGCTCAGGAGTCGAGGTGGGGCTCAGCCGACGATCCGGTCGTTCAGTTCATGAAGGCCTGCGAAGCGAAGTGGGTCAACGCTGCATGCAGTACACAATCCAATCTGGGTGATTTTGTCGCGGACGATTACCAGGGCACCTCGACCACGGGGCGTCGCTACCCGAAAGCCGACGCCATTGCAGATGAACCGAACAAGCAGTCGAGTGATTGCAAGCTCGGCGAGGTGTGGACCGATACCTGGCTGAAACGCAACGGGAGATGGCAGATCGTTGCCGCGCAAGACACGGTGATCCCCTGTGACAAGCAAGGCACTTGAAAGCTTCAGCGTTGCCCTGAAGCACCGCGCGCTCTCCGCGATCCTGCTTGCGTTCGGTCTTGCAGCCTGCAGCCCCGTGCTGGTGCGTGAATATCACGTGACGCCCAACCAGGTCGGCGACGCGACGCTGGAAACCAGGGCCGGCCGGGCGCTCGTCCCGTTTGGGCTGGAAACATTTGATGCGGGACCGACCGATTCATTCGGGTTTCGACGCCGGTGGCCCAACCTGGCCACAGGGCGCCCAGGTGAGATGTCGATTACCTTTGCGATGGATGAGAAGAGCGACGCATGGTCGGTGAGGCTGCGTGAGTGGCCCGTGGCCCATCAAACGCACTTCGGCGCGGACGTCGAGGCTGCGCTCGTCGAGGAGCTGTCACGCTCGGGCTACAAGGTCTCGAGGACGAAATGACGGGGGAAGGAAAGATTGACGCGCTCATCGCGCGTTTCTTCTCGGCATTCGACAATCGACATGGCGCAGTGCCACGGCTTGCGGCCATCACCGGGTGCTTCGCGGACAAAGCGGTCATTGCGCGGCGCTTCGATTCCGGCGTGGAGCTTTGCACGGTCCGTGAGTTCGCCGATCCTCGCATCGCGCTGCTGACTCAGGGAGCACTGCGCGACTTCCATGAATGGGAGGTCAGCTCAACGACCCAAATATTTGGTGGCATTGCCGCTCGCATTTCACGCTATGCCAAGGCGGGAATGCAGAACGGCAATGACTATTCGGGATCAGGCAGCAAGTGCTTTCAACTGGTCGACACGGCCATTGGCTGGCGCATCGTATCGCTCGCCTGGGTCGATGACGAGAAGCCCGTGCGCTAGGCGCCACGGCTGGATTCGCAGATGGACTCGCTACCGCCCTACGCGATCTATACGGTGCTGGCCGTCATTTCAACTGCGCTCATCGTCAGTACGGCATTTTATTGCGCGACCTGCTATGGAACCTGGGCACGACAAAAGAAGGAAGCGCGACATGAGTGACGTGACGGCGGCGACGTTCGTGATTCGCGATGTTGCCATTCGTCTTATGGCCGACACGGCGCCACTGCGCTACCGGAGCCGATCACCGAGTCGACCTGGAAACGCTAGCTGGATCCCGCCGAGCCGATGTTCGCGCTGGTGGCTGAACATGACGGCTCATTCGTCGGATTGACGAACTACCTCTTTCATCGCAGCATGACGAAGATCGAACGGCGGGCCACTTGCTGTACGACAAGGTCGCCAAGCACCATGGATTCATCGTCTACTCCCGCGACATGTGAGGGCGCGACCATGCAAGGCGGCTGTCTTTGTGGAGCAATTCGGTATGAGGTGGCGGGGCCGCTGAGTGACATCAGCAACTGCCATTGCTCGATGTGCCGTCGTTTCCACGGCGCCGCGTACTCGACCTACGCCAAGGTCAACGCGGGAGGCTTTCGCTGGATCAAGGGCCAGGCACTGCTCGCCGTGTACGAAACCACGCCCGGCATCGGCTGGGCGTTTTGCCGCCAATGCGGCTCCAGCCTTGGCATTCCTGGCGGCGACTCGCTGGGCAGCATCACGCTGGGCACGCTCGATGACGATCCGGGCGTGCGCCCGGCCTATCACATGTTCGTCGGCTCGAAGGCCGCGTGGCACGACATCACCGATGCGCTGCCGCAGCACGAGGCGTGGCCGCCCGCAGAGGCAAAATGACTCACTCCGAAGTGGCGAACGAGGGCGTCGCGATTCGCGATGCGGCGCCGGCAGACTTTGACGCCATCCTCGCGCTGAACGAGGCCGACGTGCTGTCGACGAGCGCGATGGATCGCGCGCGGCTGGAGGAACTCAACGCGCTTTCCTGCCATCACCGTGTCGCCTGCAAGGATGGCCAGGTCGTGGCCTTCCTGCTCGCCATGCAAGACGGCGCGACGTACGACAACGACAACTTCAGCTGGTTCAGTTCGCGATACCAGCGTTTCGTGTACGTCGATCGCATCGTCGTCTCGAGCGCCGCGCGCGGCCTGCGGCTCGGCACGCTGCTCTATGACGACCTGTTTGCATGGGCGCGGCGATTGGGCATTCCCGTCGTGGTCTGCGAGTACAACATCGTCCCGCCTAATGAGCCCTCGCGTCAATTCCATGCGAAGTTCGGCTTCAGGGAACAGGGCCGGCAATGGGTCGCGAACGGCACAAAGCAGGTTTCGATGCAGGCCATGCAGCTCTGATGCAGGAGATCCTCCTCAGCGGTGGGCGATCGACCGCGGGCGTCGTGCGCATCGGATCCACCGTGCGGCGGCCACCGCCCGGCAACGCCGAGTTCGTCCACGCGCTGTTGCGCCAACTCGAATCGCGAGGCTTGCAGTGCGTGCCGCGTTTCCTGGGGCTGGACGAAGCGGGGCGCGAGATCCTGTCCTATTTGCCTGGCGACGTTCCAGCGGAACTTGGCTGGATTGAACTGCCGCCGTTGCGCGCCGCTGCCAGGCTACTGCGCCGGCTGCACGATGCCACGGCAGAATGCGCGCTCAAAGGTGGCAGTGAAATCGTTTGCCATGGTGATGCGAGCCCCTGCAATTGCGTGTTCGTCGCGGCGTACGGTGATGGAGCTGCCTGGAACATCGTGGATGTGCTGCTCGAGGCGCAACATCGACTGCTCGCAAGCAGGGGCGCCAAGCCGGAAACGCGCGACTGGGCGCTGGCCTGCTCAGGCTGGACGGAGCAGAATAGCAAGACACTCTTGGCGGGATACGAGCGTGGAAGCTGAATCGATCGAGGCCCGATCAGACATGCGAAGCCGCACATTCGCTGCCGCACCGTCCGAGGTGTTCGCGGCCATGCGCGATGCGGCGCGAATCGCGCGGTGGTGGGGGCCGAAGGGATTCACGAGCACAATCCATGAGTTCGACTTCAGGCCGGGCGGCCGATGGCGATTGACGTTGCATGGCCCTGACGGCAAGGATTATCCGAACGCCAGCCGTTTTACGCGGATTGTTCCCGATCAAGCGTTCGAAATAGAGCATGTCGACGGGCATCATTTCTTCCTGTGCATCGATCTTCAACCGGCCGGCGGCGGCACGTTGCTGACATGGCGGCAGACCTTTGACACGATCGAACATTACAAGGGCATAGCGGAGTTCGTTGCTGTGGCCAACGAACAGAATCTCGATCGCCTCGCGGCCGAATTGCAGCGCGGGGGTTAGCGCAGTCGTTTGCCTTGCTTCGACGGAGAGAAACACATGGCCAGGATTACCGGGATTGGTGGCGTCTTCCTGAAATGCAAAGGCGACTCCAAGGCACTTGCGGCCTGGTACCAGCAGCACCTGGGCATGCCGTTGTCCGATTTTGGCGGGGCCGTGCTGAGATGGCCCGATGACAAGGCCGAGGACGGCGGCCTGACGGTCTGGCATCTGGCTGCGAATGACAGCAAGTGGTTCAGCCCCAGCGAGTCCTCGTTCATGATCAATTACCGCGTCGATAACCTCGTCGAGCTGCTCGCGCAGTTGCGCTCGGCAGGCGTCATGGTCGTCGGTGGTCCTGAATCGCACGAGAACGGCAAGTTCGCCTGGATCATGGACCCCGACGGCAACAAGGTTGAACTGTGGGAGCCGATGCAATGGGACGACAAGAACAAGTCGGCGGACTAGTATAGATTGACGTCGGGTTGCTGCCAGCGCGTCTATTGCAGCGCGGCAAGCACATGACAACAACTCGAGGAATCACCATGCGCACGTTCAGCAACAGTTGCCTCATGTTTGCATCACTGGCCGTCGCACTGGGCGCAGGGCCTGCGTTCGCGACGACCGAAACGCCGCTCGCGCAGAACGCCATTGCCGTCGCCGTGGGCCACGGCAACTGCACCGAAGCCGTCACGCAGGTGAAGCGCGACGTCGAGGCGAATGAGCCGCAAAGCGTGTTCATTGCCGGCCGCATGCTCGATGAAGGCCTGTGCGTTGAGAAGAACGGCAAGGCCGCGGCCAAGTTCTTTGCACATGCCGCCGACCTGGGCGTGTCCGCCGCACAGCTCGACTACGTGGCCAAGGTCGGCCTCGGCGAAGGCGCCACGCAGGACTACGCCGATGCGGGAAAGCGTTGCCGCGCCGCCGGCCTCGATGCGCAGAACCATCTGTCCGATTATTCGCTGGGCTATGTTTGCACGCTGCGTGGACTCGCCAGTCGAATGCTGCGTGAGTCGCTGCCCGCCGATACGTTCCAGACGATCTCCGGAGCGCGTGCGCGACTGGAGTTCAACCCTGCGAGCGGGCAGCTGTTCGTGCGGGCCTCATCGCGGGTGACGGCAAGTGAACCCACCGTCTCATCGCGCATCGGGCAGCCGCTGGTGAACATCCAGCAGGTCGTCGACAAGGCCTGGCACAAGGCGCAGGACACCGTGTCGAAGCCCGATACAGCGCACCTCGAGGACCAGTTGTTCGAGGTCGTACTCGATCTCGACATGACGATGGAGCAGTCGAGCAATGCGCGCCAGAAAAAGGCGTCGGACGACATCAGGCCGCTGGAGAGCTGGGATTCCATCCATACCGCGATGCCGACCAAGGGAACGTAACGCAGCGCCAGGCCACGAGCCTGATTGCCGTGAAGCGCACGTGGACAATCATTGGCGTGGCCGACGTTGCGCGCAGCTTCAATTGGTATCAGCGTTTGTTCGGCCAGGCTGAAACGGCCCCCGTGCACGATCATCCGACGTTGACGAGTGCTGGGCGCGCCGAGCCGGGCAATGGCCTGTTGCTCTTTTTTCGCGTGGACGATTTCGATGCAGCGCTCGCGCGGGCTCGCAAGTTCAATGGCAGGCTCGAAGTGGAGCCAAGGCTGAACCCCGCGACGGGCACGCGGGAATACGCGCTACGCGATCCAGACGGTTACTACATCATGATCAGCGCATTGTCCTGAGGTCCAGTGGACGCGCATCCGGCATTTGCTGTAGCGCTGCGGTGTACGTGGCTGGTGGTCGTCGCGTACTGGTTCTGGAGCGCGCGCGGCGTCAAGACCCCGGCTCGCACGGAAGCGCCGATGCGTCGGATCGTGTTCTACGTGTTGCCGCTGGTCGTGGCGGTGCTGCTGCTCGGGCCGGGACATTGGTTTGGCCACGGTATCCTGCGCGAGCCATTTGCGTCCCACTCGGCCACGGTCGCATCCATCGGCCTTGCGCTCTGCGTGCTCGGTGCCGCGATCGCGTGCGCTGCACGCTATACGTTGGGAAAAAACTGGAGCGGAGCGGTTCAGCTCAAGGAGGACCACGAACTCATCGAGCGCGGCCCGTACCGATATGTGCGGCATCCGATCTACACCGGACTGCTGCTGCTGTTCCTGGGGAACGCCATCATGGTGGGTGAATGGCGAGGCCTGCTGGCCGTCGCCATCGTGTTCGTGTCCTTCTGGCACAAACTCAGCCTCGAGGAAGCCTGGCTGGCGCAACACTTCGGTGCGCGCTACGCCGAGTACGTCAGCCGCACGAAGGCACTGGTACCGGGCGTGCTTTGATGCGTGCAGTTGTCGACGGCTGGTTTTTCTGGGCCCTGCTGTCGGCCTGCTTCGCGGCGCTGACCGCGGTGCTGGCCAAGGTCGGCATCCAGGGCATCGACTCCGACTACGCCACGTTGATCAGGACACTGTTCATCGTCGTCGTGCTCGCGGGCTTCGTGGCCTTCGCCGGCAAGTGGAGCGATCCGCGCGCGCTGTCGGGCCGTACCCTGGCGTTCCTCGGATTGTCGGCGCTCGCGACGGGGGCCTCGTGGGTATGCTATTTCCGCGCGCTGCAGGTCGGCGAGGCTTCCCGCGTCGCACCCGTGGACAAGTTCAGCGTGGTGCTCGTCGCCGTGTTCGCCTTCATGTTCCTCGGTGAAAGGCCAAGCGGGCGCGATTGGCTTGGCATCGCGCTCGTCACGCTGGGCGTGTTGCTGCTGGCGTTCAAACGCGGATGAACGGCACATGGTGATCAAAGGCGGGTGCCATTGCGGCAACATTTCATTCGCACTGACGTGGCAACCCGACCCCACCGCGATTCCCGCCCGCGCCTGCTCGTGTTCGTTCTGCGTCAAGCATGGCGGCGTGTGGACTTCGAACCCGACGGGTGCGCTGTCGATTCGCGTAGAAGACGAATCGAAGGTCGTGCGCTATGGCTTTGGCACGCACACCGCCGATTTCCACGTGTGTGCGCGCTGCGGCGTCGTGCCGGTGGTCACATCGCTCATCGACGGGCGGGTCTATGCCGTCGTCAACGCGAACACCTTCGAAGGCGTCGAGGCATCGCTCCTGACGCGCACGCCGGCGAGCTTCGAGGGCGAGGGCAAGGGCCCGCGCCTCGAGCGGCGAGCACGCAACTGGATCGCGCGCGTCGAATTCAGGGCCGCGGGGCGCGTGTAGGATGAGGACGCATTGCCGGTGGCCCACTGCAATGGGACAATGCAACGCATGACAACCGGAGCCGTACGACTGCACCGGGTGCTGCGCGCGCCGCCCGAGCGCGTGTATCGCGCTTTCCTCGAGGCCGACGCCGTTGCGAAATGGCTGCCACCGCACGGCTTTACGTGCAGCGTCGATCACCTCGATGCGAAGGTGGGCGGCACGTTCAAGATGTCGTTCAGGAATTTTGCTCGTGCGCAGGGCCAATCCTTTGGCGGCGAGTACGTCGAGCTGGTGCCGGGCACGACGATTCGCTACAAGGACAAGTTCGACGATCCGAGCATGCCGGGCGAAATGAACGTGACCATTGCATTGAAGAGCGTTGCCTGCGGAACCGATATCAGCATCGAGCAGGCCGGCCTCCCCGCCGCGATTCCGGTCGAGATGTGCTATCTCGGCTGGCAGGAATCGCTCGAGCAGCTTGCGAAACTGGTGGAGCCCGACATTCCGATGTAGTCGGGCGCCGCGTCGACCTGAAGCCATCGCTCCCATATGTCCAAGCGCACAGCCAGCTGCACATGCGGGCAGCTCCGCATCGAAGTATCGGGCGAACCCCTCGGCGTCGGCCTGTGTCATTGCCTCGCCTGCCAACGCAGGACCGGCAGCGTCTTTGCCGCGCAGGCAAGCTTCAGGGCGCCGTACGCGGTGACCGGCGTCGCGACCGAATACCTGCGCACGGGCGATCAGGGCGCGACGTTCCGATTCAGGTTCTGCCCCGTGTGCGGCAGCACGGTGTTCCGCACCGAAGAGGGCGACACGAGCCGGGTCAGCGTGGCCGTCGGCGCGTTTGGCGATCCTGGCTTCTACGCACCGCGCGTGTCGGTGTACGATTGTCGGCGACATCCGTGGGTGCGGCTGCCAGACGGCGTGCGCATTTTCGAGAAGGATCCCACGTGAACCCCGGAGTTCCATGTACGCGCCATCACACTTCAACGAATCGCGCACCGAAGTGCTGCATGAGTTCATCGCGCAGCATCCGCTGGCGCTGCTCGTCGGCACATGCGCAGACGGACTGCAGGCGAACCATCTTCCGTTGATGCTCGAGCCGGGCAACGGCGGTTCCGGCACGCTCAAAGGACACATCGCGCGCGGCAACGCGATGTGGAAAGAGATTCCCGCCGGCTCCGAAGTGCTCGCGGTCTTCCAGGGACCGAGCCAGTACATTTCACCGAACTGGTATCCATCCAAGCGCGAGCATGGGCGCGTCGTGCCCACGTGGAACTACGCTGTCGTGCATGTCCATGGCCGCATCGCCTGGAACCACGACAAGGCCTCGTTGCACACGCTGGTCGAGTCGCTGACCGATCGGCATGAAAGCAGCCAGGCAGCGCCCTGGCACGTGGGCGATGCGCCCGATGATTACATCCAGCAGATGCTCGGTGCGATCGTCGGTTTCGAGATCGAGATCACCCGCATGACGGGCAAGTGGAAACTCAGCCAGAACCGGACGCCGACGGAACGCGCCGGCGTCGTGCAGGCGCTGTCCGCGCAGCCCGACGATGCATCGCGCGAGATGGCGTCACTGATCGAGCGGGCGGGCAAACCGAATGGCGCGTGAGGCCGCTGGACACCCGGGCCAGCCGCAAGAGCCTTCCCGCGCAATCGCGCTCTTTTCCAGCTCGCGGCGCAACGGCAACACGGGAAAGTTGATCGATCACATTGCGAGCGAACTCGACATCGAGGTCATCGACCTGGGTGAGCTGCGCATCTCGAACTACGACTATGATCACCGCAATCGCGACGACGACTTCGAGCCGTTGATGCGGCGCCTGCTGGAGTTCGACCCGCTCATCTTCGCCTCACCGGTGTATTGGTATTCGGTGGCCGCGCCCATGAAGACGTTCCTCGATCGTCTGTCAGATTATCTGGACCTGCCGGATTTGCTCGCCGAGGGCCGGCGGCTGCGCGGCAAGCGGGCCTACATTGCCTGCACGTCAATCTGCACGGAGGCGCCCCGGTCGTTCATCGACACCTTCGTGGACACCTTCGAATACCTGGGTATGCAGTACGGTGGTATCGCACACGTCGATTGCAGCCATGAATATTCGCCCGCTGCGGGAACGGCCGAGTCGGCGGCATTGATCGAGCGGATTCGAGGCTTGCCGGAAAAATGACCTTGGGGACCNTTTCGGATCTCAAACAGCAATTGGCCGGGCTGGATCCACGCCTGAATCCGGGNGCCTACGTGTTCGTGACGCTCGAGAAAGAGCAGCACATCGATTCGTCGGCCGTCATCGCCACGATGCGTGAACCGNAAGGTAGCTCATGCGTCATCGAAGCCGGCGCTGCGGCCGCCGCGGGTCTGCCGCCATCGCCGCTGTTCGCGTGGATCACGTTGTCGGTGCAATCCGATCTGCAATCGGTGGGCCTGACGGCGAAGTTCTCGAGCGTGCTGGCTGCGGCGGGAATCGGCTGCAACGTCGTCGCGGGCGCGCTGCACGATCACCTCTTCGTGCCCGCGGAGCATGCCGACAGGGCCCTGTCTGAACTGCGCGCGCTGCAGGCCGGCGCGCAGCTCGAGATCAGGCGCGACGACCTTCGCGGGNCNGAGATCCAGGCGTTGTTGCNTGAGCACCTGCAGAGCATGACACTGTATTCGCCGGCCGAGAGCATCCATGCGCTCGACCTCGACAAACTTCGGCGGCCTGAGGTNACGTTCTGGACCGTGTGGGACGGCAATACGCTGCTGGGTTGCGGCGCGTTGCAGGCGCTCGACGCGCAGCATGGCGAAATCAAGTCGATGCGCACGGCTTCGGCGCATCGGCGCAGGGGCGCGGCGCGCGCGATGCTGGACCACATCATTGCCGAAGCGAGCCGGCGCGGCTACACCCGGCTCAGCCTGGAAACGGGTTCACACGCCGCGTTCAAGCCCGCGCATGCACTCTATGCGAGCCGGGGATTTTCGTTTTGCGAGCCGTTTGCGCCGTACAAGCATGACCCGTACAGCGTGTTCATGACGCGCACGCTCTAGCCGCGCCGTTCGCGCCGCGCGTGGCCGTGCTTGGTTTTCCCACGCGGCCCCGCCGGACGAGCATCCAGCAGGCTGATGGCGAGCGGTCGGCCGCGTACCTGCACGCGCGCGAGCCGTGCGAGCACCTGGGCCGGCATGCCGGCCGGCAGCCGCACCAGCGTGTGATCCTCGCGCACCTTGATGCCGTTGATTTCCGAGCCGTCGAGCCCAGCCTCGTTGGCGATGGCGCCGACGATATTGCCGGCCTGCACGCCGTGGAGCCTTCCGACCTCCAGCCGATACGTATCTTGTGGCGCAAAGCGCCCCGAGCGCGGCCGTCGCGGACCGCGGTCATCCGGCGGCTGCGCGTCGTGGCTCCTGTGCGTTTCGCGGGCCTTGTGCGTGCCACGAGCATCCCGCGATTCGTCGGGCGACGCTGGCTTGGCCGACTCGCCGATCAGCAGCGGTGTCTTGCCCTGCGCGATGGCGGCGAGCGCGGCGGCCACGTCACCGAGTTCGGCGCCGGCATCGCGCACCAGTTCTTCGACGACGGCGCGGTACACATCCGCAACGCCTTTTTCCATGAGGTCGATGACGCGTCGCTTGAATTTCGCGACCCGCGTGGCATTGACGTCCGCGATGGTCGGAAGATCCATCGGTTCGATCGGCTGGCGGGTCGCGCGTTCGATCAGGTGGAGCATGTTGCGCTCGCGCGGCGCGATGAACAGGATCGCTTCACCGCTCCGGCCGGCGCGCCCGGTTCGCCCGATGCGGTGGATGTAGGACTCCGTGTCGTACGGCACGTCGAAATTGACCACGTGGCTGATGCGCTCGACATCGAGTCCGCGCGCCGCGACATCGGTGGCCACGAGGATGTCGATCTGGCCGCCCTTGAACTGCGCGATCGTGCGTTCGCGTTCCGCCTGCTGCATGTCGCCGTTGAGCGCGGCGGCCGCGAAGCCGCGGGCCTCGAGCCGTTCGGCGAGTTCGACCGTGGCGAGCTTGGTGCGCGCGAACACCAGCATGCCGTCGAATTCCAGCACCTCGAGGATGCGCGTCAGCGCATCGAGCTTGTGCAGGCCGCTCACCAGCCAGTAGCGCTGGCGGGTGTTGGCGGCCGTGCTGGTGCGTCCCCGAATCGTGATCTCGCGCGGCGAGCGCAGGTGCGCCTGCGCAATGCGCTTGATCGCAGGCGCCATCGTGGCCGAGAACAGCGCGACCTGCCGCTGCGGCGGCACCTGGCCGAGGATCGAGTTCATCGCGTCGACGAAACCCATCGCCAGCATCTCATCGGCTTCGTCGAGCACGACGTAGCGCACGCCTGTGAGCGTGAGTGCGCCGCGCTCGAGATGATCGATGACGCGGCCAGGCGTGCCGACGATCACGTGCGCGCCGCGCTTGAGCGCCTGCAACTGGGGCGTGTAGCTCTGTCCGCCGTAGATCGGCAGCACGTGGAAGCCCGGCAATTGCGAGGCGTATTTCTTGAAGGCCTCGGCAACCTGGATGGCCAGTTCGCGCGTCGGCACCAGCACCAGCGCCTGCGGATCGCGCTGGCGCAGGTCGAGGCGCGACAGGATCGGCAGCGCGAATGCCGCGGTCTTGCCGGTGCCGGTCTGCGCCTGGCCGAGCACATCGGTGCCCGCGAGCAGCGCGGGTATCGTCGCCGCCTGGATCGGCGAAGGCGCCTCGTAGCCCACCGAAGCCAGCGCCCGCAGCACCGGGTCGCTCAGTCCCAGTTCGGCAAAAGTCGCCGCGCCGTTGTGTTCGGTCGCTTTCATGCGGGCTTCAACCGCCGTCGGCCAACAGGTGGAATCGCACGCGCACCCGATCGTCGAGCACGGCATCCCACTGCGGATCGCCGATGCCGAAGTCACGCCGCGACAGTTCGAAGCTGCCGTCGTAGGCAAAGCCGTGCGCGGCGGGCGCCACGCCCACGCTCACCGTGACGGGCCGGCTGCGGCCCTTGATGGTCAGGTTGCCGGTGGCGTCGAAATGCTGCGCATCCCGCGGCGTGATGCTCGTCGACTCGAAGGTCGCCGTGGGAAAGTGGGCGCTGTCGAACCAGGACGCGCCGCGCACTTCCGCGTCGGAATCTTCATCGCCGATATCGAGGCTGCTCGTGTCGACATGCAGTGTCGCGCGAGTGGTTGCGGGGTGGGCCGCATCATAGTGGATGCTGCCGTCGAAGCGCTTGAACGGCGCATCCACCGTCACGGCCTGCTGCCTGAAGCTGGCGATCAGCGTGCTGTGCTGCGCATCGATGGCCTGCCCGGTCGAGCGCGGGCTAGCCGGGGGCGCCGCAGCGGCGAGCGCGGTTGCGGCGGCCACGCCCAGCAAGGACAGAATTCCCAAGCGCATCAGTGCGCGCGCCAACGCAACATGCGGCGCAAGGTGTTGTCGCGATCGACGAAATGGTGCTTCAACGCGGCCAGCACGTGCGCCGCCACGAGCGCCGTCAGCAGCGCGCCGCAGGTGTTGTGCAGGTCCTTGAACAACGCGCCGGCGGCCGGATTGCGGTCGATGAGATTGGGCAGCGGAATGAGATTCAGGTAGACGACCTGCCGTCCGGCGGCGCTGCTGAACAGCCAGCCGCTGAGCGGCTGCACCAGCAGCAGGACGTACAGCAAGGCGTGCATGGCATGGGCCGCGCGCTGTTGCCACACCGGCATCGGCAGCGGCGGCGGCGCCGGATGCGTGAGCCGCCACAGCAAGCGCGCGAAAAACAGCGCGAGCACCGTGATGCCGCCCCACTTGTGCCAGGTGACGACCTGCAGCTTCGCGGGGCTTCCGGGCATGTTGGTCATGACCCAACCCATCGCCAGCAACACGATGACGAGGCCCGCGATGGTCCAGTGGAGCGCGACGGCGGTGCGCGTGTAGCCGTGCGCGGCGGGTGCGGTGGTATCCATCAGCGTGCAACTTCCATGCGGTTAGTATGCCTGCCTGCTAGACTGCGCGCGCGGCGAATCCCAAGGGCAGCCATGCAGCGTAGCGTTTTCGGCCAGGGCCTCTGTCAGTTCCTCTTGCTGGCGTTGATGTTCAACAGCGCGGCGCTCGAAGCGCGGCACGCGGTGCACAAGGCTCCGCCCAAGGGCGGCGATCCGCAGATCCGCTCCAACGCGGTGCTGGTGCTCGATGAAGCGTCCTCGACGGTGCTGCTGTCGCGCCAGGCGGACGCGGCCATTCCGATCGCCTCGATCACGAAGCTGATGACCGCGCTGGTCGTCCTCGATGCCAAGCAACCGCTCGACGAGATGCTCGTCATCACCGATGACGACCGGGAGCACGGGCGGGGGGCGTTCTCGCGCATCGCGATCGGCACCCGACTGAGCCGCGGCGACCTGCTGCACGTCGCGCTGATGTCGTCGGAAAATCGCGCCGCGCATGCGCTGGGCAGGAACTATCCAGGCGGGTTGCCGGCCTTCGTCGCGGCGATGAACGCCAAGGCCCGCGCGCTGGGCATGCGCAATGCGCATTTCGTCGACCCCACCGGCCTGTCGAACGAGAATGTCGCGAGCCCGGCCGACCTGTCGAAGCTCGTCATCGCGGCTTCGCACGAGTCGACGATCCAGCAGTTTTCCACCGATGAGGTGCATGCGGTGCGCGTCGGCCGGCGCATGCTCGAGTTCCGCAACACCGATCTGCTGGTGCGCAACCCGGCCTGGAACATCGTCGTGCAGAAGACCGGCTACATCACCGAAGCTGGCAAGTGCCTGGTCATGAAGGCGCTGATCCGCGGCCGCGCCACGATCATCGTGCTGCTCGATTCCTTCGGCAAGTACACGCGCGTCGCCGACGCGCAGCGCATCCGCAAGTGGCTCGAAGCCCGGCCTGCGGATGGTGGCGCGCCCGGCGCGGCCTAGCGCAAGGCCTCAGCCCTGCGTCGGCGGGTTCTTGCGGCCGGCAATGAAGTAGTACAGCAGGTAGGCCACGCCGATGGCCCCCGGCAGGGTACCCCACCAGTAGGCGTCGCGGGCACTCTGGTACATCGCGGCCGTCAGGGCGATGCCGATGAACAGCAGAATGAGCCCGATTCGCAGGGCATGGCCCGGATCGCGCGTGCGGCGACGTCCGTCTTCGAAGAATTCCGCCGGAAGCGGTGGCAGTTCCATGCCTTTCTCGATCGCGGCCAGGCGTTCCTTGTGGTGCAGGGCGTAGATCTCGCGTTTCTTGCGGTAGTCGAGCACGAGGGTCAACATGCCGGTGCCGATCCCCATGACGATGGCGACGATCGGGATGACAAGCGCCAATTGCTGAGGTTCCATAGCGTCGATTCCTTTGTCTGTTGCGGTCCTGGCGCCCTTGATACCCCGGCAAGCGCAGGCCGGTTTCAATGCTGAAACCGAGGGCCGGTTGGCGGGGTAGAAAGGCGGTTGGGAGAGGCCCTTGCAGCAAGCAGTCCTGTCCGAAGCCGGGCAGCGTGACCAGGATATCGTCGCATTACTGCAGGGCGGAAGCCTGGATGCCGCTTTCGGGCGCCTGGCGGATCGCTATGGAAACAAGGTTTTCCGCTTGTGCTGTTCTTTGCTGCGAGATCCGGACCAGGCCGCCGATGCCGCGCAGGAAAGCCTGCTGCGGGTCTGGAAGGCGCTGCCGAGCTTCGACGAGCGCGCCTCGCTGTCGACCTGGATCTACACCATCACGCGCAACCGCTGCCTGACCGCGATCGAGCGGCGGCGCGAGCACGATTCGATGAGTGACCCGGCGATCGAGCAGGCGGCCGAAGCCGCGAGCGCCGCGACGGCCTCGGGTAGCGGCGCGGCGGAGGGGCCGCAGGACCACCTGGTCTTGCTGCGCGAGCTGGTGGATGCGCTGCCCGAGCAATTCCGGGGCACGTTGACGCTGTTCTACTATGAGGAGCGTTCGATCGGCGAGGTCGCGGCGATGCTCGGCCAACCCGAAGGCACAGTGAAGACGCGGCTCCACCGGGCGCGCGCGATGCTGTTGGCGCGCGTGCGCGAGATGGGGCTTGGTGATGCGCAGTTGTGGCTGACGGAGAGCATATGAACAAGCCATCCGATTCCATGCGTGA
>JGI24770J26754_10000542_pt1 | contig 26878 bp, 23 predicted proteins | sample LakOneMetagenome_FD_26754 | JGI IMG/M metagenome (IMG submission 26754) | reverse complement strand
ATGGATGTTCCTGAAAAAATGCCCACGGCAACAGAAACAAAAATTAAGTGTTTCATACGATAAAATGAGGGGTTTTATGCGTAAGTACAACTTAGTCTTCTGTTCTTTACTCGTCTTAAAAATTCTTTGATTGACCTGTTTAACTGATCCTTCCTGTGATTCCTGTCCTACTAAATGGTAATAAATATATTTTCAAATGCCTCGCAAAGGTAGCCTTCAAACGGCGGAAATGCAACCCTTTAACGAATTATTAATATTATTGCAGGAATAAGCTATTGTGGAAAAACGAACCATGTCAGCCGCTTATTGTTAACGATATTTGTGGCTGGATATTGAATACAAGATTCAGGATACGAGATACATGATACAAACCAGTGCCTGCATCTTCAATCCTGCATCCAGTATCTTGTATCCTGCATCAATCATTATTATGAAGTTTTCGCACTTACACGTACATACCCAGTTTTCGCTTTTAGATGGTGCCGCTTCTATCAAGGGCCTTTACAAAAAAGCGATCGCAGATGGAATGCCTGCATTGGCCATCAGCGATCATGGCAATATGTTTGGCGCTTTTGAATTTGTAAAGGAAGCATACAACCATAAGAATGAAGACGGCACATTGAAAATAAAGCCGGTCGTTGGCTGTGAATTTTATATCACGCAGGACAGGCACCGTAAAACATTCAGCAAAGAAGAAAAAGATCCCCGTCATCACCAGATATTGCTGGCAAAGAATGCGCAGGGTTATAAGAACTTGGTTAAACTCACTTCCCTGGGTTATATCGAAGGAATGTATTCGAAATATCCCCGTATCGATAAGGAGCTCATCCACAAATACCACGAGGGACTCATTGCAACAACCTGTTGCCTGGGTGCCTTGGTACCGCAAACCATTTTAAAGAAAGGCGAAGAAGAAGGCGAAAATGAATTCAAATGGTGGCTGAATATCTTTCAGCAGGATTATTATGTGGAACTGCAGCGTCACGGTATTCCGGAACAGGAAAAAGTAAATGCCATCCTGCTGAAGTTTGCAAAAAAGTACAATGTAAAAGTAATTGCCAGCAATGATTCGCATTATGTGGATCAGAAGGATTTTAATGCACACGATATCCTGCTTTGCATAAACACCGGTGAAAAGCAAAGCACCCCTGCATTGCGGGAATTCAGCGACGATGATGTATTTGCCAAAGGCAAACGTTTTGCATTTCCCAACGACCAGTTCTACTTTAAGAAGACAGAAGAGATGTCGAAAGTGTTTGAAGATTTGCCCGAAGCCATCGACAATACAAATGAGATCGTTGACAAGGTTGAATTGCTGGATCTGAAACGGGATATCCTGTTACCCCACTTTGTGGTGCCATCCAATTTTAAAAGCCAGGACGAATACCTGGAAAGCATTACCTGGGCAGGNGCAAANGANCGCTACAAGATATTAACTCCCGAAACAGAGGAACGCATAAAATTCGAACTGGGTGTTGTAAAGCAGATGGGATTTGCCGGGTACTTCCTTATTGTAAGTGATTTTATCCGGGCCGGAAGAGATATGGGCGTTTTTGTTGGGCCCGGCCGTGGTTCTGCTGCAGGTTCGGTGGTGGCTTATTGCATCGGCATNACCAACATCGATCCCATAAAGTACAATTTGCTGTTCGAAAGGTTCCTGAATCCCGACCGTAAGAGCATGCCNGATATTGATACGGATTTTGATGACGACGGCAGGCAAAAGGTGATCAATTATGTGGTAGATAAATATGGCAAGAACCAGGTGGCGCAGATCATTACTTATGGCACCATGGCTGCCAAAAGCAGTATTGCGGATGTGGCAAGGGTGATGGATCTGCCCCTGGCAGAAAGCAGGGCATTATCTAAACTGGTTCCGGAAAGGCCNGGCATTAACCTGAAAAGATTATTGCATGCACCGTTCACGGTTAAGGAAGCAAATGCTTCGACAGGCTCAGCACGAGAAAAATCGCTGGAAGANAAAGAAGCATTGGTAGCTGATGACCTGGAAAATGTAAAACGGCTCCGTGAAATTTATAAAGGCACCGATCTGCAAAGCATCATTTTGCATGAAGCAGAAATTTTGGAAGGTTCGGTACGCAATACGGGCATACATGCGGCAGGCATCATCATTGCACCAAGAGACCTGACAGATTTAATTCCGGTTGCCACATCCAAAGAAAGTGACCTGTGGCTTACCCAAATCGAAGGCGGTACCATTGAAGAGGCAGGTGTAATTAAAATGGACTTTTTGGGTTTAAAAACCCTCAGCATTTTAAAAACGGCATTGGCACTTATTAAACAAAATCACGGGGTGGAAATTGATATTGATACCATTCCCTTAGATGATGAAAAGACCTACCAGTTATACCAGCATGGCGATACTAACGGAACATTCCAGTTTGAAAGTCCGGGTATGCAGAAATACCTGCGGGAGCTGAAGCCCGATAAATTTGATGATCTCATTGCGATGAACGCCTTGTACCGCCCCGGCCCGATGAGTTATATACCCGATTATATTGATCGCAAGCATGGAAAAAAACAGGTGCAATATGATCTGCCCGATATGGAAGAGCACCTGAAAGAAACCTATGGCATTACGGTTTACCAGGAACAGGTGATGTTGCTGAGCCAGAAACTGGCAGGCTTCAGCAAGGGCGATGCGGATGTATTGCGTAAGGCAATGGGAAAAAAACAAATTGCGGTGCTGAATAAGATGAAGGCACAATTCATGAACGGAGCCACTGCAAAAAAACACCCGGCAGATAAATTAGAAAAAATATGGACGGACTGGGAAGCATTTGCCCAGTATGCTTTCAATAAATCGCACAGTACCTGTTACGCATTCGTTGCGTATCAGACCGCTTACTTAAAAGCGCATTACCCCAGTGAATACATGGCTGCGGTACTGAACCACGCCGGCAGCATTGATAAGATCACTTTCTTCATGGAAGAATGTAAACGTATGGGATTAAAAGTACTGGGCCCTGATATCAATGAATCGCAAAACGGGTTTGCCGTGAATAAAAAGGGGGAGATCCGTTTTGGTTTCAGTGGTTTGAAAGGCGTGGGCGAAAATGCCATTCAGAATATCATTGAGGAAAGAAATAAGCACGGGCATTTCTCCAGCATCTTTGATTTTGCAAAACGGGTCAATCACCGTTCGGTAAATAAAAAATCAATTGAAAGCCTTGCCTATTCAGGAGCTTTTGATTGTTTCCCCGACCTGACAAGGGCGCAATATTTTTACCAGCCGCCGGGTGATGTGCCTGGCCTGGAAAAGATCATGAAATTCGGAAGTGTTTTCCAGGCACAGTCGGCAAATACGTCAAACACACTTTTTGGCGACCTGCAGATGCCGGAGATAGCGCCGCCAAAACTGCTGCCTTGCGAACCCTGGCCGTTGGCCGTTCAACTGGATTATGAAAAAGAAGTAACCGGCATGTACATGAGTGGCCATCCGCTGGATAATTACAAATTTGAGATGCGGCATTACAACATAACGCCATTGGCCGATTATAACGAATTCAAAGCAGCAGTAACCACACATGCCAATCCTTCCATACAGTTCAGGCTGGCCGGGCTTGTGGTGGATGCACAGCACCGCCTTACCAAGGCAGGAAAGAATTTTGGTATACTGACCATTGAAGATTACAGCGGTAAAAGTGAATTCATGTTGTGGAGTGAAGACTATGTGAAATACCAGAACTATCTTGAAAAAGGAATGATCGTTATGGTAGAAGGAGCTTTCAGGCAGCGGTATAACAGCGATAGTTATGATTTCAAACTAGCAAAACTGCATTTGCTTGAAACGGTAAAATCAAATCTTACCAAACAGGTTGTAATCGATGTACAACCTCAGTTCATCAATGAAGAACTGGTGGAATTCATTGACAGGAATATCAGGGCAAACCCGGGCAAGACCTCTATCAAATTCAATGTTATTGACAGCAGGCATAAATTTAAAGTAGGCATGTACAGCCTCGAAAGAAGCCTGACCATGAATGATGAACTGGCTATTTTCTTAAATGAAAATAAAGATATTGAAGTGAGTGTAGTTACAGCATGATCGTTTAAGAGTTTAAGTCGTTCAACGGTCAACATTCTAACGATTCAAACCCTCCAACCTTTAACCAATTGAACTTACTCAACCAGAAAGATCTCCCTCCTGCCGCCTTCCACACAATCCATATACCCCTTCATGATATCCTTTAATTCATTACTCATGGTAGCCGAACGCATATTTGAAAAAAAACTGCCAATATCTTCGGTTTCCGATTCTACCACCACGGTCCAGTAGGTACTTACGATATCAGTAAGCACTTTCATACTTTTCATTTGGCCCATTTTTTCAAAATGAGGAGCAGCCTGCTTGAACATTTTCACCAGGTCCTTTGCCCTGCCGGGTTTTGCCTGGAATACTTCTCTGATCAGGTACATAGTAAATTATTTTAGCCTATAAAGATAATCGCCCGATTTGTCAAATGCAAGCAGATCTATGGCCTTTTCCGACACAATGACTCATGGCATGTCAATTCTTTTTCGTCACATACTGTGGATATGTCATAACAGCATCTTAACGGGAATGGGCTTAAATTTGCTCCCTTCTAATACAATAAAAAATAAAATTATGGCACTAGAATTCACCGATTCGAACTTTAAGACCAATGTTCTGGAATCCGATAAACTATCAGTAATTGACTTTTGGGCAGAATGGTGCGGCCCCTGCCGTGCAATAGGCCCCGTAATTGAAGAATTGTCAAAAGAATACGATGGTAAGGTAAATGTAGGCAAGGTAAATGTTGACAACAATCCGCAGATATCCATGAATTACGGCATCACCAGCATCCCGGCGATCCTTTTTGTAAAGGGCGGCCAGGTGGTTGACAAATTAGTGGGCGCACAGCCCAAGTCTAATTTTGTAAAGAAAATTGAGCAGCACAAATAATCACTGACCATATTTTACAAAAACAAGAATCCCCTGGTTTGCACCGGGGGATTCTTAATTACAGCAATAGTTGAGTTGTCCCGATAACTATCGGGGTTAATGCTGTACGTTCTCTAATGCTTTGGGATCGTGTTTGTGTTTGAATAGTATGAAGAACAATATGGCAACCACCAGGGCGTAAATGGCAAAAGTGATCCAGATGCCATGCCAATCCTTATCTCCCTGGCTGACTGTGAAATACTTATCGATAATAAAGCCGCTTATTTTACTTCCTAAAAATGCCCCCACTCCATTTGTCATCATCATGAATAAGCCTTGTGCACTTGAGCGTATTTTCGAATCGGTGGTTGTTTCAACAAATAATGAGCCGGAGATATTAAAGAAATCAAAAGCCATTCCGTAAACAATGCAGGAAAGAATGATCATCCACAATCCATCTCCCGGATTACCGTACCCAAAAAGGCCGAAACGTAACACCCAGGCCAGCATAGAAAACAACATTACTTTCTTAATGCCGAACTTTTTAAGGAAGAAAGGAATGGTAAGGATAAATACCGTTTCCGATACCTGTGATATGGACATGACGATAGTAGAATATTTTATAACAAGCGAATCGGCATATTCAGGAATTTTACTGAAGTCATTCAAAAAAGAATCGCCGTACATATTGGTAAGCTGTAAAGCTGCGCCCAAGAACATGGAGAAGAGAAAGAACAGGGCCATTTTATAGTTCGCAAACAGCTTAAAGGCATTCAACCCCAATTGTTCAAGCAGTGATGCATCTTTTGCAATTGATCTTTGCGGCGGACATTTTGGTAAGGTAAAAGAAAATATACCCAGTGCAATGGCGCCGATGGCTCCAATAATAAATTGGTTTGCATTTGCTTTACTCCCGGTAAGATTTGTTGTCCACATGGCTACAATAAAACCAATGGTTCCCCACACACGAATGGGAGGAAACACCTTAACAACATCGTACTTATTATTTTTTAAAATAGTGTATGCAATTGAATTGGATAATGAGATGGTAGGCATGTAACAGATCATTGCAGCAAAAATTACATAATAAAGCGTATCCGGATCATTTACTTTTGGAACATAAAATAATACCAATCCGTACAGAATATGCAATATGCCGTAAAGCCTTTCGGCATTCAGCCATTTATCAGCTATTATTCCCGTAAGGGCAGGCATGAAAAGTGAAGAAAGTGCCAACGTAGAGAAAATGGCACCAAACTGGGCGCCGGTCCATCCTTTCGCATTAAAACAATAGGTGCCTATTGTTATCAGCCATGCACCCCATACAAAGAATTGTAAAAAACTCATCAACGTAAGACGAAACTTGATGTTCATACAGCTTATTTTATTTTCAAATTGGAAGATAACCATTTATTCTGCAACCAATACAACCCCTGCCTGTTTTTTAAGTCCGATTATTCCCAAAAAAGCAAGGTCAGGAATTGATATCATCGTAAATTTGTAAAAATTTTTACAATGTCATCTTCCATTGATATTTTAATTGATTCCGCTGCTGATAAAGACCTGAAAGCCATCGCCCAAAAAGTAAAGAACAGCGAACGGATAACCGATGATGAATGCCTGTTGCTCTTTGAAAAAGGCAGCCTGGCGTTTGTGGGTGCCCTTGCCAATCATATCCGGGAAAAGAAACACGGCGATACCACCTACTTCAACCGCAACTTTCATATTGAGCCAACCAACGTTTGTGTATTCAGCTGCAATTTCTGTTCTTACTCCCGCCTGTATGCACATAAAGAAGATGGCTGGGAACTGAGTATTGAACAGATGCTTGATATCGTAAAGTCATACGATGGAAAGCCGATCACCGAAGTGCATATTGTTGGCGGTGTACATCCAAAAATGAACATGGCTTATTTTATTGAGCTGATGCAAAAGATAAAAGCACACCGCCCCGGCCTGCACGTAAAAGCCTTTACGGCGGTTGAACTGGACTATATGTTCCGCAAGGCGAAACTCAGTATAGAAGAAGGAATGAAACAACTGCATGCAGCAGGACTGGACAGTTTACCCGGTGGCGGCGCCGAAATATTTGCACCCGAGATACGGGAAGAAATATGTGCGGATAAAGTTGATGCAACCGGCTGGCTGGCCATTCATGAAGCGGCCCATAACTTGGGTATGCACAGCAATGCCACTATGCTCTACGGCCATATTGAAAAATTTGAACACCGGATCGATCACATGAGAAGGCTGAGAGAGTTACAGGATAAGACCGGTGGTTTCAATACATTCATCCCGTTAAAATTCCGCAACCAGGATAATGCGATGAGCCATGTGCCTGAATCATCCGTTGCTGAAGACATGCGGCTTTATGCCATCGCCCGGATCTACCTGGATAATTTCCCTCACCTGAAAGCTTACTGGCCAATGCTGGGCAGGCAGAATGCGCAGCTCACTTTATCTTTTGGTGTAAATGATATTGACGGCACCATTGACGACTCAACAAAAATTTACAGCATGGCCGGAAGTGAAGAACAAAATCCAGCTATGACAACTGAAGAATTAGTGATGCTCATCAGGCAGGCAAAACGCAGGCCGGTTGAACGGGATACTTTATATAATGTGGTGAAGGATTACAGCAACAGCATGCCATTGGGCAACGATGTGCAGGCGGCACTCAACTAACCGCATAAAAAACCGACAAGCCCAGCCCGCAATATTTCAGCCAGGTTGAGCTTGTCGGAATTTTAGTAGAAAATATCCTTTGGGGGTCTCTCCTTATTTTAATTTTTAGATACGTACTGGTCGGGGTTGTTATAAAGATCGGCCGTTACCATTAGTTTCTTCGATCTTGGAGATATTTTCACCTTGCTGTTATAATAATCAACGGCACGGTTATTATCCTTAATGATCTCTTTCATTGCAGCAGGCGAATAAGCAACAATCTCACCTTCATCACCGGATTGTAAGAAATATTCTGTTACCGCAACATTGCCATTGTAGTATTTACGGCTGTAGACATTTAATTTTCCCCTGGCGATACGAACCGCAAAACCAGGTAAGGTTTCTGCAGCAACGAAACTGGTCTTTCCTGTCTTGAGTAGTTTTTGAGAAACTGCATAACGATGGCCATCCTGGTAGGCTAACACATCTTTTGCATAGATCTCGGTCTTGCCATCGGCCAGCAAATGGGGCGTTACCAACACACCCGTTACCAGTTTTAAGCTGGAATACTGTTGGGTGGAACCGTCCGTTTTGATCACATAAACTGAAGCCAAACTGGCATCTTCCTTCTCTGGTTTAGGCTGAACAACTGAATTTTGGGTGGTTGCGCATGAATTCATCATGAAGACTGATATGCACAGGAGTGCAATGCCGGGTATAGATTTTTTCATAGTATCAGGGTTTGGCTAATAAACGGATTGGNGAAAATNTTATTGTTATCCGGAAGTATATTTTCTGAAAAATAAACCGGAACTTAAACCGAACTAACTCATTAGTAATAAATGAAAAAGCCTTCATTTTGAAGGCTTTCTACTGATAAAAAAAGCTTTACCGGGAAATCTGTTTTTACAGGTATTGGTTGGCTTCAGAGGTTTGGAATTAAAGCAGTACAAAAATAGGACTGCCTCCTTCCCAAAACCATAGACGCCGGAACTGATTTCCCGTAGAAATTTGTCTAATACCGGTATCAAACAACCAGCAAATAGCTTAGTTAACCAGCCCGGTATATTGCTGCGTTACTTTCTTAATGATGTACCCGCTTATCCAGCCCACATAAGCGTATTTGGCGTAAATGAATTTCTTTGAAGGATTAGCGGTATTTACCTCCTTAATAAGTTCATCCAGCCAGATGGTGCCAGCCAGCAGGGCCTTTTTGTCGTAAGTGTTTAAAACCCGTACAATGTTTTTTTGCGAAACCCTGGCCTGGGCAGGATCAGCCATAAACGAAAGATCCGGCTTTATCAGGTTGTCGTAATCGGTATTAAGCAGGCGGCGGAATTCTGAAATATCCTGGCTGCTTATTTCGGTATAATTGTAATTCGCACTTTCGGGGTGCATCAGCGATACAATGGCCCATACCACACCACCGGATATGTACATGATGTCGCGGTTGCGTACATCCCGTTTAATAAAGAACTCATTCATTACGATCCGCTTCAGGCTGTCACGCCAGATATCTTCAGCCGTCTTCACATAATTATCTATACCGCCTTCTGTTTTCGATTCTATCAGTCGTTGAAAGGATTTGGTACCAAGGGGAAAAGTAACCGGGATAAAGATCTTGTTCTCATTGTAATATCCTCCTTTCGTGTTTCCGCTGCCCACATCCAGTTGTGTAGCTGTGAAACGACGCTTCTGCGGCACTATGCCCAATAAACTCAGCTGAGACTCCTGTTCCGGTGTGATATAAGTAATTTTGATTGCCGGGTCAAGGTTTACCGGGCGGATGATATTGGCGAAGTATTCCACTTTATTGTACTTATCCAGTTCCTGCTTTAACCCGCTGCTTATTACAATGTGTACTTTTTTAGAAGGGATCTTATAGCGGCTGCTGAGAATATTCCAGAGAACAGCGATAGCATCCATTGATTCCTTTTCGCTTTGATATGAAAGCGCAGCGGCATCTGTGTTAATAGATGTATCACTAATCAGCGTATAATCATACTCCCTGTCTTTACTCAGTTTAACTTCGATCACACTTAACTTGATCCCCTTGGCTCCTATCTCAATGCCCGCATACATATCGCCTATCCCCTGCTGGCTTTTCAGAAGGGTTTCCACCACATCTGCAATAACTGTAAGACCCATACTGCGGTATATGCGTACAGCAGATTTATAATTGGTAATGGCAAGTTCCGTCCTTTCTGTTTTGCTGTACAGGTTTCCCAACCCTTCATAGGCAAATGCCTGGCAATATGCATCATAATTAGCTTTGGCTTTTTGAAGTCCCTTGGTAAAAAATTCCTCCGCAGCATCAAACTGCTGGGCCTCCATCAGGCTTGTTGCTGTTTTCAGCATCCGGAAAGTGGCCTGGCTTTTTATTGTTTGCCCGGCACTGATATTGTACACAAAAAAGAGGCTGATAATAAGGATGGTTTTCCGCAACATCACATTTAATTTTTAGCAGGTTAAACAATTGCTTCATTCACCACGCAAATGTATGGCATGAAGCATTGTTCCTTTCATACTTTATGGGGATAGAAACCATTGGGAGCCGGAGATGTGACCATTTTGTGCAAAACCTCCTGGAGCAGAAGATAATACAGTGGCCTGGTTCAAATAAAAANCCGGTTCGGTGGCACAAACCGGGAAGAACTGATTTTAAAACCTACAAGATGACGGAGTTGGTTTTAACCAAAAAAGGCATTGCTTTATTGTTTAACNAAAAGNACAATCAGCAATACCAGCGCAATAAATAAAAGGGTGAGGCAACTAACGGCCAGGTAAGCAATAGTTCTCATAGAATCGGATTTTTGTTACCCTAAATTTAACAAAAACTGAACCAACCACTAAGTAACCAGGATAAAAAAAATATGCACAGCTGTTTTACCAGGTAGATTTACGAAAGGGATCTCAAAAACTTAAAGTAAGTTTACAATGAGGCATCATAGAAAAATCCCGTTATACAAAATCAACAAAAATGAAAAGATCATCGCTTTTGCTGCTTGCATTTTCCTTAAGCATCATGGTAATTGCATCCTGTAAAACAGTAGGGCGAATTGCAGCCAAATACTGGCTCAACAGGGAAATAAAGGAATTTGTGTCAACCTGTGAGAAGAAGGCAGGCGTTGTGGTTGGCAAAGATAATGCACATAAATACTGCGACTGTGCGGTGGATGTGGTGGCAGAACAATACCACAACTACCAGGATGCAAAAAATATTTCGCTCATCGAATTACTTGATTTTGTGAACCGGTGTAAATAACAACCGGGCACTTACATCTTCACAACCACATCGATCAGCTGTTTTTTATCGGGGCTCTCCCAGCGAAAACGAACCGTATATAATTTAGCCCCGTTGCCTTTGGGACGGTAAGGTATCTTTAATGTATAATCAACGTTATTATTTTCCATGGCCCCTTTTACCTGCTTTAAAAGGATGTCGGTTATCTTCACTTCATTCAGGTTATCATCATACACCCAGAAATTTTCTTTGCCCTGGAATATGCCGGAAATGCTGGAACCNTCTATGGCTGAAATATCCAGGCTGGTATAAGCCATTTTGGGCGCCACGCTGATACTGGTATCAACAGATACCAGCACTTTTTTTGCCCTGAGCCCGTTCACAACACCCACGGCACCTTCTTTTGTAATAATGGCCCTGGTTGTTTTTGAAACCTGTAATGGTTCATCCTTCCGGGCTACCGTTACTGGTATTTCCAGCCGCATCTGGCTTTTTTTTCCCTTCAGATCATACAGTCTTATTTTAACGGTTCCGTTCATATTTGTCTTGATCATTTCAGACGTGATCCCAAACTTAATACTCAAAGCAGAAAGTTCACCGGTGATAAACCCGGTTGATTCGTTCCTGGCCAGCAGGTTCGGGATCTGGGAAAGGATCTCTCCCCTGGGTGAAATAAGGGTCAGTTCGGCTCCGGCATAAATGATCTTATTTGCTTCAGTAAAACCAACCGGGCGTGTAAGTAGTATTTCTATGTCTTTATCCAAAGGGACCCGGTTGCTGATAAGCTGTGCCCCGTCGATCTTTACATCAATTGATTTTGCACTTATGCCTTCGTTAAAAAACCTCAGCCCGGTAAGNGGCAGGAGCCCATTTGATTGGGAGATACATACCAGCGTACAAAGGCAGGTAAAAGCCAGTGCAATGAAAGAACGCTTGATCATGGAGATTTGGTTTTGTATGTGAAATTTTGAAGAATACTGGTTCAGGTGTGCCCGTACAGCACCGGTGATAAAACGGAATACCTGTCATATTATTTTGTTGGTTTTCCCGTATACCGAGTCGCTGTTTTCATTTTGCTTCCTTAAAAAAACAGATTAGTCATTATTAACTGCTAAATTAGGGCCCGATATACCGATGCCTGATAAAATATGTTCAAAAAGTTTCTACATTTCATTGTTGTTTTCCTTTTAGTGCAAAACAGCCTGCAGGCACAAAAGCAAAAGGCCGATAGCCTTGCAAACCGNCTTACGCTGGAAAGAACAGATACCGGGAAGGTGAAATTAATGTGGGAACTGGCTGGCCTTCTGAATGTATATGATCCCGAAAGGGCGCTGCTGCTGGCTCAACAGGGNCTCAGCCTGTCAACCAGGATAAAATATGCCGAAGGAGAATCAAAGTCATTNGGNGCCCTGGCCAATACTTTTCTCATACTGGGTAACTATCCAAAAGCTCTTGAATTCAACCTGCGGAAATTAAAACTGGAAGAAAAAAGGAATAACCCCCGCAGCCTTGCCTTTGCCTTAATGAATACAGGCATTGTTTACCGGTACCAGGAACAATACCAGGATGCCTTATCCTATTATTACCGGTCAGACTCGGTGATCAGGCAAAACAACCTGGAAGAAATTAAATATTACATCTTCATGAACCTGGGCGATGTGTACGACAAACTGAACACTACCGATTCTGCGTTCAGTTATTTCAATAAGTCACTCATACTTTCCAACAGCCTTAAAAATGATGATTATATCGGCAACTCCATGACAGGCCTGGGACATACCTATCTTAAACAGGGNAATTATCCCTTTGCCCTGCTGAATTANCATACCGCTATTGCTCACCTGCAGCTGGCAAATGATGATATTGTTCTTTGCGAAGCAGCACTTGGCCTGGCAAGCTTGTTTCAGAAGCAGCAACTGAATGATTCGGCAACCTATTACGCCAATCTCTCCCTTTCCATCGCATCCAAAGACGGGTTCCTGGAAAAACAACTGGAGGCAACAAAATTCCTTGCCGATCTGTATGAGAAAGAGAAAAACGTGGACAGTGCCTTTGTTTACATAAAGGGAGTGCAGGCTTTAAACGATTCACTCAACAGTAAAAGCAAGATCAGGGAGATACAGATCATCTCGAGCAATGAAAAATTGCGGCAGCAGGAAATAGAAGAGAATAAAAAAATAGCACAGAAAGAACGGAAACAGCAACTCCAGTATCTTTTTATCGGGATATTTATCCCGGGTTTCTTTTTACTTACATTGCTGTTAAGCCGCATCCGGATACATACACGGGTGATAAAGATACTCGGCATACTTTCCCTGCTGATCTTATTTGAATACCTTACCCTTTTGCTGCATCCCACCGTGGCAAACCTTACCAATCATACCCCGGTGTATGAAATGTTCATCTTCGTTTCCATTGCTGCCTTNCTCATACCGGCACATCACCGGATCGAACTTTGGCTAATAGAAAAATTGACCCATCGGAACAGGTCAATTAAAACGAAAAAGATCAACTTAAAAGTAAACCAGTCTCCTGANCAGGCTTAACGGTAATTCAACCGTTAGTTACCNGTTGGAGTCGGCCTGGTTTTAACAGTGTCTCTCTTGTGTGTTGAATCNGGTGCTGTCGCAGTAGCTGGAGCAGCTTCCATTGATTTTGGCGCACTTATAGAATCTTTCGCCGGTTCCTCAGCCTTTTTTTCGCTGCTGTTATTGCAGCTGGTCATTGTAAAAGATGCAAATAAAACAGCTGCCAGCATGAATTGCAGTAAGGTTTTGGTGTTTTTGTTCATTGTGTTAGGTTTTAAGAGTATAAGTTTACAATTTATAATTCAATCTGTCAAATTTGCTTATCAAAAATCCTGCACTAAACGTTTATAGATATTTGTACAACTGGTTAAACAGGAATTTAAAGGTTCCATGCGATTGCCCCCTGAAATTTATCTCTGGCCCAAAAACATACAGTCTTCCTTTACCTACAGAAGCTTCAAAAGCAGCCACGCCGTTTTTTAAATACGCCTGTCCCCATGCCCACCCGCTGCGCAAGGGTTTATCCGTAGCAAACCATGCAATGGGTTTTATCACACCACTGCTCACGGCATCCGGGTTCAGGCGGAATACAGGATTGTTGTCGAAGTATACATCGGCTTCATTTTGCATTCCGGCGGCTGCCATCTGGTTGTTGCCAACAGAAACTTTTAAAATACTTCCCGGTGTATAAAACTTCTCCCTGCTCAAAACCTTTTCTGCCCCGCTGTCAATTTCTACCATGGCATCCGTAACCGGTAACTTCAGATGATAAGCCAGTTGTGTGCTGCTGCCAATGGTAACAACCGAACCGCCCTGTTCCATAAACAGTTTTAATTGCGGAATGGATNTTTCTGCTGTGATGCGGCCTGTCATTGCCTTGAATTCGGATGGGATAAGACTATCTGCTCTTCTGTCGCTGTTAAAATTATTGCGGTTGTTTAATGATGGAATGGCGCCTCCAACAAAAACGATCACATCGTATTTATCTTTCAGGTTGCCGCTGTCAATATCCTTTGGATAGATCACATCGAATTGATAATTGAANTTCTCAAAGATCAATCTTGTCCAGCCTGATGCCATGGAGCCGCCATAGGTATCCCACAAGGCGATCCTTGCCTTATTTATTTTTACCAGGGAAGGCGGCCGTTTTGAAACAGATAAAAACCGAGCACTGTTTTCCTTTACAATTTTATCAATGATCGTTTTTGACCTGCTGGTTGCAGGAACAAAGAATGAACCGATGTTATTCCCCGCATTGTTTGCAACCCGAAACACTTCTTCGCCACTGCTTAATAAAATATTCACTGCTTTAAATGACTGGTTGGCTCTTGCATCCAGCATATATCCTTTGGAAGAAACAGCAACCGACCCACTTAACTTCAGCAATTCACCTCTCGGGCTTTTTTCAAATGGCCCGTCAAATGCATCCATTACCCGGTCGAATTGTACGCCCATTTGGTAAGCCAATGTCCAGCCGGCTGCATCATACGGTGGTACAGGCGGCCCACCCGGGTATTGAAAATCATTGGGATGGTCCTGCGGTTCAAACAGGTCGAGTATATGCGGACGAAAAGCCTGGTTTGTCTTTACGATGTATGAATTTGCCGGGTATTTTTTTCCCGTCACGGTAAAATCAGCCGTTGCTTTTTGTACCACTACGCCGGTTCTTATTAACGCATTCAAAAATTCTGTTGCGGTTGCAAAATCGGGCTGATCTGCGGGTATGATATATCCTCTTGCATCTTTAAATGCCGGGTTCTTCATTACGGAATCATAGAATTTTACCGGCACATTGCCCGTGGCAGCTTTATTTACTTTCTTCAGCGAATCCTGGTACAGCTTATTCATCTCATCGATTTTTGATGGCGACAATGACCAGGTATCTTTATTTCCTTTGTCGATGGAATTCTTTCCCATCAGGTAAATATTATACAGCAGTTCGTCCCGGTTCCTGGATGCATAATTNAGCACGGCATAATTCAGCGAAACAGAATAATCGATCGACTGGCGGAATAACCATTTCTGCGGTGTTACCGGGTTGGGCGTTGCTGCATTGGGGATAAGTCTTGACGTAACAAGCGGAACATCGGATGGGGTTGGACTGCCGATGATCTCTGTTAATAAACCGATCATGTTATGAAAGTAGGTGGTCGTTCTTAACCCGCCATTATACCAGGTAGAGAAAACAGAACCTGCTTTGCTGGTAAAGCCCGGTTTGTTCTCTGCATTCAACCGGTTTTGCATGGCAGCGCCGATCGCATCAAGGCCGGTTATGACCAGGGGATCAAAAACATAATTGAAAGGATCCCGGTAAGGAGGCCCTGCCAAAACAGAACCTGCCGGGCCGGCCTGGTGATGGTTGTACATGATCTGTGGAAGCCATTCAATAAAAAGCTGCCTGCTGATGTTTTGGGTCTCCTTCAGGTTCATCATATAAAAATCCCGGTTGTTATCGTGACCGGCATACTTTTCATACAGTCGGGGCAGGTTTGCCGTAGATCTTTTCTCCGGTTTCGGTTCCCGCATGTACCAGTTGCTCACCAGTTCCTGTCCATCCGGGTTTGCATGCGTCATCAGTATTATTACATCATCCAAAATGCGCATGGTTTCTTCATCGGTACGACTGGTTAGCTGGTAAGCTGTTTCAATCAGCTGATGAATGCCCACCACTTCGGTAGCATGCAAGCCGCCATCGATCCAAACAACCGCTTTGCCTTCTTTGGCTAATTGTTTCGCTTCATCCATGCCAACATCTGCATTGCCTAACTTTTGGGATAGTTGTTTATAATATTCAAGTTTCTTAAGATTTTGCGGCGAGGTTACGATCAGCATGAACTGGTCTCTCCCCTCTTCTGTTTTGCCGATCACCGTATATTTTGCCCGGTCGGATGTTTCACCGAGTCTTTTAAAATAAGCTTCCGTTTGTGTAAAATTGGCCAACTGGTAATTATCCCCGATGTTGAAACCAAAATGTTCTTTCGGCGTTGGAATTTTTTGTGCAAAGGCTGGGCATACAAAAAAACAAAGCAGCAATAAAAAATAAAATGATCTTTTAGCAAACATGATCTTCTTTTTAGCAGTTAATGAGAAACTAAACCAGTCAATTAATGCATTCAGCCTTTTGCTGTTTTCAATGCATCTTTAAATGCATCGGTCACGGAAGCAGTTTCCCGGGTTATCAGGCTTTCATTCACCATAAGAAACAGCCGGTTCTTATCATTCGGCATACCCACCCGGATATTGTATCCGTCCCGTAACCTGTCGCGGAATTTTTTACCGTCCATTCCTTTGATCAGTTCTGCCTGGTAAATATTGGTCCCGTTATCCAGGGCATTCACTTTTATTCCTTCTGTTTGATTCAGTGCCGCAAAGATCGTTGCAGCATTTTTTACTGCTTCTTTCATCCGGTCTTCAAAACCATCCAGGCGGTTAAGCGCCATGGCGGCATTGGTCCAGTTGCCATACATATTGCCGCCGTGTATCTTAATAAGGTGCGGCATCTTTTCCATTACTTTTTTGTCGCCGCACAAGACAGCGCCACCCGATGCGCCGAAGTATTTGTACAGGGAAATGTAGATGGTATCGAAGTATGATGCATATTCTTTAATGGATACACCCGACCAGGCAGATGCCATATAAATCCTTGCTCCATCCAGGTGAAGCCGGATATTATTGCTGCGGCAGTAGTCACTTATCTTTTTTATTTCGTCTATGGGGATCATCCGGCCATCGGATCTGCGAACCGGGTTCTCGATGGAAACAGCACCAATGCCGCTGCTGAAAACTTCCAGGTCTTTGAGCGAATCAACACCCTGCTTCAGTTCATCGGCAGTGAACCATGTTCTATCCTTTGCCAGCGGCATTAATCTTTTTTGAAAAACAGACTGGGCAGCATCGGCCTCATCCCGGTATACATGGCTGGTATCCTGCACAAATATCTTGGTGTTCTCCCCGCTCAATACCGCAATGGCAAGCTGGTTGGCCATGGTGCCGCTGGGCATGAACACGGCTTTTTCCTTACCGGTTATTTCTTCGAATTTCTTCTCCAATGCCGCTACCGCCCCACCGGTTCCGTAGCGGTCTTTTTCAACAGGAGCTTTTGCATTTGCCTTTTGCAATATATCAATATAGGCAGCCGGTTCATACATGATGCCATCACCAAAAAAATAAATGGGGTCGTCAGNAGAAGCAGAAGGNCTGGTAAGTTTTTCAGCTGCAAGTACACTGCCTGCAGGAAGCAGGGTTGGCAAGAGAGCAAGTCCTGATCCTTTCAGGAAATCCCTCCGGTTCTGGTTTGGCATAACTGGTAGTTTGAAGAACGTAATTTATGAAAAATAGTTTTCTGTTTTTAAGAAGATTTAAGTTCACCGGAAAAATTAATAAACGGTAAATTTGCTTTCGCCGGAAATAAAACAAATGATATATGACCGAAGATGATATTCTGCAATTGACACTTTACATTCTCGCCGGGTTTGTTGTGGGCATTATCGTCCATAAATTAATCATGCCCCTGCTTGCAAAACTTGCTTCCAAAACAACCATCAAGTCGGATGACCTGATCATTGCAACCATCCGCAAATGGGATATCTCCTGGTTTGTGGCGCTGGGCCTTTTCCTCGGGCTTCGGCGCATCGACATGGATGACCGCTATCACAACTGGCTCGAAAACGGGTTGCTGATATTCTATGTTTTTTCCGTAACACTTATCCTGGCAAGGGTGATCTCGGGGATGTTGCGTATAAAAGCAACGGGTACCGATACGGTGATCCCTTCTTCTTCCATCATCGGGAATATTGTACGGGGCATCATATACATCATCGGGTTGCTCATCATCCTGCAATCGCAGGGTATTTCCATTACGCCCATCCTTACTGCACTGGGCGTGGGTGGTTTGGCCGTGGCATTGGCATTGCAACCCACGCTGTCAAATTTATTTGCAGGATTACAGATCATTGCCTCCGGGAAACTGAATCACGGCGACTTTGTAAAACTATCTACCGGCGAAGATGGTTTTATTGACGACATCACCTGGCGCAGCACCACCATAAGAGGTGCAGCCGAGCATATCGTTGTGGTTCCCAATTCACGCCTGGCAGATATGATCGTTACCAATTATTACCTGCCGCAAAAAGAGATCGCATTTTCTGTAGATGTGGGGGTTGATTATACCAGTGACCTGAACCAGGTGGAAAAAATAACCAAAGACGTGATACGGGAAACCCTGCAGCAGGTTGAAGGAGCCGTGCCTGATTTTGAACCGGTCGTTCGCTTTGTTTCATTTGGCGATAGTTCCATCAACGTAAAAGCCATTCTGAAGGCTAAAGAATATGCAAACCAGTTCCTGATCAAACATGAATTTATAAAGCGGCTTCACAAACGTTACCAGGCTGAAGGAATCAACATACCTTTCCCCGTGCGTTCTGTTTACCTGAAAAAAGAAGAATGACCTGTTCTTTACCTGTTGTTCTTACCCGCCGGNACTGATTTATTCTTTGCTTCCGGCAGCAGCCGGAAATAAGAAACCCTGAACTGATCATTCACCAGTTCTCCCTGCACTTCCGCTTTGCGGATGGAATTACAGAACCCGTTGTGTGCATGTGCATCACCAAAATCATCAATAGAAGCGCCATCCACGTAATAAGCGTTATCAGCAATACGAACGGCCAACTTGCATGACTTACCCGGCAGACCAAGTTTACATTTACCGCAGGATACATCTACCACCTGTACCTTTTTATTGGGATCCGGCCTGGCAAGATTTGCTTTATTGGTTTGTGCCCGGGCAGGCAGAAAAAACAGGCTGCCCAGGATTAAAGAATAAATTGCTTTCATAAAACCCTTTTAACTGAAAAAAATTATACTGTTCTTTCTCCTGTATAATCCAGTTCTACCTCATCCGGCTGGTTGCAATCAGTTATCTGTGCAAAAGCGCTGTACAGGGCGCCAATAGAAAGCGGGAGGCTGAATAATAAACCTATCCCGCAGGGAAGGGCACTTATAATAATAATAATTCCCAGGAGAATGAATAAACCGATCAGCGGAAACAGATTTTTCATGGTCACTTTCCGCGACAGTTCCATGGCAGGCCATGCTTCCATTTTGTAAATAACTATAAAATGAACCTTAAATGCCCAGATCACCGAAACCAATAAGGCTGCAATTATAAAAAGTGCAAACAAAAGGATGACCTTTCCGCTCAGGAACATGCTTCTTGCAAGCGCCTGGATCTCTGCCTGGTTCTGGTAAGCCCCCTGCCCCTGCGTTAATGTGAAAAGATCAATGATCTGCGGGATAAGATTAAAAAGCAACAACACGGCAAAGAAAATGATCACGGCCATCTGGATCAAAGAACTTACCATTATCTGCGACAAGTAATTGAATCCTTTAAAGATCTCCCCGAAATCCGTCCAGGGTATGCCACGGGAAACCCGCCAGGTTATATAAATGGCACCCGCCATAAAGCATGGGCTGATTATTAAATTGTTGGCGAGACTTCCTACAAATGGGATGAGGCCTGCAGCCACGCCAATGAGAACAGCCAATATTCCGCCCAGGATATAATATCCCAGGTGTTTTGCGATGAGCGCCCATCCATCGGAAATTGCCTGGCCAACAGAAATGGACGATCTGCCCGATTCAAGTTCTGCAATTGATTTCATGTGCTTTTTTCTTCAAGGTAATAATTTTCCATTGTAAAATTCAATGCAGTTTTACGGACGAAGTTTTTTGGATTCAAAGTAAATTCCCGCCGGTCCGGATCTGTTTATTTCCCTGCTGTTCATGATCCAACCAGCCATCTTAAGAATATTACCGCTGTTGTATTTGACCATTTCTGTTTACCGAAAGCCCCGTAACATTGAGTAATGAAAAAGTATAGCCTGCTTTTCCTCTTTTTTACTGTAATCATTTCTGTAGCCCATGCTGGTACAGGTGACACTTCTATTATAAGAAAACAATACCAGACCAGCCGTTTAAAAAGTGCTGCGGTTGTATTGGATGGTATTCCTTCTGAAGAAGCATGGAACAGCGTGGAATGGGGCGGCGATTTTACCCAATGGCAACCCGCCGAAGGAAAGCCTCCTTCCCAGCCTACCCGTTTTAAAATACTGTACGACGACCGGTTTATTTATGTGGCATACGATTGCATTGATCATGCACCTGATTCCATCGACAAACGAATGGGCAGGCGGGATGCATTCCCCGGCGATTTTGTTGAGATCAATATTGACAGTTACCACGACCTGCGTACTGCTTTCTCCTTTACGATCTCTGTTTCCGGGGTGCGGGGCGATGAGTTTGTAAGCAACGACGGTAATAACTGGGATGCAAACTGGAACCCGATCTGGTTTGCAAAAACGCATGTCAACAANAATGGCTGGACGGCTGAGATAAAGATCCCGTTGAGCCAGCTGCGCTATGGTAATGAAAAAGAAAAAGTTTGGGGAATACAGGTAACAAGNCGTTTGTTCCGGAAGGAAGAACGATCTACCTGGCAACTCATTCCGCAAAACTCAGGTGTATGGGTAAGCCGCTTTGGCGAACTGCATGGACTGAATGATATTCCCTTTCACCGCCAGGTGGAAATAGCACCGTATGTAACCGTACAGGCAGATAAATATAAAAAGGAGCCGGGTAATCCGTTTGCAGATGGTTTTGACACAAAACTTACCGGCGGACTTGATGGTAAAGTAGCCGTTACCAATGATCTTATTCTTGATTTCACCATCAATCCCGATTTTGGACAGGTGGAAGCGGATCCTTCACAGGTTCGCATCGACGGTTTTCAGAATTTCTTCAGNGAAAAGCGGCCATTCTTCATTGAGAGCAGTAATATTTTTGATTACCAGATCACCGGCTCGGCTGCAGGGGGCGATTACGATGCCGATCTTCTTTTCTATTCACGCAGGATCGGCAGTTCGCCACACGGTTATCCCAATACCAATGGCAATGAGTTTGTGAAATACCCGCAGAATACCAGTATCCTCGGCGCTGCCAAATTCAGCGGCAAAACAAAAAAGGGATGGAGCATCGGCATACTGGAAAGCGTTACAGAAAGAGAACGTGCAACCATTGACGACAACGGCAAAAGAAGAAAGGAACTGGTGGAGCCCTTGACAAATTATTTCGTGGGAAGACTTCAGAAGGATATCAATGGCGGCAACACCATCTTTGGCGGAATATTCACGGCTGTTAACAGGGAGCATGGCCTTGATGATATCCTTCACCGCAGCGCNTATTCGGGCGGNNTTGATTTTCTTCATTACTGGAAAAGGCGTACCTGGTATGTCCGGGGTAATGTGATCTACAGCAAAGTAAGTGGCAGCAAAGAAGCCATTTTAAATACACAGACTGCTTTTGAACACTTGTTTCAACGTACGGGTGCAAAAGAAGTTTCGGTAGATACGGCACGTACTTCATTAACCGGAACCGGCGGTACCATACGCTTTGGTAAGAGCGCCGGTAAACCCGGGAAATTGGGACAGATATTGCGGTTTGAAACAGGCGTCACACTCCGTTCGCCCGAACTGGAATTAAATGATATCGGGTTCATGCTTACGGCAAATGAGATCAACCACTGGGCATGGGTTGGGCTGCATTACCAGCGGCCATTTTCTTTTTTCAGAAATGCCCGGCTTAATTACAATCATTGGTTCAGGTGGGATTACGGCGGACAGCTTTTGTATGAGCAGTTCAACTTCAACAGCCATGCAACCTTTCGTAACAACTGGCAAAGCGGTACCGGTGTAACCTGGAATCCCTATGATGTTTCCAATACAGCATTGCGTGGGGCNGGTTCNTTGCGCAGGCCACCCGGCATTGGATGGAGCTACTATCTAAATACCGATTACCGTAAAAANGTATATGGCAGTATTAACCTGTTTAAATGGTGGGGATTTGATAACAGCATGACTATAAGAAGCGCCGGGCTTACTGTAAATGTGGTTCCTTTTAACGCACTCAACATCAGCATTGGCGCAAATTACGACTACAACTGGCGCAGGCAGGATCAGTTCGTAGATAATATTGCTTACAATAATTCAACCCGTACCATTGTAGGCCAGGTAGAACAGCGNACATTACGTTTTACAGGGAGGTTTACCTACAACATTTCNCCTGATCTTACCGTGCAATATTACGGACAGCCATTCATAACCCGGCCTATTTACCAGCGGTTTGCTTATGTTTCCAATGCAATGGCAAAAGATATTGATGAACGCTTTACCGTGTTTACGCCAAACCAGATCAGTTTGAACAACGACACGTATTTAGTTGATGAGAACAGGGATGGCATTGCAGATTACAGTTTTGCCAAACCCGATTTTAATTTCGTTCAGTTCCGTTCTAATCTTATTGTTCGTTGGGAATACAGGCCGGGTTCTGAACTTTATCTTGTATGGTCGCAGGGAAATACGCCGGATGCCTACAACGATCTGGATTCGCACATAACAAACAGCCTTTTCAGCAATGCCTTCAGCGGGGGCAATGCACGNAATATCTTTTTGGTGAAATGGACCTACCGGTTCCTGAGATAATATCCGTTACCCGGATGGAGCCTTCATTGAGCATTGTTTGTTGAACATTGAATATTGAGCATTCAAAAATGTTCAATATTCAATGTTCAATTCTCAATTAAACTTCACCACTTCAAAATCACTGCCGTGTACCTGCCCTAATTTACGCAGGTCATCATTATTCCATCGTTCATCCGGGGCGCCGCTTATGTAGAGGTTGCTGCCGATATCAGCAAGGATCAGTCCGTATTTTTTCATGGCCCGTAAAATGACCTGGTTGGTTGCAGAGTAACTGCTGATATTGAAATTTGCTTTTAAGCGTATCCTTGCACCAAATGGCAAAGAATATTGTCCACCTGTACTGCTTACTTTGTGCCGGGCAGGATAAATATAAGCCGGCTTAACATTGGTACTGCTTAGTGTAAAACGGATGGGATGATCAATCTCTCCTTTTACTATTTCATCATAACGCACAAGGCCGGGGAAGATGGGTAAGCCCGCAGCATCAGCCGATGTCCATCCTTCCGGNCGCATCTGGTTGCTGCTTAGATTAAAGATCGCTCCGGATGATGCATCCCAGTGATTACCGTTCACCCTTGCATAAAAAAGTTCGTACAGCATTTTATTCTCAATGTCAACACCGATCACGTGCGAATCGCCGCTGCCGTTTCCTTCGATCGGTGCATTCAGCGGAATGGGGTAAGGACCAGGATCACTTTCATCGCCGTAATCGGTGAAATTAATAGCGATCTTGGGTTGATTGCCGCAAACAACCATATACGGAATACCAATGGGTGCACCCTGCCATAAACCACTTCCAAAATCAGCTTTTATGGCCGGCGAAGAAATGGCTGCAATGATCTGCGTATTGTATGGATCAACGGGCGAGGTGGATATGTCTTTATTCCATGGGTTATCTGCAGGGAAGATCTGGATGTTCTCTGCAGCAGNTTTTGTAGCTGAGCAGGCTGTACCGCCGCCATTACCTCCTCCACCCCCAGAAGTTATTGAAATAACATCACTGGTATTCTTGCTGCAGGATGAGGCAGCAAAAAGAATGATCGAAATAAATGAACGGAAAGAAATTGAGCAGGGTTTATTTCTCATAGTCGGGATTTTAGCAACGATAAGTTCCCAAAAACTAAGCCAATGAGTATGTGAGNGGCACTTATTTTTCCGGGTTCGTAGTTCTACTTCGTAAATACCTTCAGCTTTGCTTCGGCAGAGCTGATAACGGGGATCACTTCAAAATCGGCAAGATCATTCCAGTTGTTTATCCATTCCTGTAATTTCTCTGCTGAATCCGTTTCCATCACCTGGTAACAGGTAGTTACATCTTCATTGATCCAGCTGCTGATATAGGTTACAGCATCCGGCATCATCCTTCCCTTTTCTTCAAACCGTTTATACAGATCCTTTCCCTTGCCCGGGTGAAATCTTTCAATGATCATATACAGCATAAGTAAGCAGTAGTTTTAACTGAGCAATTGTTTTTCCATGATCATGAACTCCAGTTTCTGCAGGTGTTTACCCGAGGATCCGTCTTCTTCAAAAGGGTCCCGCTCACCGGTATCAATGTATCCATGCCGTTTATACCAGTCGATGAGTTCTGTACGAACCGAAACCACCCGCATGTAAATAGCCGGGCAATTTGTATGCAGTGCATATTCTTCAGAAGCTTTTAATAATTTTTTTCCAATGCCGGCACCTTGTAATAAAGGAGAAACACTGAACATGCCGAGATAAACTTTTGCTCCGTGCTGCTGCAGGTTCACACAGCCGATCAGTTGCCCGTGATCATTGGTATATTTCAGCAATACGCTGCCGGGTTGTTCCATTACTTCATGCAATGTATGGTCATCGGTTCTTGCATCNCCTTCAATAAGGTGGGCTTCTGTTGTCCAGCCCTGTTTGGATCCCTCACCCCGNTATGCACTGTTGAGCAGGTCCCTTATGGCAGGGATATCTGTAGTTGTTGCAATTGAAACAGCCTGGTCAGAAAATATTTGTGCCATGAATGAAATACATTAAATGATATGGGAATAGTTTTAGCAGGATCAGTCAACAAAATTCCGGCCCTTTGCCATGATCAGAAAAACAATACCGGTAACAAAACCCATGATGATGAATCCGATTATCCACAGCGCTTTTTCACCATCGGATACGGTTTTGTTCTTTGCCACATAAACAATACCGATTACCCGGTAAGCCAGGCTGCTGATGGCAAGTATGAGGCCTGATACGAGGATCTGCGGGCTGAAAATGGTGCCCACTATTTCAAAGGGATCGGGATCAATATGCTGGTGGGCCTGAATGACGATTGAAAAAATTGCATGGAAATAGAAGTATAAAAAAACAACGAGTGCCATGATGGAGACGATGAACACCGTAAGAAATGTATTGTACCTGTTCATGTTTTTATTTTAAAATTACAATAATCTTTTGGATGAAAGGCAGAGTGGTACCGGCAAAATCCGTTTCTTTGCAGCCGCATGGCTTTATTCATCACATCCCTGAACTCCGGCAGCAACGGCAACTGTTATTATGTAGGAAATGATACCGATGCTGTTTTGATCGATGTGGGCATTTCCTGCCGGGAAACCGAAAAGCGGATGAAGGGGCTCGGACTTTCAATGAAGAAGGTAAAAGCAATTTTTATATCGCATGAACACGGCGATCATATCAAAGGCGTATCTACCCTGGCCAATAAATACAACCTGCCCGTTTACATTACAGCAGATACAGCCAGACATGGCCCGCAATTGATCCGGCATATTTCCAAGCCCTTTGCTGCAAACGANCCCGTTNCCATTGGTGAATTGCTGGTTACGCCTTTTACCAAACAGCATGATGCCATCGACCCCCATAGTTTCATCGTTAGCTGTGCCGGCATAACCGTGGGTGTGTTCACCGACATTGGTGCTCCCTGCAAAGAACTGGTCCGTTATTTTAAAAAATGCCATGCTGCATTTTTAGAATCCAACTATGATGAAGATATGCTGGAGAATGGCAGGTACCCCGTTCACCTGAAGAACCGGATACGTGGCGACCAGGGGCACTTATCAAACAAACAGGCGCTGGAACTTTTTATCAACGAGCGCCCGGCATTTATGACTCACCTGGTGCTGTCGCATTTATCCAAAGAAAATAATGACCCCCGCCTGGTAGAAGAATTGTTTACGCAACATGCCGATGGGACCGAGATCATTGTTGCATCCCGTTTCGGGCCTACCGAAGTGTTTGCGATCTCTTCAACACCATCTGCCCCTGCAAAGAGATTAAAAAAGCCTTTGCAATTGGGGCTGTTTGAATAAATGCATTCGCCACAGAATTCTGCACTGGAATTGCAACTGCAAAGACTCAAAGGCGCAAAGAATAGTCGGTAATTTTAATTAGTTTTATAAGAAATGCCTTTTCAAGGCGCCCCAACCTTCTTCAAATTTCTTTTAAACAGTTCTTGCAATATGAAGATCACATGCTCATTAATATTTCTCGGCATTACTATGAATACATTCGCACAACTGCAGCCTGTTCCATCCGGTGTGATCCGGTGGAATGACCTGGCTGTAAAAACAGACGGGCTCCGGGAGAGCCGCAAACTGGCAGAAGGCACCAGCAACGAGTTCTCTTATTTCGAGATACACGCCACCACCCAGCAGAAAGGGGCCGTACCCAGGCCGGCACATACGCANCAGGACCTGGAAGAACTGATCATCATCAAGGAAGGAAAACTGAAATGCAGCATCGGAAATAAAACAGCGGAACTTGGTGCCGGCGGNGTGCTGCTGNTACCACCACTCGAATCGCAGGNATTTGAAAACACCGGCGATGGCCCNGTTACTTATTATGTACTCATGTTCCGTTCAAAAAAACCGATGGACATNGAGCGAAGCATGAAAGCCGGCGGCAGTTTGCTGGTGAACAGGGATACCATTGCATACAAAGAAGCAAACAACAAAGGCACCCGTAAATATTTTGATCGTCCCACTGCGATGTGTGATAATTA
>JGI24770J26754_10000541_pt1 | contig 26905 bp, 24 predicted proteins | sample LakOneMetagenome_FD_26754 | JGI IMG/M metagenome (IMG submission 26754) | reverse complement strand
CTCGTCGCCGCGGCTCCGGCCATGGGCGCCGGTGGCCACGCGCAACCCGCCGGCCCGGGCGCCGTGCACGGCCAGGCATCCGTCACGGACCGCGCCGACGCCCCGGTCCCGGCGGAGCACGGGCCGGCACCGATCCTGGCCGTGCACAACCTGGTGAAGGAGTTTCCGCTGCGCGGCCAGCGCGGCGGCATTGTTCGCGCCGTCGACGACGTGTCCTTCGCGGTGGCGCGCGGCACGACGACGGCAATAGTGGGCGAATCCGGCTCAGGCAAGACCACCGTGGCCCGCATCATCCTCGGGCTCGAGGCCGCCACCAGTGGTGCGGCCCTCGTGGACGGGCGCGGCATCACGGCGAGCGCCGGCGCCGACCGGAAAGCCCTGCGCCGCATCGTGCAGCCGGTGTTCCAGGATCCCTACGGCTCCCTCGACCCCACGTACAGCATCGAACGGCTGATCGACGAACCGCTGCGGATCTTCCGGGTGGGCGACCGCGCCGACCGGCGCGCCCGGGTCGCCGAGCTTCTCGACCAGGTCGCATTGTCTCGCACGGTCGCGCAGCGACGGCCGAACGAGTTGTCGGGAGGGCAGCGTCAGCGAGTGGCGATTGCCCGCGCTCTCGCCCTCGAACCGGAGTTGCTGATCTGCGATGAGGCCGTGTCCGCCCTCGACGTGCTGGTGCAGGAGCAGATCCTGATCTTGCTGCAGGATTTGCAGGACCGCCTCGGCCTCAGCTACCTCTTCATCACCCACGACCTCGCCGTCGTTCGCCAGATTGCGCATACTGTGGTGGTGATGCAGTCGGGCCGTGTCGTGGAAAACGGTGACGTGGACCAGGTCTTCACCTCGCCCGGCTCCGCGTACACCCACGAATTGCTAGGAGCTATCCCCGGTGCAGCCTTCGTCCGTTGACGTCATCCTGCCGAAACAGCGTGTGCAGGACGCCATCCGTGCCGACATCGTGCTCGGCAGACTGCCGCCGGGCAGCCGCATCACGGAATCCTCCCTCGCCCAGAAATACGGCACGTCGCGGGTACCGGTTCGGGAGGCGCTGCACGCCCTCGAGGCGGAGGGCTTCGTGGAATCGAAGCCCTTTGCCGGGTCCCGGGTGTGTGAGATTCCGGTGGCCGACGCCGAGGACCTGTTCGCCATCCGCGAGGTGCTTGAAGCCTCGATCGCCCGCCGGGCGGCCGAACGTGCCCTGGCTCAGTTCTCGGCCGCCGCGCCCTACGCGGACTGGGCACCGACTCGACGCCGGCTCGCGCGCATTCTCGATGCGGGCGACGCGGCCGTGGCCGTCGGACGGCTCGACCCCCTCCCCGGGCTCAACGGTGAGTTTCACCTCGGCCTGGCCGAGCTCAGCGCCAGCACCTCGCTCACCGTGCTGCTCAATCAGGTCTCCCGCAAAATCGAATGGCTCTATGCCGCAGACGTGCACTCCCGGGGCAAGCGGCTCTGGGTCGACCACCGCCTGATCATGGCCGCCATCGACGCCGGCGACGCGGACCGGGCGAAGCAGTTGATGGCCGAACACGTGGGTTCCGCGCGTGCGGGCTACGTGAGTCGATTCGGCCACTGAGGTGCACCTTAGCACTCGCCGGTACACCGCTGTAGCCCCTCAGTGGGAGAGAGCGGCCGAGCACGACCCGTCATATCCTTAAAGAGGCCTCAGACCGCACGTGTCGGCTGAGGGGAAGGAATCTCGTGAAGATGTTGCAGATTGAATGTCCCGAATGCAATCAGTTGGTGTGGATCACATCTGACACGCGTTTCGCCACGTACCACCCGCAGGTGGATTCCGCCGAGGACTGCCCCGGCTCCCGCACCATCATTCCGGTGCCTCCCAAGACGTCCACACGACGACGCTCCGTCAGTACGACGACGACGTAGTCGCGCAGCCCCTACCGGGACGAGAGTGCCGGCATCCGCCCCCGAACAGGTTGATGCCGGCATTTGCATGTGGCGGCGGACGTACTCTTGATTATGAGCACTCCTCCGATCGCCGCCCAGAAGCCCCAGCAGCGCATCCACCACAACGATGTGCACGTCGACAACTACGAATGGCTGCGCAACAAGGAAGATCCCGCGGTGATCGCACACCTCGAAGCCGAGAACGCTTACACCGAGCGGCGCACCGCGCACCTCGAGCTGTTGCAGGAGCAGGTCTTCGACGAGATCAAGGGCCGGACCCAGGAAACCGATCTGAGCGTGCCCGTGCGCCGCGGCGGCTTCTGGTACTACACCCGCACCGTGGAAGGCCGGGAGTACGGCATCCACTGTCGGGCACCCATCACCGACGACACCGATTGGGTTCCCCCGGTGGTCTCCGGTGCAGCCGGAGCGGGCCTGCCGGCAGAGCAGATCCTGCTCGACGACAATGTCGAGGCTGCGGACCATGACTTCTTCTCGCTCGGAAGTTTCGACCTCACCACCGACGGCCGCCTGTTGCTCTATGCCGTGGACGTCGAGGGCGACGAACGCTACACGATCCGGGTCCGGGACATCCATAGCGGCAGGGACCTCGGGGACGAGATCCCCAACACCAGCGCGGGCGCCATCTTCGACCCGAGCGGACAGTACCTGTTCTATACGACCGTCGACGACGCCTGGCGCCCCGACACGGTCTGGCGCCACGAGATCGGCTCCCCGGCAGCAGCCGATGTGACCGTTTTCACCGAGCCCGACGAACGCTTCTGGGTGGGCGTCGGCCTCACCCGCAGCCGCCGATACCTGATGATCGAGGCCGGTTCCAGTGTCACCACCGAGACCCGACTGCTCGATACCGCCGATCCCACCGGTGAATTCGCCGTGGTGTGGCCGCGCCAGGACGGCGTGGAGTACGACGTGGAGCACGCGGTGATCCGCGGGGAAGATCGCCTGCTCATCGTGCACAACGACCGGGCCCCGAACTTCGAACTTGTCAGCGTGTCGGCTGCAGCACCCCGCGGCGCCCGACTGATGATGCTCGCCCACAATCCTCTTATCCGCCTGGAAAGCGTTGACGCTTTCCGCGATTTCATCGTCGTCGAATATCGCCGAGACGGCCTCACCCGGGTGGCCGTTGATCGCCCCGGGGACACGCTCACAGAAATCACGTTCCCCGAGGAACTCTTCACCGTCGGATCAGCCGGCAACCCGGAGTGGGACCAGCCCACGGTGCGCCTCGGCTATACGAGCTTCATCACCCCGAGCACTGTCTACGACTACGTCGTGGCCACCGGCGAACGCCGCCTCCTCAAGCAACAGCCGGTGCTCGGCGGCTACGAGCCGACGCTGTTCGAACAACGCCGCGAGTGGGCCATCGCCGCCGACGGCACGCGGGTGCCGCTCTCGCTCGTGTTCCGCCGTGACCTGGTGACCCCGGGAGTTCCAGCGCCCACACTGCTGTACGGCTACGGCTCCTACGAACACAGCGTCGACCCGGGATTCGGCATCCCCCGGCTGAGCCTGCTGGACCGCGGCATGATCTTCGCCATCGCCCATGTGCGCGGCGGCGGCGAGCTGGGCAGAACCTGGTACGAACAGGGCAAGACGCACCACAAGCGCAACACCTTCACTGATTTCGTGGCCTGCGCCGAACACCTGATCGACGAGGGCTACACCGCACCCGATCGACTCGTCGCCGAAGGCGGCAGCGCCGGCGGCCTGCTGGTGGGTGCCGTGGCCAATCTGGCACCGGAGCTGTTCTCCGGAATCCTCGCCGTCGTGCCGTTCGTCGACGCACTCACCTCGATTCTCGATCCCTCCCTGCCGCTCACGGTCATCGAGTGGGATGAATGGGGCGATCCCCTGCACAATCCGGAGGTGTACGCCTATATGAAGTCGTACTCCCCGGTGGAGAACGTGCGGGCCACGCACTATCCGCGCATTCTCGCGGTCACCAGCCTCAACGACACCCGGGTGCTCTACGTGGAACCGGCCAAGTGGGTCGCCCGGCTGCGCGAAGTCGGGGCCGATGCCCTGCTCAAGACCGAGATGTCCGCCGGACACGGTGGAGTGTCCGGGCGCTACAGCGCCTGGCGCGAGCGCGCGTTCAACTACGCCTGGGTGATCGACGCCGCCGGAGCGCATCCCTCCGGTGAGGAGGCAGTCGTCATCGACTGAGNGANTCAGAGATTTTTCTGTTGCGCATCGGACTTTAGCCNTATCATTCAGGTGCACTCTCACAGACGAGGGCCAAGGAGGCCGGTCGACTATGGNACAGTGGGGCTCTAGCGAAACAATCGCCAACGGTATGCCGTTGTGCGCNCGGTTCGTAGACGCCCTNCCNATTACCGGCGCGGCGGTGTCCGTTTTCGGCACAGCCCTCCCGGAAACATCAGTGTGCGCCAGCGACGCCCTCGCCGCTCGCCTGGATGAGATGCAGTATGAGCTCGGCGAAGGCCCACGGTGGCAGGCGGTGCGCACCCGACTCCCCGTGCTGCTGCCGCATGTTCGACGCGGCCAGCACCCGGCCTGGCCGGTCTACGCACAGGCGTTGAGCGAGACGACGGTCGAGGCGATGTTCGTCTTCCCGCTACTGGTGGGCGCCCTCGACGTGGGCGTCGTCGAGCTCTACAGTTCGTCGCCGGACGCCCTGGGCCGAGACGACCAGGACCTCGCGCGCTCTCTTGCCGACGCGGCAGCCTGGACCCTGCTCGACCGGATCCTGACCATGAACGACCAGCACCACCAAAGCGCCTCGTCGCCGTCGCCCTCGCTCGTGCCCTCGCCACTGGCCCGCAGGGAAATCCATCAGGCCACCGGCATGGTGCTCGTCCAGCTGGGATTGACGCCGACCGAAGCGCTCATGCGCCTGCGAGCCCATGCTTTCTCCCACAGCGTATCGCTGCGGGAGGTCTCCCGTCAGATCGTCGCCCGGACCCTGGTGCTGACTTCCTGAATTCCTGAGGAATAATCGCTTTTCGTTCTAGAATGACCTCATGGCCATCCAGAGTCGCGCCTCCCTCGTCAGCGGTGCATTCGTCAAGCTCGCTGACGCTCTTGTGGGAGAGTATGACCTTTTAGACGTGCTGCACACCCTGGTGGAACAGGCCGTGGCGCTACTCGATGCCACCGCGGCAGGTCTGTTGCTGGCCGATGCGAATGGTGACCTGCAGGTGCTGGCATCCACGAGCGAAGAAAGCCGGCTGGTAGAAATGCTGCAAAGCGAGGCCGGAATCGGTCCCTGCGTCGACGCCTTCCGCACCGGAGAGGTCGTCACGATGAGCGATATCGAGCTCGAACGGGTGAGGTTTCCTGACTTCGCCGAAGCAGCCCTGTCCCAGGGCTTTCACTCCGTGCACGCCATCCCCATGCGGGTTCGCCCGCAGACCATCGGCGCGCTCAACATGTTCCGGGCTGAGAAGGGGATCCTGAGCGGGGAAGACGCCGCCATCGGACAGGCCCTCGCCGATGTCGCAACCATCTCCATCCTGCATGAGCGCACGTTCCGTGAGAACTCCGTCATCAACGAGCAACTGCAGCGCGCCCTGAACAGCCGGGTGCTGATCGAGCAGGCCAAGGGTGTCATCGCCCAGCAAAACACCGTGGACATGAACGAGGCGTTCTCCCGCCTGCGCGCCTATGCCCGGTCGCACAATGAGTCGATGCGCGAGAGCGCCGAGAGCGTGATCCAGAATCTGATCAAAGTGTAACCAATGCGTCGTAACCGGCACGTCGCAACCGGCACGTCGCAACCGGCACGTCGTAACCGGCACGTCGCGCCGCTCAGGCCGGATTGGCGTCGGGCTGGAAATCGCCGCGGTGCAGGCGCAGGTACCGCTCCATCTCAGCCGGGGAACGGCCGTTCAGGCGTCCGGCGGCGAGGACCGGGATCAGGGCCGTGCGGGCTTCGATTACCTGACGATCACGAAGGCACTGCGCCAGAGCCAGATCTTCGTCACCATCGAGCTCGGTGAATTCCCCGGCAGCCAGATACCGGTCGGCCCGCACCCCGAGGTTGACCGAGTGCACGAAGGGATGCCCGTCCCGCAGGGACCGCTGAATCGAAAAGCCGCCCGCTCCCTCCAACGACGGCACCCCCGCGGAATGAACGGTCCCCATCACCAGTTCGGTTCCATTTCGGGCGTAGGCCAGCTGAGTGGTGAGCCAGTTGGCGGGCACCGCTGCATCGGCATCCGTTGTGGCGATCCAGACCCGCTCAAGCGCCGACTGCGGTTCGGTCGGCAACCCGGCCAGGACATGGCGCACCCCCGAGCGCCGCGCAGTCCCGATCGCGGCGGAGTCGCTGGTGATGCAGGAGAACTCCGGCCAGCGAGCAGCGATCGATGCCGAGGCATCCGTGCACCGCGTGAGCACGATCACCACATCGATGCGCGGGCGGTCGAACATCAGCTCGCCACTCACCGCCTCGAGGGCCGCGCTGAGCGCGAGCAGGCACCGGGGCAGCAACTCCTGCTCGTTGCGCACCGGTATGACGATGCCGATGACGTCGATGGGTGTGGGACCCGTCACAACACGAGCCCTTCGCGTTCGGCCACCGACCGGGCCGGACGGGGCTCGAACACCTCAAGCAGGAAATCCTTCTCTCGATGGTGCACCGTGCGCTGCAATCCGGCCACCCGCGCCAGCTGCCCGTGCACGTGGTCGGCGCTGAGCGGGTATTCGGCGACCACATGCCGCCAATGGCAGGCGAGCAGCACCCCGTCGGCCGTGAGGCTCGCGCGGCATTTCTCGAGGAGACGGCTGAGATCGGCCGCCGAGCAGTAATAGGCCACCTCGGACAAGACGATCAGGTCGAATGAGCCGGCCGGCCAGTCGCCGGGCAGCAGCCTCTTCTCGAAGGACACCTGCGATTGCCCGGCCAGGCGAGTGCGGGCCACCGCCAACGCCCGGTCCACGATATCCACGGCCACGATCGAATCACAGCGTTCGGCCAGCTGCGCCGTGAAGAAGCCGGTGGAGCAGCCCAGTTCGAGGGCGCAACCGAACCGCTCGCGCGGCAGCACCGCGAGCGTGATCGCCCGTTTACGCCGCTCGTACCAGCGGGTTTCGAATCCCCAGGGGTCGGCTTCGGTGGAGTACACCTGATCGAAGAACCGGGCGGGAAGGCTTTCGCCGACGACCCCGCCCGGCGCCGCCGGCGGGCCCAGCGCCGGCTCAGCGTCGACGGCGTCGGCATCCACTTCGATGAACGTTTCAAAGCTGCGGCTGAAATGAGCGCTGAACTCCAGCGGCATGATGTCGCCGCCGCCGGCCGCCTCGGCCAGCTCGTGCACCTGGCTGTGATGCATCGCCACCGCCTTCGCCTTCGCCTCGCGTTCCGCGGGCGTGAGATCAAGCGCCCGCAGAGCGACCTCTGGCCACACGTCGCCGGTGGGAGTGGACCAGTGCCAGGCCCAGATCGGATACTCGAACAGTCGCGCGTGCCCGGTTTTCGCGGCCCCGGCCGCGGCGACACCGGCAGCCTCGTGATCCGGATGCCCGTCTGCCCGCCACGGCGCAACGATCCAGGTTCCGGGTTCATCAGCCGGCATCTCGGCGCTGATCGCCTGAACGGCGTCCGTGATGTGTGCGGCCAAGGAACCGTCGGGCAGATCGAGCAGTCGCAGCGTGGCCTCCGGGGCCAGCACGGACACCGCGTCCATCACGTCGATCCGGCGCATCGCCGCCAGCCGTTCCGGCGAAGGGGTACGCGTATCGGAGCTCGTTGTTTCTCCGCTGCTCAAGACCAGGATGGATATCGGCAGCCCGAGGGCGGCCACCCGGGCCAGCAACCCGCCGGCACCGAGGGTCTCATCGTCGGGGTGCGCCGCCACCAGCACAAGCCGCCGCAGGTCGTCGATCGGCAGGGCGGGAAGGGAGGACCGCCAGCTGGATGCCGCCCAGACCTTCTCGGGAGTGCCGCCGTTTCGCCATCTCGTGTTCCCCATGGCCGTGTCCTTCCCGTGTTGCCGTGTCGTGCCGCCGGGCGGCCTCGCTGTTCCCGGCCGGTCCCCGCGCTCTCGCGTGGGCGGGCACGTCGTCGTGGCGTCGAGACCATATCACCGCGCGCCCGTTCCGGCCAGAGCGTGCCGCCCAGAGCGTGCCGGCCAGAGCGTGCCGGCTCGCCGGCACCGGAACGGCCGGCCGCGGCCGCGGCCGCGGCAGCGGAACGTCGCGGCGAACGGGGCATGCTGCGTGAGATTATGGAGTCATGTCCGCGTCCGTCCTCCCCAGCGAACAGGAGGCTGGACCCGGGAACGACTCCCCGCCCGCCTGGAAGGCGATGCTGGCGGCTCCGATCGAGACGAGCGGGACATCCGTCCAGCGGCATCCGGCACGGATCGGGGCTGCGTCACCACCGCCGACGGCACTGACCTCGATGGGCCTGCAGTTCGAATTGCGCGAACAGCTCCCTCGGACCAGCGAACGCTGGCGGGGCCCCACGGCGCAGTCCGTGACGTCGGTCGCAGCCGGGCATGGCGAGTTCCGACTTGGCGTGCGCCCCGTGGTACGCAATGACAACGGCAACTGGGTTCGGGCCAAGCTGGCGTGGAACAATCTCACCTTTCAGGTGCGCGAGCTCAACCTCGACCCGGCACAGCACCGCTGGTTTTCCGAGTTCGTGGCCGTGTACCGCGCCGTTCGCCTGGTGTATTCCAGCCAGGAGGCGGACTGGATCTATCTGGACCAGTTCACCAGCCCGCTGCTCTGGCATTTTCTCGACGAGGCTGCCGCTCTCGGCATCGAGTTCGTGGGCCTGAGTAAGCATGTGAGCGTCACCGTCGCCCGGGAGGCCGCGGTCAGCCTCGACGTCACCCGGGCCGGCCGCGGGCTGCGACTGACCACCCGACTCACCCTCGACGGCGCCGCCCACCGCTCTGATCACTCCGGACCCATCGGCACGCACGGCCTGTACACGTATGGCTTCGCCCCGCATGCATCCTTCGTGCTTGCTCCCACCGCGCAGCCGCTCACGAGCGAGCAGTCCCGCCTGATCGGTCGCCCCGCCTCCGTGCTCATCCCCGCCCCCGACGTGGCCGAATTCCTCACCGAGTTCTACCCCGTGCTCCGCCGTGCCCTGCAGATCGACAGCACGGATACCTCGGTGGCTTTTCCCGATGCCGTTCCCCCGACGCTGGTGCTCACCGCCCGGTTCTCGGCGCGGCAGGGCCTGAGCCTGCACGGCGAGATGGAATACCGCGAGGGCAGCCGGGTGACGCGGCTGCCGCTGCGGCCGGCATCGGACGACGCCTTCGTCCGCGACGCCGCCGCCGAAGCCGGGCTGCGCGACAGCGTGGACCGCCTGCTGGCCACGGGTCCGACCGCCGCACATCCCCTGTCGGACGGGATCACCCTGCGCGGCGTCGATGCCGCCGAGTTCACCGACAAGGTGCTCCCCGGCGTGCGAGACCTCGCCGGCGTCCGAGTGGATGTGATCGGCGCAGAGCCTGACTATCGGGAGCTCACGGCCACACCCCACCTCACGATCACGACCCTTGACACCGACCAGCGCGACTGGTTCGATCTCGGCGTTCTGGTGTCCATCGACGGCAAGAGCGTTCCTTTCGCTCCGTTGTTCGCCGCCCTCTCCAAGGGGCGCACTCGGCTGCTGCTCGTGGACAACAGCTACCTCTCGCTCAAACAGCCGGTTTTCGAACGACTGTATACGTTGATCCAGGAGGCCCAGGCCCTCAAGGAGTGGCACACCGGCCTTCGGATCAGCCGTTTCCAGGCCAGCCTGTGGTCTGACTTCCAAGACCTCGCCGACCAGAGCGAACCGGCGCTCAGCTGGCGCGACGCCGTCGCCGGACTGCTGAACACGGCCGGTATCGAACCGAGCCTGCTGCCGCCCGGCGTCCAGGCTGAGCTTCGCCCGTACCAGCAGCGCGGCTTCGACTGGCTGGCCTTCCTCTGGAAGCACCAGCTCGGCGGCATCCTCGCCGATGACATGGGCCTCGGCAAGACTCTGCAGGCCCTCGCCCTGATCGAACATGCCACCCAAGCCCCCACCGGGAGCGGCGGCAACCAGCACCGGCTGCCGTTCCTCGTGGTGGCACCGACCTCCGTCGTGTCGAACTGGGTGACGGAAGCGGCCCGTTTCACGCCGGGCCTGCGGGTTCACGCACTCACCACCACCGAGGCTGTCGGCCGGCTCTCGCTGGCCGATGCCGCCGCGGACGCCGACGTGATCGTCACCTCGTATGCCCTGTTCCGCCTGGACTTCGACGTCTACCAGGCGCAGGGTTGGTCAGGACTGATCCTCGACGAGGCGCAATTCGTGAAGAACAGTTCCGCCCAGGCGCATATCTGCGCCCGGGACCTGCGAACCCCGTTCAAACTCGCCATCACCGGCACGCCGCTGGAGAACAGCCTGCTCGACCTCTGGTCGATTCTGCACATCGTCGCCCCCGGCCTCTACCCCTCCGAGCGCCGCTTCACCGAGGAATACGTGCGTCCGCTTGAACGCGGCGACCGGCCGGAGCTGTTCGCCCGGCTGCGCCGACGCATCCGCCCGCTCATGCTGCGACGCAGCAAGGATGTCGTCGCTCCGGAACTGCCGCCCAAGCAGGAGCAGCTGCTTGAGATCGAGCTGAATCCCGACCACCGCGCCCTCTACGACACGTTCCTGCAGCGCGAGCGGCAGAAGCTGCTGGGGCTGCTCGAGGACATCGACAAGAACCGGTTCATCATCTTCCGTTCGATCACCCTGCTGCGCCTGCTCAGCCTCGACGCGTCCCTGGTGGACCCGGCCTACCGCGATGTGGCGTCGAGCAAACTCGACGCGCTCTTCGAACAGCTCGAGGACGTGATGGCCGAGGGGCACCGGGCGCTCATCTTCAGCCAGTTCACGTCCTTCCTCCGGCTCGCCGCCGCCCGGCTCGACGCTGCCGGCACGCCGTACTGCTACCTGGACGGGTCGACACTGCGCCGATCGGAGGTGATCGACCGGTTCAAAACCGGCCAGGACCCGGTGTTCCTGATCAGCCTCAAAGCCGGCGGCTTCGGCCTCAACCTCACCGAGGCGGACTACGTCTTTCTGCTGGACCCCTGGTGGAACCCGGCCACCGAGACCCAGGCCGTGGACCGCACGCACCGCATCGGCCAGACGCGCAACGTGATGGTCTACCGAATGGTGGCCACCGGAACGATCGAGGAGAAGGTGATGGCCCTCAAGCAGAAGAAGGCCGAACTCTTCGACTCGGTGATGAACGATGACGCCGCCTTCAGCGAGTCACTCACCGCCGACGACATCCGCGCTCTGCTGGACTGACTCTCCTGAATGCGTCGCGGGGAGTCAGGATGGCGGCGAACGCTGCCGCCCGGCAGCCTCCTAGACGGCGCTGGAGTTCGCCCAGAGGTTGATGCCCTTGTCGGTGGCGTGGTCGTCGATGGCGGCCAGTTCTTCCTCGCTGAAGGAGAGGTTCTCCAGTGCGGCCACGTTGGTCTCCAGCTGCGCCACCGAGGACGCCCCGATCAGCGCGGAGGTGACCGCTGTGTTGCGCAACACCCACGCCAGCGCCATCTGGGCGAGGGACTGGCCGCGGGTCTGCGCGATGTCGGTGAGGGCGCGGATGCTGGCGAGCGTCGCGTCGGTGACCATGCCCTTGTTCGCCGAGCCGTCGCGGGCCACCCGGGAATCACCCGGGATGCCCTGCAGGTACCGGTCGGTGAGAAGGCCCTGTGCCAGCGGGGAGAAGGCGATGCAGCCGGCACCGAGCTCGTCGAGGGTGTCCAGCAGCTCGTCTTCGACCCAGCGGTTGAACAGGGAGTAGGAGGGCTGGTGGATCAGCAGCGGCGTTCCCATCTCGGCGAGGATCGCGGCGGCTTCACGGGTGCGCTCGGGAGAATAGGAGGAGATGCCGGCGTAGAGCGCGCGCCCGCTGGTGACAGCGGTGTGCAGGGCACCCATGGTCTCCTCGAGCGGAGTGTCCGGGTCGGCTCGGTGGGAGTAGAAGATGTCGACGTAGTCCACGCCCATCCGGCCGAGCGACTGGTCGAGGCTGGAGAGCAGGTACTTGCGGGAGCCGTTGTTGCCGTACGGGCCGTCCCACATGTCATAGCCGGCCTTGGTGGAGAGCACGACCTCATCGCGATGGCCGGCGAAGTCTTCGCGGAAGATCTGGCCGAAGTTGGTCTCGGCGCTGCCATAGGGCGGTCCGTAGTTGTTGGCCAAGTCGAAGTGCGTGATGCCGAGGTCGAAGGCGCGGCGCAGGATGGCGCGCTGGGTTTCGAGCGGCTTGTCATCGCCGAAATTCTGCCAGAGACCGAGCGAGATCGAGGGCAACTTGAGCCCGCTCCGGCCCGTGCGGCGGTAGGGCATGGATTCATAACGGTTCGCTGCGGGAAGATAGGTCACCTTGTCATGATGCCACGTCACCGGTGCGATCCGTAGTTGACTGGGGCCATGCGAATCAACGGCGTGCACCACATTGCGATCATCGCCAGCGACTATGAGGTCTCGAAGGCGTTCTATCAGGAGGTGCTCGGCTGCCGGCTCGAGGCGGAGTATTACCGGGCGGAACGCGAATCGTGGATGGGCAAGCTCTCACTCAACGGCACGTACCTCATCGAATTGTTCACGTTTCCCAACACTCCGGCCCGGCACACCGGGCCCGAGTCCCTCGGGCTGCGACACCTCGCCTTCGAGGTCGACGATGTGCCTGCCGCCCGGGACGAACTCCTCGGCCGGGGTGTCGCCTGCGAAGAGCTGCGGGTGGACCCCAACACCGACAAGGCGATGTTCTTCTTCCGCGACCCGGACGGCCTACCCCTCGAAATCTACGAAGGCTAGCGGAGGCCGCGGCGCGCCCTGGGGTCTTCAGGGCGCGCCGGCGCGCTCAGTGCGCGCGCTTCTTCGGAACGCGGTTCTCCGCGCCCACCATCCAGGCATACTGCTCAAGCTTCTCAATGAACACGTGCAGCACGTCTGCGCTGGTGGGGTCTTCCTCATCGACCGCGTCGTGCACGGCTCGCATGTTGTCTACGGCGGAGCCGAGGCGTTCGGTGATCAGGTCCACGGTCTCGGTGGTGTCGACTTCGCCGTCGGGGAACGGGGCGAGGTGCGTGGTCGCGGCGACGGTGGCACTGCGACCGTCGGGCATCGCCTCAAGCGCGCGCATCCGCTCGGCCAGCTGGTCGGAGAACTCCCGAACGTCCATGACGATCTCATCGAGCTGCAGGTGCAGGTCACGGAAATTCTTTCCCACGACGTTCCAATGCGCCTGCTTGCCCTGGATGTGCAGCTCGATCAAGTCGACCAGAACGGACTGCAGGTTGTTGCTGAGTGTGATGGAGGCGTGCATGCGGTGTCCTCTTTCCGTGAGCGGGTTGTGCTGAATGCCGAGGTTACCAAGGCAAGCTGATCACGCCCAGAGCATAAGCAGTGCAAGAATCGTGAGATGGCAGAACAACAGGCGACGGTGGTGTCGGTGAGCCGGGACGACGGGCACCGATTCAGCAAGCCCACGACCAGCGCGATTCATCTCCTCGCCGGGCACGGCGTGGAGGGCGACTCCCATGCGGGAGCCACCACCCAGCACCGCTACCTGCTCAAAAAAGACCCCACCCGCCCCAACCTCACGCAGGTCCACCTGATTCAGGCGGAGCTGTTCGACGACCTCGAGGGTTTCGTGGTGGCTCCCGGTGAACTCGGCGAGAACGTGACGACCCGAGGAATCGACCTGATGGGCCTGCCGCTCGGCGCCCGACTGCACCTCGGTGCAGAAGCGATCGTGGAGATCACCGGCATGCGCAGCCCCTGCAGCAGCATCAACGGCTACCAGCGGGGACTGATGAAGGCCCTGTTCAGTACGGATGCCGCCGGCCGGCCGGCGCACCGGGCCGGCGTGATGGGCGTGGTCGCCCGCACCGGCACGACCCGGGCGGGAGACGCCATCCGCGTTGAACTGCCGAGCGGACGACACCTGCCGCTCGGCGTCGTCTGAGCGAACACCCGCATGGATCGGGACTAGTCGTCGAGTGCGTCCGCTTCGGAAGCCTGGAACCACGGCGGGTACACGGCGACCTTGGGGCGGTACGAGGACTCGGCGAGGATGCCGCGCACCACGTCGCGCACCCGGTCATTGGCCACCCCGAGCAGGGTGACCAGGTCCAGCGGGAAGCTGTCCTGCACGAGGAGCTCGGCGTGCAGCAGCGCGTCGGAATCGGCATCGGAGCGCAGGCGCACCAGCATCCGTTCAACGCCCTCCTTCGTGGAGACGACCCGAGTCGACGCCGCGGCGGCATCACCGTCTGCGACGGCGACGGCGGCCGGGAACTCGTCGTTGGTGGCGGCGTGGGCGTCGATGACTTTCTTGACCGTGCTCACGAAGATCACGAAGTCGTAGGCGTCGGAGCCGTGGGCGTTGAGCACCAGGCGCGAGTCGCCGGAACGGGCTCGAATGGCGTCCCACACGCTTGCGTTGGGCGACAGGAAGAAGGGAACGTAGTCGGCGACGGCGAGGCTGTCTTCACCGGGCAGTGCGGCGGCACGGCGCGATTCGCGCACCTCAGCGGCCGAGATATCCACGGTGGGGCGCGCCTCGAGCGAGTCGCTCGCGTCGGCGAGCAGGGCGCCGTCGGCGAGGATCGCAGCGAGGTTGCTGATGTGGGTGACGTGGTAGATGCGCTGTTCGCCCACTGTGTCGATGACGCGCTTGGCGGCGGCCGAGGTTCGCGGTGCGGCGGCGGATACGGTCGGGGTGACCTTGCGCGGGCCGGTCAGCGACGGCGGCTTGGCGGTGCTGGAGCGCTTGCGCACGGTCGGCACCGACACGACCTCCGGTGCGGCCTTGGGGAAGCAGACCGCGCAGAGTCCGCCGTCAAGTCCATGAATGCATTCGTCGTCCAAGTCACAACCTTTCGTGGGCGTGGGGAATCACCACCCAACAACGTTACGTTTATTTTCGAAGCCGAGGTGACAGTACTACCGATTCGAACCGGGCCCGAGACGTCAGTGACGCCCAGCGGCTCCGCGGCCACGAGTATCGTGAAGGGATGCAGACTTCTGAACTGAACCCCACAAGCGCGCAGCGCCTGATCACGGTCATCCACAGCCTCGCTGAAATCGACGTCGCGGCCTCGACGGAGGAAGACCAGCTCGCCGTGCAGGAGGCCGTTTCACTCACCTCGGCGGAGAACCAGCGCGCGCTGCTGATCGCCCTGCTCCTCGAGCGGGTTCGGGCCGTCCCTACTTCCTGAAGTCGGACCCGTTCGACTCCTGCGCCGCAGTGAGCGGCCGCATCGGCTTGTCGGCACTGTACGACGAGGTGACCAGGATCGGCATGTGGTCGGAGGTGCCGCTCGGCAACGTCTCCACCTTGTCGATGCTCAGGCCCACCGAGGTGGCGAGGTCGAAATGTCCCTGGAAGAATTTGTAGCGCGTGTAGGTGATCGAGTCGCTCAGGGTGAGGTCATACCCGGATTCGTTCACCCGATTGCTGAGGTTCTGCTTGAAGATCGGATAGTTGTAATCGCCCACCATCAGGGTGGGCAACCCCGGACCGAGCTCGTGCAGTTCGTCGTGGGCGGTGCGGATCTGGTTGCGGCGCAGCGAATTCAGGGCCGTCAGCGGCGCGGCATGGAAGGACGCCACCACGATCTCCCGCTTCTCCGCGAGGTCGACCAGGCGCGTGCCGATGAGCCGTTCGTGCGCCGGGGTGAGCACGCGGTCGTGCAGGGACTTCTTGAGAGCGAAAGTCTTGGTCTTCACCGCTTGGAAGCGGTCCCGCCGGTAGTAGATGGCCAAGCCGAGCCGGTTGCGCATGGTTGAGTCGGCCAGGTGCAGCAGGCCCACCTCAGCGGGCAGCTCGAGGGTGTCGCATTCCTGCAGGCACAGGATGTCCGGGTCGTAGCGTTCGACTAGTGCGACGAGTTCGCCACTGGCCCGATTTTTGCGGAGATTGTAACTAATCACCTTCATGGCAGAGCTGCCTCACAATCACTTTGAATGATTCAAGCCTACGGTCCTCAACCCGTGAATATGCACCGTATGCAGGTTCAGCCTGCTCCGACGATCAGCATCGTGGCGCAGAAGACCAGGCCCGCGGCGAGGAAGGTGACAGTCGTATATCCCAAGATGTCACGCATCTTGAGCCCGGCGATCGCGAGCAGCGGCAGCGCCCAGAACGGCTGGATCATGTTGGTCCACTGGTCTCCGTAGGACACCGCCATGATCGCCACTGACGGGTCGACGCCGAGGCGTCCGGCCGCGTCGAGCATGATCGGTCCCTGCACGGCGAACTGCCCCCCGCCGGACGGCACGAAGAAGTTCACCAGCCCTGCCGACAGCAGGGCCATCATGCCGAAGGTCTGCGGTGTGGAGACGTTGACGAAGAAGTCTGAGAACACCCCGATCAGACCGGACCCCACCATCATGCCGAGGATCCCGGCGTACAGCGGAAACTGCAAAAGGATATCGCCCACGTTGGCTGCGGCGTTCTTCGTCAGGCGGATCAGCTCGAAAGGGTTGCGCACCAGCAGGAAGATCAGCGCCAGGAACGACCAGTTCACAATGTCGAGGGTGAGCGTGCCGCCCTCCGAGAAATGGATCATGAGATACGCCACGAGCGCGAGACCTACCAGCAGGGTGAGGAAGCGGCTGGCATCGAGTTTGTCGGCCGGCGTGACCACGGCCTCTTCCTCGACGATCTGCTCACGGGCATCGAATTCCAGCTCGAAGATGGCAGCGTTGCGCTTGGGCGCGACCAGAGCCAGGGCCAGGGCCACCACGACGATCGTGGCGCCGGCAGCGGCGATGTTCCATGGCGAGAACATGGTCTCCGACAGCGGGATCGTGCGCCCGAGCTGCTCCGCGAGGAACGACCCCTCGGTCGCGGCGGTGAGCGGACCGGAACCCGAATAACCCATGTGCCACACCACGAATCCGGAGTAGCCGGCGGCGACAAGCAACGGGAAATGCAGCTTCACGCCACGGGCCCGCAGTTGCGCGGCCACCTCCTTGGCCAGCAGCCCTCCCACCACGAGACCGAGGCCCCACGTTATCAGCGCGGCGAGGGACGCCACCACGAACACGAAGAGGTAGGCCTGCATCGGAGTGCGCGGAATGCTGCCGAGCCGGGTGAGCAACCGGTGCACCGGACTGGTGTTGGCGAGGGCATGGCCCAGCAGCAGCACCAGGGCCATCTGCGTCATGAAGGCGAGCAGGCCGGCCAGGCCGTCGCCCCAACTGCGAATCACGTCGACCGGTCCGGCCTCCGTGAGCGTTAGGGCCAGCACAGCCACCACGAGGGTGAGCACGATGACGAACACGAGGGCGCTCGGAATATAGCGTTCGACCAGTGTATTGATCGGCCTCATGAAGGCGGCGACCGGTCCGGTGGCGCGCTTGTCGGTGACGGTTGACACGGAGGATCCCCCAGGGTCGAGCAACAACAGTGTGGCTTCAGCGCGTCTGCACTGAGCTCCCCACGGTAGCAGGCGGCTCAGGCCGGTCCCGGGCAGCGCTGGCGCCCTGCTTACACTTGAGAAGGCGGAGGCTATCCGCCAGATTGTAGGTCTACTGAATATGACACAGAACGACATCGTTCTCATTCGACACGGACAGACCGACTGGAGCATCACCGGCCAACACACGGGCCGCACGGACATTCCGCTCACGGATTTCGGTCGGCAGCAAGCGGATGCCCTCGGCGGCATGTTGGACGGCGCCCACTTCGACCTGGTGCTCTCGAGCCCCCTCGTGCGAGCCTGGGAGACGATGCAGCGTGCCGGTTACGGAGCGCAGGGGGTGGCCGAGGACAACGTGCTGGAGTGGGACTACGGCGTGTACGAGGGACTCCGGACCGACGATATCCGCAGGCAGATCCCCGACTGGTCGGTGTGGACCCACCCGATCGACGGCGGCGAATCCGTCGAGGATGTGGGCGTCAGGGCCGACCTCGTGATCGAGCAATGCCTGGCCGCCGAGGGCAGGGTGGCTGTTTTCGCCCATGGACATTTCCTGCGCGTGCTCGCTGCACGGTGGGTAGGCCTGCCCGCCGTGGCCGGCCTGAGCTTCGGATTGGGAACCGCGACCGTGTCCATGCTCGGCTGGGAACGCGAGAATCGCGTACTGCAGGGCTGGAATGATGCCTGCCACCTGAGCTCCATGGACCCGGTGCTCTGAAACGTGAACCGGGGCTGGGCTGGTTGCGCCGCAGCGTTGGCGGTACTATCGGCTTGGAACAGTAGTTGAGGAGACCCAGATGGCACGAAAGATTTACACCACAGACCAGAAGATTGCGCGTTTGCGGGTGTACAACGTGGTGGCCGGTTCCCTGCACCTCGTTCAAGCCGTCGGCTTCGCTTTCGCCCTCACCCTGCTGAGCGCCCAGGTCACTTTTCCCGTCACCGCGGACTACCTGGCCGGTCCTCCCGGTGTCCCGCTGCCGGCCGAACGCGTAACCCTGTTCAGCGTGAACGTGGGCATCGGTGTGGTGGCTTTCCTGGCACTGTCGGCCTTCTTCCACTTCCTCATCTCGTCGCCGCAGTTCTTCCCGCGCTATGCCGCCGGCCTCAAGAACACGCACAACTACTTCCGCTGGGTCGAGTACTCGCTGAGCTCGTCCATCATGATCTGGTTGATCGCCCAGATCACCGGCATCACCGACATCGGCGCCCTGTTCGCGATCTTCGCCGCCAACGCCGCCATGATCTTGTTCGGCGCCCTGCAGGAAAAATACGAGAAGCCGGGCAACGGCCATGCGCTGCCCTTCATCTTCGGCTGCATGGTGGGCATCGTGCCCTGGATCATCATTCTGGTCTACGTGCTGGCCCCCGGCTCCAACAGCGGCGTGGCCCCGCCGGCCTTCGTCTACGGCATCATCATCTCGCTCTTCCTGCTGTTCAACACTTTCGCGGTGAACCAGGTGCTGCAGTACAAGCAGATCGGCGGCTGGCGCGACTATATCCGCGGCGAGCGCGCCTACATCACGCTCAGCCTGGTGGCCAAGACGGCCCTGGCCTGGCAGGTTTTCTCCGGCGCGATCATCCCGGCGATCACCGGCTAAGACCCCCTTTCGCGTCTGGTGCGTCTGGACTACGGTGGGCAGCGTCGACCTCGGTCGAGGTCGGTCGGCGGCGTCCGACGCTCGGGCGCTCAGAGCCTCAGAGCCTCAGAGCCTCAGAGCCTCACAGCCTCACAGCCTCACACGCTCAGTCAAGGAGAGACCGATGAAAGCCCACCGTGTCGAACTGCAACCCCGCACTTTTGTCGGCGTGCACGACGTCATCCCGATGGACCACATGACCGAGTACTTCGATCGCGCCTTCGCCACCGCCGCCGCCGAGCTCAGCAGACAGGGCGCGTATCCGGCAGGCCCGCCCGTGGCGCTGTACCACGGGGCCCCGACCGAGAACGCCGCAGACGTCACCGCCGGTTTCCCGGTGGCCCAGCCGGTGAGGCCCACGGATACGGCCGTGGTGGAGACGCTGCCGGGCGGTCCGGCGATCGAGGCCATCCACACCGGGCCCTATGACACCCTCAGCGAAACCTACGCTGAACTCACCGCGTGGCTGACCGGGGAGCACCTCAACGCCGCCGATCAGATGTGGGAAGAATACGTGGTGGGACCGGACACCGAGCCCGACCCCGCCAAGTGGCAGACCAGGATCGTGTTCCCCCTCGCCTGAACGCTCAGCAGTCAGCGCGCGTTGCCGGAGCGGAGATACTCGCTTCCGGGAATTTGCCGGTGATGGGAATGAATCCACAAAAACATGCGTTTGCATAAACGTCGTTGTCAAACGGCGCTACCGGCATTCGCCAGTTAGGGATTCACATGACCATACAGACCTCCGGACTGCACCACGTCACCGCGATCGCCGGGGCACCGCAGCGTAACATCGACTTCTACGTCACAGGCCTCGGCCTCCGGCTGGTGAAGAAGACCGTCAACTTCGACGATCCCGGCACCTACCACCTCTATTACGGCGATGACTCCGGCCGCCCCGGCTCGCTGCTCACCTTCTTCCCGTGGACCGGGATCTCCAGCGGTCGCGCCGGCTCCGGCCAGTCCACGTCGACCGCATTCTCAGTGCCGGCGGGCAGCCTCGGGTGGTGGGCGAAGCATTTCGCGGACCTCGGCGTGGATTCCACGCTGACGACCGCGTCCTCGGATGAGGAACGCCTCTCCCTGCGCGACCCGGACGGCCTGCAGCTCGACCTGGTGGCCTCATCCACTGTCGACCCGCGCAACCCGTGGGATTCAGCATCCGTTCCGGCCGAATATGCCGTACGCGGACAGCACTCGTCGGTGCTCACCGTCGCCGACCCGACCGGAACCGTCGAGGTGCTCACCCGCGACCTCGGCATGCACCTGATCTCGGAGACCGCCGACCGCATCCGCGTGGGTGCCGGCGACGGCGCCGCCGGCAACATCGTGGACATCATCGCCGATCCCACCGGCCAGGTCGGCCGCACCGCCGGCGGCAGTGTGCACCACATCGCCTTCCGGGTGCCCGACCACACCACCCAGGAGCTGTGGCGTGAAGAGCTCGTCAGCCGAGGTTACGACGTGACGGCCATCCTCGACCGGCAGTACTTCACCTCCATCTACTTCCGTGAGCCCGGCGGTGTGTTGTTTGAAATCGCCACCGACACCCCCGGCTTCGACATCGACGAGCCACTGCTCGAACTCGGCCGCTCGCTCAAGCTGCCGCCGTGGCTCGAGCCCAACCGCGAGCAGATCGAGCACGCGGTGGCGCCGATCACGCTGCCGGCTGAGAACAACCCCGCGCTCGCCCTGGACCGCTGAGCGTGACGACGGCAGAAACGAGTGTCGATTGGCCGCACCTGTACCGACCAGGTGCGGCCGACGCACCCGTGTTCCTGATGCTGCACGGCACCGGCGGAAACGAGGTCGACATCTCCGGCCTCGCCGCCAGCCTCGACCCCGAGGCAGCCGTGCTTGCGCCTCGAGGCCGGGTAACGGAGGGTGGAATGCTGCGCTGGTTCCGCCGGCTCGCTGAGGGGGTCTTCGACGTGGACGACGTTGTGCGCCGCTCCGGTGAACTCGCCGGTTTCCTGCAGTGGGCTCGCACGCACTATGAAATGGGCGAGCGCCCGGTCATCGCCGTGGGATTCTCCAACGGCGCCAACATCGCCCTGGCCACCGCCCTGCTGCATCCGCACGTTCTGCACAGCGTTGTCGCATTTTCGGGCATGTTCCCGCTGACCGGGCGCGAGGTGACCGCAGACCTCTCAGGCACGCAGGTGCTGCTGGCCAACGGTCGTTCAGATCCGATGGCCCCGTTCGAGAGCGTGACCATGCTGGCCGATGTCCTGGCTGACGCCGGTGCCGAGGTGGAACAGTATGTCCGCGAGGGCGGCCACGGTGTGGCGCAGGACGACGTCACCGCGGCGCGCGCGTGGTTGTCTCGCCGCCCGTCGGCGACCGAGTAGTCAACCGGTGTCCGGTACCGGGTGCCGACTCAGAGTCGGCACCCGGTACCGAAGGCCCCGACAAAGGCTGGTCCAACCCATGTGCCGAATGGGATTCCCGCGCTAGGCTGCCACCGAAATGGGAGGCAATATGAGTGACACAGAGCCGGTCTCGGGCCCGGACAGTTCGCCCCGACCGCAGCAAGCCGACGCCGGCGAGAAGGCGATCCTGCCGCCGGATCCCGCCGTGCGTCAGCGTGAGCGCGAGACCCGGTTGCGGATCCTGCGCGGCAAAGCCGACCTCGCGCATTCCGAGGTTGAGGTGATCGCCGCCCTCCACCTCGATCCGGACCGGCTGGAAGACATGCTCGAGCAAGCGACTCCGACCGAGGCCGAACGCATCCGCATCTCCGAGCGCCGCATCACGTTGCGGGTGGCCGAGGCCCGTGCAATGGCCGAAGCGGCCGAGGCCGAATATGAGCAGGCTGCCTTGGCGGGACTGGACGACGACCTGATGTAGTCGAGGCCCGGCGCGCAATCGCCATCCGCGCCGCGGCCCCGCCCGACTAGAGCGTGTCGAGCCGTGCTTCCGCCTCGGCGATGCGGCTGACTCCCCTGAGGAAACTGTCGGGGTTGAGCGAAATGGAGTCGATTCCCTCCTGCACCAGGTAGGCCGCAAAGTCCGGGTGGTTGCTCGGCCCCTGGCCGCAGATCCCGATCGGAATACCGGCGGCATGGGCCTTGCGGATGGCTTCACTGATCATGCTGAGCACGGCTTCATCTCGTTCGTCGAAGAGCAGGGCGAGGTCCTCGGCGTCGCGGTCGACCCCCAGCACCAACTGGGTGAGATCGTTCGAACCGATCGAGAAACCGTCGAAGCGGGTGGCGAACTTCTCGGCCATCACAACATTCGCCGGGATCTCGCACATCATGTACACCTGCAAACCGTTCTCCCCGCGCCTCAGCCCGCACTCCGCCATCACCGCGAGCACTTTGTCGGCTTCTCCGGTCGTGCGGCAGAACGGCACCATCACGATCACGTTGTCGAACCCGATCCGCTCCCGCACCTGCTTGATCGCACGGCACTCCAGCGCGAAGCCGCCGCGGTACCGATCGTCGTAGTAACGCGAGGCCCCGCGAAAACCCAGCATCGGGTTTTCCTCGGTGTGCTCGAAATAGCTGCCGCCGATCAGGTGCGCGTACTCGTTGGTCTTGAAGTCGCTCAGCCGCACGATCACCGGTTTCGGGTGGTAAGGCGCGGTGAGCTTGGCGATCCCCATCGCCAGCGTCTGCACGAAGTAGTCCTGCGGGTCGGCGTAGCCGCGGGTGAGTCGCGCGATCTCGCGGCGGGTTCGAACATCCCGCACATGGGCGGGGTGCACGAGGGCCATCGGGTGAATCTTGATCAGGTTGTTGATGATGAATTCCATCCGGGCCAGGCCCACACCGGCCGCCGGCAACCGCCACCACTCGAAGGCCGCCGCCGGGCTGGCGATGTTGACCATCACCTTCGTGCGCGTGAACGGCACCGTGCCGAGGTCGACGTCTTCGGTCACGAAGGCCAGTCCCCCGGCATAGACGAAACCCTGGTCGCCCTCGGCGCAGCTGATGGTCACCACCTCGCCGTCCGCGAGCTTGTCCGTGGCGATGCGGGTGCCCACCACGGCCGGCACGCCCAGCTCACGACTCACGATCGCGGCGTGGCTCGTCGGCCCGCCGTGGTCGGTCACGATGCCGGCCGCCCGGGCCATGATCGGCACCCAGTCCGGATCAGTCATCTCGGTGACGAGGATCGCGCCGTCCACGAAGTTCTCGATGTCCGCCGGATCATGGATCACGCAGGCCACACCCGAGGCGATCCGGTCACCGATCGCGCTGCCCGTCGCGAGCAGCGGTCCCGACTCGATCAGACGGCTCACCGCGAAGCGGGTGAGGCTGGCCTGTGACTGCACGGTCTCCGGCCTGGCCTGCACCATGAACAGTTCCTGGGTCTGGCCGTCCTTGGCCCATTCCATGTCCATCGCCCGGTCATAGTGGTTCTCCACCGCCACGGCCCAGCGGCCGAGCGTCATGATCTCGGCGTCGGTCAGCACGAAGGACGCTCGCTCCCGTTCGTTCGTGTCAACCGTGCGGGTGCGCGCGCTGCCACCGGCGGCGTAGACCATCTTGCATTCCTTCGCGCCGAGGGTCTTCTCGATGATGGGCGTGCACCCCTGTCGCTCGAGCAGGGCCTTGAAAACGAGGTACTTGTCGGGGTCGACGACGCCCTGCACCACGGTTTCACCGAGCCCCCAGGCGGCGCTGATCACCGCCACCCCCGGAAACCCGCTGTCGGTATCGATGGAGAACATCACGCCGGATCCGCCCAGATCCGAGCGGATCATCAGCTGCACCCCGATGGACAGGGCCACGTCCAGGTGATCGAAGCCTTTCAGCTCGCGATAGCTGATTGCCCGGTCGGTGAACAGCGAGGCGTAGCAGCGCCGACAGGCCTCGAGCAGATCACGTTCCCCTGCCACATTGAGGAACGTCTCCTGCTGGCCGGCGAAGCTGGCGTCGGGCAGATCCTCCGCGGTCGCGCTGCTGCGCACGGCAACAGCCGGGTCGGTCCGGCCGACGCTCGTCGACAGCGTCCGATAGGAACGACGGATGGCCTCCGCCATCTCCGGCGGGAACTCCCCGCCCAGGAACAACTCCCGCACGGCTTGCCCGGTCTGCCGGAGCGTGGAATCGCCGGAGTGATACCGGTCGAGTTCCCGCCGCAGCGGAATCTCGATTCCGTTCACAGCGATGAACTCCCGATAGGCGTTCGCCGTCGTGGCGAAACCGTCCGGCACGCGCACGCCTTCCGCCGCGAGACTGCGCACCATTTCGCCCAGCGAGGCGTTCTTTCCGCCCACCTGGGCGATGTCGCCCAGGCCGACCTCGTCAAACCACACCACGCTGCTCTCGCGCATCACGCTGCCCTCAACCTTCCGCCGGGCGCACCCGATGAATCGCCCTGGCGGTGGCACCTTACTGCGCTTGCGCCCGCTCGGCTAGGACTGCGGCTCGGTGCGCGGGCGTGACCGAAGGTGCTCAGACCTCCGGGCCGGAACGGTTCAGGTCTTGGGAGAGCGCCTCGGCGGCGGCCTGCAACATGGGCACAGCACGCTCCGCGAAGGCGTCATCGACCCGGGAAACCGGGCCCGACACCGAAATGGCCGTGAGCGTGGGCGCGTTGGGCACCGCCATGGCGTAGCAGCGAACACCCACCTCCTGCTCGCCGTCATCGATGGAGTACCCCCGTCGGCGGATCAGCGCCACGTCGGCCAGCAGGTCGTCGACGTCGGTGATGCTCGTGCTGGTGGCGCTGGGCATACCCGCCCTCGCCATGATCGCGCGCACCGTGTCGTCTTTCATCTGGGCCAGAATCGCTTTGCCCACCCCGGTGTCGTGCAGGTGCGCCCGGCGTCCCACCTCGGTGAACATGCGCATCGCGTGCTTCGACGGCACCTGGGCGATGTAGAGAACCCGGTCGGAATCGAGCACGGCCATGTTGGCCGTCTCGCCGAGTTGTTCCACGAGGGCGCGCAGCTGCGGCCGAACCAGCGCGCCGAGCTGCTTGCCGGCGCCCTCGCCTAGCCGGATGAGTCCGGGGCCGAGCACATATCGGCGGTTGGCAAGCTGTCGCACGTACCCCTTGGCCACCAGGGTGCGCAGCAGCCGGTGGATCGTGGGAAGAGGAAGGTCGGTGGACGCGGCGAGCTCGCTCAGCATCACCTCACCGCCGGCCGCGGTGATGAGTTCGAGCAGTTCGAAGACCCGCTCAACAGACTGCACACCCCCTGAGGACGCACGTTCAGCCATTTTTTTGGTCCTCCACAGGGTTACCCGGTCTTTTATATGTCACAATTCAGAATGTAATATCCATTATACGGAAACTCTGCACACGTGAAACAAAGGATGACGGATGTCGATAACAGTCTCAACGCCCTTGCCAGTGGACCGCGCCGAAGAAATCTTGACTGCGGATGCCCTGGCGTTCCTAGAGAAATTACACCAGAAATTCGCGCCCACGCGTGACCGACTGCTCCAGGCCCGGATCATCCGCCGCGACGAGGTCGCTCGCACCGGAAAACTCGATTTTCTGGCCGAAACAGCCGACATCCGCGATGGCGACTGGCAGGTGGCCGGCGCACCCGCACAGCTGCAGGATCGCCGAGTCGAAATGACCGGACCCGCCTCCCCCGCCAAGATGGCCGTGAACGCCCTCAACTCCGGCGCCAAGGTCTGGCTCGCCGATATGGAGGACGCCAGCACCCCGACGTGGCACAACGTGATCGATTCCCAGCTGTCCCTGTTCGACGCCGCCCGCGGCACGCTCGCCTACACGTCCCCCGAGGGCAAGGCATATACGCTGCGCACCGATGCCCCCTTGTCCGTGGTCGTCATGCGTCCCCGTGGCTGGCACCTCAACGAATCCAATATCCGTGTCGACGGCGAACAGGGCATCGGCGCCCTGGTCGACTTCGGGCTGCACTTCTTCCACAACGCCGCAAGACTGCTCAGCTACGGCAGCGGTCCCTACTACTACCTGCCCAAGCTTGAAAGCCACCTGGAGGCACGCCTGTGGAACGAGATCTTCGTCTTCGCCCAGGACGAGCTCGGTGTGCCGCAGGGTTCCATCCGCGCCACCGTGCTGATCGAGACGATCCCGGCCGCGTTCGAGATGGACGAAATACTCTACGAGCTGCGTGAGCACGCCTCCGGCCTCAACGCCGGGCGCTGGGACTACCTGTTCAGCATGATCAAGTACTTCCGCGATGCCGGCTCCTCCTTCACCCTGCCGGACCGCGCCGACATCACGATGACCGCGCCGTTCATGCGGGCTTACACGGAGCTGCTGGTGAAGACGTGCCACCGCCGCGGCGCCTTCGCGATGGGCGGCATGGCCGCCGTCATCCCCAACCGCCGCGAGCCCGAAGTCACCACGGCCGCCTTCGACAAGGTGCGCGCCGACAAGACCCGCGAGGCCGGTGACGGCTTCGACGGCTCCTGGGTGGCCCACCCCGACCTCGTTCCGATCTGCCTCGAGGTCTTCGACTCCGTGCTCGGGGAGCGCCCCAATCAGATCGACCGCCAGCGCGATGACGTCACGGTCACCGCCGCCGAACTGCTCGATGTCACCAGCGCCCCGGGCCGCGCCACGGAGACCGGGCTGCGCTCGAACCTCTATGTGGCCACGGCGTACATCGCCGTCTGGCTCTCCGGCAACGGCGCCGTCGCCATCCACAACCTGATGGAAGACGCCGCGACCGCGGAAATCTCCCGCTCGCAGGTCTGGCAGCAGATCCACAACGGCGTCACGCTCGCCGACACCGGGGTCACCGTCACCCGGGAACTCGTCGCCCGACTGCTGGGTGAGGAGACCGAACGCCTTCGCTCAGAGGTGAGTGCGGAACTCTTCACAGACTTCTACGCTCCGGCGAGCGAATTGGTGGCTGAGATCTGCTTGAGTGAGCACTTCACCGACTTTCTCACGCAGCCGGCCTACGATGTGCTGGTCAAGTCGGCACTGGCCGCCGCCCCCGCCGGCTCGTGATCGCCGGCTGACCTGCCGGC
>JGI24770J26754_10000537_pt1 | contig 26995 bp, 19 predicted proteins | sample LakOneMetagenome_FD_26754 | JGI IMG/M metagenome (IMG submission 26754) | reverse complement strand
CTGATAGCTCCGCGCACCGGCCTCTTGCCACCCACCAAAACCAAGGTTCAAATCAACCCAGGACTCTCGTTATGGCTGGATGAGAAATGGGGGTCACGTCACGAGCGGCGGCGAACTCGCGGATCAGCTCATGCTGCTTTTTTGAAAGTCCAGAGGCGTACTCCGGCTCGGTGCAAGGGAGCGTGACATAGCGATTACGCCTGTCGTTCCAAACGTGGATCTCGCAAAGATTGGCCGGATTGTACTTGACCTTGGTCACATAAGACCTGGCGCCGCGTCCGGATCCAAGCCGAGGCGCCACGGTCGCAAAGTCGCTCAGAAGCTCGGACGTTCGATCCTTGTCGTGATACTGCAGGCCCAAGAATTGAACGCCGGCCCGGGAGACCCGACGATTTCGTTCGACAGCGCCGGCCATCTTGTCCAGTTGCCGGACATCGGCGATGACGTCGATGCCGTAGGTTTTTCTTTGCTGCTCCCACAAGTCTGCGGGAATGGCGTTCAGACCTGAGTGAAGGTCGAAGTGATAGAGGTTAACCGCTTCCCAAATAAGCGCTTCTAGCTCCTCAAGAGACAGCGTCGCTTCTGCAACAGGATTGAGCTCAAGGTCCTTACGCGCCTCATAGGTGAGCGTCGTCCCGGGCAGCTTGTGCAGTAGAAGCTGGTCGATAGTCCGAAAAAAACGTTCGATCGGCGACTTGAAGGTCGGCGACCTGACAGGCGCCCAACGGACGGCGGTTCCGAGGTCGGCCATTCCATCTTCGAAAGACAGACCTGAGTATTCCAGGCCGTTGTCGACAACGAGCTCGTTAAAGCGCCCAAAGATGTTGCTCAGCAATGCATAGCGAGCTCCACCCTGAAGCAGGTGGAGCTTCGGAGCATTGGCGCGCTTGACACACTCCATGGCAGAATAAATGGATGGGGGCTCGAACGTAACGACAAACCCAACGATGCAGCGCGTGAAGACATCGATGATGGCCGTCAAGTAGGGCTTGCCCAATGGCAGCCGTCCTTCGAAATCGACAATCAGGAGGTTGTCCAGGTGCTTGGTATCCATGCACCCGAGCTCAAGGAAACGATACGCTCTCAGCCCCTCGCCGCACCCCTCGAAGCGAAGCTTAGCTAGCTTCTCTCCGAATCTGGCTTTGTAGGTATCGAAGCTTTCGAGCGAGCGAATGAGCTTTCGGTGAGTTTCCTTTGAAGGACATTTGAGCAGAGCTTGGCCGTTCTCGATCCGCTCGGTGTTTATTCGTCGGATATCCGCGGACAGGCAAGCATAGGCCTCGCCGATCGATTTCCGGGGGTCTGCCCAGTACAAGAGCGCGGACTCATTTAGCTTGTCGCGAACTATGCTGGGCAATCGGGCCGTCCGAGGGACCCGTCCAGACTGAGACATCATTTGTGTGAGCGCGCGCTCGCCCGGCGCGCCTCGTTCAGCCAGCCAACGCCTTATAGATCGTGGATGGGGCCGGACGTTAAGAGCGCGCACCTCGTCAGGCGCCTTGGGCCAAAGGCCAGCCACGACTTGATTGAGCCTAGCGTCGCTTCCCCCGGAGATTCCTAGACGGTCAAGCGCGGTTACAATGAAGCGGCGCAGGACGGCGAATTTGTCCTTTTTTCGGATCTCTTCGCCATCGAACTCACGCTTCGCGGCAAGCTTGCGCGCAGCTCCCTCCACCAACGAGGCCAAGCGTATGAGGGTGCCGGAGGCATAAGCTTCCAAGGCCCAGCGCATTGTTGGCGGACCGAGACCTCCACTATCTCGATCGACCAGGAAAGGTGTGAGCGTTCTCTGATCCGTAAAGTGAAGAAGGTTGCTGTCGATGAAGCGCTCGAAGCGGATATCCTGTCCCTGAAAGGACCAAACTTGGCTGGGTTTGAAGCTGATCGTCACAGCACGCCCTCCCCGCCGGCCGCGACGGCGCATTTGGCGGAGCGCAGGCGGACACAGCTGGCCGGCGACAAAGGCGCATCGAGATCGATGGAAAGTTCGCGCCCCACCATCATCGCGCAGATCATTGCGCGCCCAACGACCTCGTCTCCGAGCGCCCGAGCAAGATCGCCAAGCGGCAGGCCGTTAGACGCTTCCGACAAGCGCGAGTGGATGAGGAAAACATCTTGGGCGCCGTAGCGCGTTAAACGGTGGTGCTGAATGAGCTGGATCGTCCTATTTCGGACGGTCTTCGCCCGAAGCGGCGCACCAAACACGACCCGAAATGACCAGCCCATTTTCCGGCAGGCCTGGGAGACGTGATCCAACTTTCGCAGATAGTCGGGGTCAGAGAGATCACGGCGATCGCCCTTGACCTCGACGATCTCCAGCGTTCCGTCGGCCAAAATGCGAGCGCAGTCTGGCACATAGCTTCGCTTGACGCCGTCGAGCACGAACTCGAAGCGGCATGGCTGGCTCAGGTAGTTAGCAATCTCCGTATCAACCTCCGAGTGGATGAAGACCGCTCGCTCGTTCATGCTCTCAAAAGCAAGCGGACGGCCCGCCTTCCGACTGGGGTACATTCCCGACGGTCCGACTCTTCGGCCCGTAATGACCTCCCGCATCGGCTCGTCCCAAATGGGTAGTACGATGCGCGTGGCAGCGCTGATCGCTACCCAGTCCGTGCTTGCGATTGCGCGGCTAAGCCCCGCCATAAGCAGCGCGCGTACAGATAGCTTGGCCTCTGGCGCGTCGTCGTGATCAGAACGATCGCGCGGTCTCATGGGTCTCTTTGTGGGCATATTACCTCTCCCTTGGCTCTAAACGGGGTGAGGCGACGGCCACGCATCATCATGTCGCGGAGCGTACTGCGCGATTGACTTTCAGACGATGCGAGGGGAAAATCGAAGAGTCTGCAGAAGACACTTTCGGATTTTCCGAAAAAGGCCTGAGTTGGTGCCAGCCAACTCAGGTTTTTTCGTTTCCGCCGCTTGGAACGTTCATTGATGTTCTAAGTCTTAGACCTGCGGAAAGCTAAATCATCTCGCATACCTTTCTGGCCACAGCTGTTCAGGCCTGACGTTCAATGCCTGCGCGATGGCCTGCTCAAGACGCCGGGATCGACCATGCCCGCGCGATACTAGCGATACGGTCGTGGTGGCGACCTTCTCGGCTCTGGCGATCGAGCCGAGAGAAAGACCACGGCTATGCAAAGCGGCCTTGATCTCGGCATGCCGCTCCTCATTCACCAACATCAGCACACCTCGCCCACGCGAATCACATAGTATTTAATTGTCGAAATACTGCACAGGTCAAGTCGCTGGCAATACATCAGAACCTTGGAGAGAAATTTATCTAACTTGTTAGATAATTCGGTGGGCATTTTAGCCCTCACCTTCCGATAAGACCCACACAAGCCTAGCCTCAACTTACCGATAGCGAGCAAGACACCGAAGCACAGCAGGGTCTGCGCTCGTCAGCCGGCCGCCAATTGGGCATCTAGTCCTTGCGCTCCATAAGGATTGGCGCTCGCTTGAGGTTCGGCAAAATTTGACTCATCGCTGACCTTGGGAAGGTCTGCTTTGTGGCAGCGGCGGCACTGGCGCGGTGCTCCATCAACTGACCGATGTAGTCGCTGATCCCGGCGAAGCTTTTGGCGAGGCGACGGCTTGATGTGGTCCGAGGCCTTATCGGCCAGCCAAAGCCTTCTATACGTGATCCGGTAGTTGCGGATGGCATCGGAATGGAGGTCGAGGTCGCCATTCAGCGGGAGATCGAACGTCGCGACGTCCCAAACGTCGATGAGCGAATAGCTGGTAAATCCCATTCGACACCTGTCGCCCAAGTCACCGCGTTGGTCTCAATTGTCACGCAAGCTCGCTGAGGGCGGCCACTCCGGCGGAACTTGGTGGTCTCATCGGTACGCGGCCTCAGGCCTTCTGCTCGAGACGGCCGCGTTGGGAGCCCACGTCATCGACGCGGGGTAAGGAAGCCCAGCCTTCCGCGCAGGGATTCGCGCCGACGATCGCCTGGTGGGGCCCAGTTTAGGCAGCTAAAGTTTCGAGCCATCAGGGCCTTGGCTTGACCCTGTTTGTGTCAGACTGCCCTCAGAGATTCTGCAGGGCCCCATGCCCCTGCCTTAGGCGACCCATCAGGATCTGGAATCCGCCCAAGCAATGCTTGTCGACTAGCAGGCCTGTGGCGCGACCTATACCGGCAACTATGCTGTTCGATGCGACACCGAGGTGCGCCTGGCTCTCGAGGCGGTACAGGCCTTGACCCGTGCGCTAAGTGACCAAGGATCTGCTAGAGCGGACACCGCATTAGGAGCTTGAGGTTCGGCTTGATGCGCCTTTTCCCAAGGCGCGGCCGAGAGAGATCGTCACCTTCGAGAACGAGCGCTATCGTCGCCGGGCCGAGCCGGCAACCCGCACGGGGTTGGGGCAGGTCGCGACCAGGGACCGGGGCTGGACGCTTCTCACTCAGATCACGCTGGCGGACTAGAGTGTGGCACGAGCCGAGCTTTGTCACGCTCTGGGCGGATCTGGAAACAACGGCCACGCCCGGTTTTGTCGCCGACGCGACTTATGATCGAGTAGAGCTAAGGCGGGGCGCGGCCTCAGAAGGGGGGGCGAAAGATGCGACTTCTGCACACGTCTGATTGGCACCTGGGGCGTACGCTTGCCCAAGAGAGCCTGCTCGATGATCAAGCTCACCTGCTCGACCAGGTTTTCCAGGCGATCGTGGATCACCGGGTCGATGCGCTGATTATAGCCGGCGACCTTTTCGACCGCGCTGTGCCGCGCAAGGAAGCGGTGCAACTGTTCAATGATTTCCTCGCCAGGGTCTATGCTGACACGCCAGCTGCAATCGTGGCGATCGCCGGCAATCACGATGCCCCCGATCGGATCGGCTTCAATGCCGCGCTGCAGGATCCCCGCCGCGTCCTGATCCGCGGGCCTCTGCGCGACCGGCCCCACCCGCTCGTGCTGCACGATGAACACGGCGAGGTGGCGATATCGGCGCTGCCGTTCAGCGAGGTCTACGCCGCGCGCGACGTCTTCGAGGACTCCGCCATCACCAGCCCCGCCGACGTCCTGGCCGCTCAAGTGGCTCAGGCGCGAGGCCATGTTCCGGCCGGCGCCCGCTGGGTGGTGACCGCCCACGCCTTCGTGGAAGGCGGCCGTATCACCGAGACCGAGCGCCCCCTGACCCAGGTCGGCGGTATCGAGACCGTGCCGGCCGCGACCTTCGAGGGCGCGGCCTATGTCGCACGCGGCCATCTGCATCGCGCCCAGGAGGCTGGGGCGGCGCATATTCGTTATTCCGGCGCGTGGATGGGCTTTGGTTTCGATGAGGCCGAAGAGACCAAGTCCCTCAGCCTCGTGGATCTGGACGCGGCAGGCTCGGTGACGGTGCGCACAGTGCCCCTGTCGAGCCTGCGTCCCCTGCGGGTCCTGACCGGGCGCCTTCAAGAACTGCTGCAGGCCGGCCGGATCGCAGCCGGAGCCGCTCCCGCCCTGATCAAGGCCGTGCTTACCGACGAGGGCGCCTTGATCGACGCGATCGGACAGCTGCGCGCGGTCTACCCTCACGTCCTGCAGTTGGAGCGTTCGAACCGCCCCATGCTGACTGGGCCGGGCGCAGCCGCCGCGATGGTCGACCGACGCGACCCCACCCGGGTCATCGCCGCTTTCCTGGAGGCAGTGCGCGGCCAGGGCCCTGATGCTTCCGAAGCGGCGATCATCACCGCCACCCTGGCCGACGTCGAAGTCGAGGAGGTCTAGCCGTGCGCCCGCTGCGCCTGTCCCTGCGGGCCTTTGGCCCGTTCGCCGACACCCAGGTGATCGACTTTCGCCCAGCCCTGGAACGACGCCTGTTCGGGATCTACGGCCCCATGGGCGCGGGCAAGACCTCAATCCTTGATGGCCTTTGCTTTGCGCTGTTCGGCGAGTCCTCGGGCCAGGAACGCCAGGGCGAGGACCTGCGATCGCATCACGCGAGCGCGGAGGTCGAGACCCAAGCCGAGCTGGTTTTCGACGTCGGGGGCAAACGCTATCACCTCGTCCGGCGTCCCCGTCAGACAGTGCGCGGCCGGCGCGTTGGCGCCTTGGTCGAGCGCGCGCACTGGGTTGCGCTCTACGACGCCACAGGCATGGCCGTGGACGACATCGGCCCCGACAATCCCGGCGTGGCGCTCGAGGAGCGCAAGGTCGAGGCGGTAGCCGATCGCCTGCAGGCGATCTTGCATTACAGCGCCGCCCAGTTCCGCCAGGTGGTCCTGCTGCCGCAAGGCCAGTTCCGCCAGTTGCTGACCGCCTCCAGCGACCAGCGCTCGGCGGTGCTGCGCGGGCTGTTCGACGTCTCGCTCTATGAACGCTTCGTCGAGCGGCTGAAGGCGGAAGCCAGCGCGCTACGCGACGCGGTGGGCCAGGGCCGCACGCAGATCGAGGCTCATTTGGCGGCTCAGGACGCCTCGGACCTGGAAGGGCTCAATCAGGCCCTGGCGGACGCGGCCGAACAGGCGATGGCCCAGGCCCGGCTTCGTGACGCCGAGGCGCAGGATCGTGATCGCCTGCGAACGGCGTTGCAGACGGCGCAAGCCTTGGCGGGGCGGTTCGCCGAGCACGACGCGGCCCAGGCCGCCGTCGCCGCCCTGCTAGACGAACAGGGCAACATCGAAGACCTGAAGGTTCGCCATGCCGCGGCGGCCAAGGCCGAGACCTGCGCCGCTGCGGACGCTCGCGCGGCGGCTGCGGCCCAAACCCTGACCACGGCCGCGACGGCGCGGCGGACGGCGCTCGAAGAGGCCGAGCGGCTGGACGCGCTGGCCGCCGCCGCCGCCGATAGCCTGGACCAGTCCGCTGCGCTTCAGCCCGAACGCGACGCCGCCGTCGCTCTGGTGACCGGCCTGGACGCCTACCGGACGCGCCTGGAAAACGCCCGCCCCCTGAAAGATCACGCCTTGGCCAGTGCGTCGGCGCGCGCAAGCGCAGCCAGCGCCCTGGCCAGCGCGCAATCGGCCCGCGCCGCCGCTGCCGAGGTCCTTGAGCAGAGCCTTGCCCAGCACGCGCGGGCCCAGCAGCAAGCCCTGCGCGCCGAGGCGCTGGAGACCGCACTCGCGCTCGCCCGCAAGGAACACGAAACCGCCGTGGAATTCGAAGACGCGGTCAAGGCCGTCGAACGTTTCTCGGCGCTCACGGCCTCGGCCCAGGCGCGGCTGGCCGCGGCGCGCTTGGACCTGGCCAAGGCGCGGTCGGCCGAAGAGGCGGCCGAAACCGCGCTTTCCGAGGCCCAGGCCTCGCATCTGGCCCTCGTCCTGGCCGAGGGTCAGCCCTGTCCGGTTTGCGGATCCGAGGCCCACCCCCATCCGGCGAAGCCGGCCGTGGACGGCCAGGATCTCGAGCAGGTCCGGCGAGCGGCGCGAACCCTGCGACAGGACGCCGACACGGCCGAGCGCCAGGCCGCGGAGGCGGCCGCCATGATCGAAGGCGAGGGCAAGGGCGCCGACACCCGCTTGCGCGCCCTGAAGGCGCCGCCGCGCGCCGCCGAACAGGTCGTCGCCGACTGCGTGCGCTTGGAACAGGACCTCGCCCAACTGATGGCGGAGGATCTGGCGGGCCTGGCCCAAGCGCTCGAGGCCGCCCAAGGCGCGGTGGGCACCGCCGACAAGGCGCTGGCTGAGACACAGACGGACTTCGCTCGGGCCGACAAGGACGACGCGGCCGCAAAGGCCGCATTCGAGGCGGCGCTGTCGGACGTTCCCAAGGACCTGCGCGACGAGACCAGGCTCACCGCGGCCCGGACTCAGGCGATCGCCAACCGCGACCAGATGCTGGAGCGACACGCCGGCGCGCTTGCGGCCGAACGCAGCGCGAGCGAGGCGGCCAAGGTCGCTGCGGCAACGGCCGAGGCGGCGGGCAAACGCGAAGGGGAGCTGGAGGTCACGGCCAAGGCCGAGGCGATAGCGCTCGAGGCGGCCTTATCCGCCGCCGGCTTCGACGCGGCCGGCTATGAGACCGCCAAGGCCGACGCGCCCCATCTTGAGACCTTCGCGGCGCAGATCCGCGCCTTCGGAGAGCGGGCCGCGGCCGCGGCCGATCGGCGTGATCGCGCCGCCGCCGCCATCGCTGACCAGGCGCGGCCTGACCTGGCCCTGGCCGAGGCCGCGCTCGTCGCGGCCGACGCGCGCCTGGCCGGGCTGGAACAGGCGGTCTCGACGATAGGCATGCGCGTGGGACAGCTAGAGGCCACACGCGACATCGTCGCCAAGCTGGAAGACGAGCTGGCCTTCGCCACCGAGCGCTATCGCGTCCTGGGGGAGCTTTCCAATCTCAGCGACGGACGTAACGCCCACCGGCTTCGGCTGCGGGACTTCGCTATCGCCGCGACCTTCGATCTGGTGCTGGAGGCGGCCAATCTGCGATTCAGCAGGATGTCGCGTGGGCGCTTCGCCCTGCAGCGCAAGCTCGAAGGCGGCGACGGCCGCGTGCGGTCCGGGCTCGATATCGAGGTCTATGACGCCCACACCGATCAGAAGCGCGACGCCCACACCTTGTCAGGCGGCGAGGGCTTCCTGGCCTCGTTGTCACTGGCCCTGGGCTTGTCAGACGTCGTCCAGGCCGAATCCGGCGGGGTCCGACTCGACGCCATCTTCATCGATGAGGGGTTTGGCCATCTCGACGACGAAACCCTCGATATCGCCCTGGAGACCTTGCGTGACCTGGTCGGCCAGGACCGCGCGGTGGGAGTGATCAGCCATGTGGACGGCGTCAAGCAGCAGATCTTGGCCGGCTTCGATGTGGTGCGCACCCTGCACGGCAGCCAGATTGCGCCACGCCGTGACGACTAGAGGAGAGCAAGGATGACATCCGCCCTTTCGGCCACCGCCTTCGCCGAGGCGGTTCTCGCCGCCGCCAACGCCGCCGCGAGCCCCCTGGTCCAGGGTTGGCCCCAGTCGGACCGCGAGGCTCCCCGGGTCATGATGAGCCCGGCCGATTTCCTTTCGGCCCTCGCCGCGGTGCAGCCCAAGCTGGTCTATCGGATCCAGGCGACCTTCGATCCGGAGAGCGAGCTGGAAGGCGCCTGCGAGACCGTGGGCCTGGAGACACCACCCGATCCGCTCCTGGCGCGTCGCTTCGCCGATATCATCAAGCGCGCGCAACGTCGCGAGGGCGAGCCGACCATGACCCTGGCCGGGTTTCTCTATGAGGGCGTCCTGCACGCCGCCCAGGTCGTCGCCGAGTGGTCAGCGACGCTGGAAGACGAGTTCGCCGCCCGGGCGGCGGAAATCCAGGCCGAGACCGAGGAGCGCACGGCGGCCGCCGACGACCTCGCGATGGGCGAGATCCGCCAGCTGGCCGTGGAGCTCGCCAACCATGCCGGCTTCAACACCCACCCCGCCAGCTTTTCCAAACGCCGCTTCCTGGCGAGCGAGCTGTTCAAGGGGCGCGACGCCGACGCGCTCTACCGCATCACCGAATTGGCGGAGATGATCAGCTGGGTCCGCAAGGGCGGCGTGCCGCTCGACGCCTAGCGCGGCGACGGCGGCCCGGACCCCATACGAGGTCGGCCTTGACCGGCTCCTCCAGCGTCGCGCGATGGGCCATCGCCGCCTTGCGCCGTGTCCGATAGTCGGAGTTGAACGCGCGCAGCGCCTGGATGTCCTGGACCATTTCCGCGGGAGTCGGGACGGCGATGTCACGCCCGACCGGCATGTCATGGCCCGAACGCTCGGAGACACGGCCCATGGCCAGGTAGATCGTCCTGTAGTCGTCGTCGGTCACGATCACGCCGTTCAGCCGCTTGGTCATCACGTCAGGGACCAACCGCTCGACGGTCTTGTTGAGCACAGTCTCCTCCACGCAGCGCTCCCAGGTCTCACGCAGGTCGGTGTAGAAGTCCTTGGCCTGCCGGCGATAGGCCTCGCCGGCGAAGTCGGTCTCCTGGGTCAGCGCCTTGGCGCGCGCCTCCAGGGCCGTCAGCCGCCTGGTGACATCCAGAGCGATCCACGGCTCGGAATCCTCCTCGACAACCCCGAACCCTTGCGCCTGGGTCTTGCGCACCACCATCTTCATCAGCGGCGCGGCCTCGCCCTGTCGTGTGGCCGCAGCCACGACCTCGTTGAAGAATACCAGATTGTGGGTGAAGATGACCACTTGCCGCCCTTTGGCCGCCTCGCGCGCTAGCCGCTCGGCAACGAGCCGGATTCGGCGTTGGTCCAGCGAGGACACCGGATCGTCCACGATCAGACCATAGCGGTCGCCGTCATCGCCCATCTCGGCCAAGAAGCAGGCCAACGCCAGGGCGCGTTGCTCGCCTTCGCTGAGAACCTCACGATTAATAGCCTTGGTGGCGCCCGAAAGGCCCACGCCGAACCAGCTCTTGCCCTGCTGACTGGCGTTGGTGACCTTGAACGGGATATGGGCCAGGTCGAGGTTGGCGATCTCGGCCTGAATGCGCCGTTGGAGGCTCTCGGTCACCAGCCGGGCTCTCAAAGTGCTGATCTGTAGCGACACCGCGCGCGTCGACACCTGGACGGCGCAGGCCTTGAGGCCCTGAAGCGTCTCCAGATCGGTCAGGCGGGCCAGAACCGTGGCCAGGTCATCGGCAAGCTTGATCCGGTCCCGCAGCTCGCCCAGGCGCGAGCGGGCCTGGTCCAGACCCGTGCTGTGGGCGGCGTCGCGCTCCAGAGCCTCGATCTCGGTCCGCAACAACGCCATCTCAGCCATGAGCGCCTCGCACAGGGCCGGGGCGGGTTCGGGAACTTCGGCCGCCGGTTCGGTCGGCGCGGCGATCAACGCGCCGCGTCGGCTGTGACAGATCGCCAGCGCCCCCTCGATGCGGGCCAGCAGACTGGCGCAACGGGGGTCGAGGACGGCGTAGGCGGCCAAGGCGTCGCTCACCGTCTGGACGGGCGGAACGACCAGGGCCTCAATCGCGGTTACGGCCGCAGCCAAGACTGCGCGGGCCGCATCGGCGCGCTTGGCCGCCTCACCCTTCATGAAGGCGTTGAAGCGCGCCAACCGGCGGGCGGCGGCCTCATCCAAGGGCGACTGGCACAGGGCGCAGGGTTCACCTGGCTCTTGCGGGAGGCCTGGCGGGTCCAGGCCAGCCTGGAGAACAAAGCCGCGAGCCGCCTCGTACAGCAGACGCCAAGCGTCCTGGCCCACGCCCGGCAACGGCTCGCTGGCGAACTGTTCGGTTGCTGCCAAGTGGGAGGCGGTCACGGCGCTGGCCGCTTCCCGCCGAAGATCAGTCAGCTTGGCCGCAACCTCGTGCGACAGGCCAGCCTCCAACTCCTTGAAAACCTCGACGAGGCGGGCCAGCAGGTCGACGCCGCGTCGGCGGGTGGCGGCTAGAGCCATAGGGTCCTGGGCAAGCCGGCGTTCCAGCGCGAGAAGCTCCTGGCGCTCGACGTCGCCGACGGCGGCCAAGGCCTCGAAATCCGCCTTAGCCGGCAGGGTCGTCGTGCGCACGTCCAACTGGTTGAGCAGGGCCTGCACGGCCCCGCCCGCGCCATAGCCAGCCGGAAGCGGCGTCTTGACGCGTCCGGTGATGGCCCTTTGGTCTGTGGCGAAAATTTCGGCCAGCTCAGTGCACAGCTCACCGTGCTGCTCGAGGATGGCAATCTCGGCGGGCATGTAGGCGATGCGGTTTTGCTGGTCGACGTAGAGACTGGCGCTGCGGCTATCGAAGACCGAGATCTGCCTTAAGGCCGAAGGCGCCGTTGCCTCTGGCGTCCAGTCCAGCGCCGCCACGGGTGCGTCGCCGACCTGATAGCGCACCCGAACCGTGGGCGGCCCAGCCGGCTGGGCCAGGAAGATGTCGCCCTTGAGCGCGTCCGTCGAGACGCTACGGCAAAGCCGCTTGGTGATCCTGGCATAGCCGCTCTTGCCGCTCCCGTTCTCCCCGAAGATCAGGGTGATCCCCCTGGGCGCGAAGCGTAGCTGTTGATCGGCAGCGAGCCGGTCGATGTTCTGGACCGGGCCGATCGAAGCGAGAGCCACCCGCGGCCCAGTCTCGTCGGACTTGGTCAGGTGATCCGCGCCGATCGGCTCGCACGTCGGCGCAGGACCGTCGCCGAACACCGCGTGGCGCACACGCTGCAAGACCGCCTGGTGATCGGCCTTGGAGACCGTGCCCGCGATCGCGATGCGCCGCAGGCTGTCTTGCACCCAGGGCGGCTGTTGGCCAGCCCACGTGATCAGGCCGATCTCCGCCATGTATTTCCCCCCTCGATGCCGCCCGCGAAAGCCAGAGCGTGTGGCACCCTTCTGCACACGGCTGCCTTGTGCGGCCTTTATGCCCTTTTCTTCATCGCAGTGACTAGCCGCTCCTCACACTACCGATATGAAGACACGCTCGATCTCATCACCGAACTGGCGGAGATGATCGGCTGGGTTCGCAAGGCGGAGCGCCGCTCGACCCAAGGTCGGCTTCTTGGTGGCGAGCCAACGTCAGCAACGGGCGCAGCGCCGTCGAGATGATCGAGGTGCGCCGCTCAAGGGCGAGTGGGCACTAAGCCCGGCCATGCTCAATTTGCGGTTAACCCTCTAGACGATGCACCTCGCCCCCGTAGAGTGAAACACAACGGGGGCGAATATGACTGATGTTGCTGCAACTGCTGCGGGCGAGCGCCAATCGGTGTTCGAAAGCGATCTTCCGCTGGATGCGAAGCTGGAGCGCGCCAGGACGGAGCTGCTGGATCTCTCAGCCCGCAACCGACTTCTGAACATTCCGCGTTCGGCAAAGAGCGCCAAGACGCTCGAGGTGATCGACGAGCGCACGGCCGAGGTCTTCCGACTGCTGGTCAAGGATGGAAAGGCCTTCACCTTCCTGGCCGGCAAAGGCGCGACGACCGAGCAGGACGATGATGAAATTGAGATCGCGGAGTTGGCACAGCCCGAGGACGACGGGGTCGATGCACGCGGCGTCGCCAACCGTCATGCGGACACCCGGCTCCAAACCCGGCTGACTCCTGCAGGCCTGCAAAAGAAGCTCCTGGACCTCTATTACGACGCCAGAACCTTGGAAGAGGAGCAGGGCGTCAACATCCTCTTCCTGGCGCTAGGAACTCTGAAGTGGATTGATCCGAACAACGCGACCGCCGTCCGGTATGCGCCGCTCATTCTGGTTCCGGTCGAGCTGGAGCGCGGCAATGCAGCCGAGAAATTCAAGCTGCGAGCACGGCTGGAAGACTTCGCCGCGAACCTGTCTCTGGAAGCCTATCTGGAGCGTATCCACGGCCTGAAGTTGCCGACGTTCGAGGCGAGCGACGACTTCGACCCGTCCGTCTACGCCGCGGCGGTCGCCGACGCCATCTCCTCGAAGGAAGGGTGGTCCGTCGACTCGGACGATATCGTCCTCGGCTTCTTCTCTTTCGCCAAGTTCCTAATGTACCGCGACCTAGACCCGGCTACCTGGCCGGCGGGCGCGAAGCTGGCCGATCACGCGCTGATCCGCCCTCTGGTGTCTGATGGCTTCCCCGAAGGTGAAGCCCTCTTGTCCGAAGACGAGCCGATCGACGCTCATATCTCGCCGTCGGAGATGATCCATATCGTCGACAGCGACAGTTCTCAGACTTTGGCGGTGGAAGAAGTGCGTCGCGGTCGCGACCTAGTGATCCAGGGGCCGCCGGGCACCGGCAAGTCCCAGACCATCGCCAATGTCATCGCTTCAGCGATCGCCGATGGTAAGACGGTCCTGTTCGTCGCGGAAAAGATGGCCGCGCTGGAGGTGGTCAAGCGCCGCTTGGACTCCGCGGGCGTCGGCGATGCCTGCCTCGAACTGCACAGCAACAAGGCCAACAAGCGCGCCGTCCTCGAAGAACTTCGTCGGACCTGGGAACTGGGCGCGCCGAAGGCCGAAAATCTGGATGCACTGAACGCACGCCTGACGGACGCTCGGGATCAACTGAACACGCACGCGGAGCGGCTGCATAGGCCGCTGGGCGCGTCGCAACTGACGCCTTACGAGGTGATCGGCCATCTCGTTCGTCTGCGACAGGCGGGGGTCAAGCCGGGCTATCTGCGTCTCGACGGCGTGGAAGCCTGGACCAAGGCGGCGTTCGAGGAGCATTCACGACTGCTGGGGGAATTGGCCGAACGCGTTCTCGACATTGGCGCGCCGGGCGAACATCTGTGGCGTGGCGTCGAACTGGACAGGGCGATGCCGACGGACATTGCCCGGCTGGAAGAGCGGCTGGGGGCGCTGTACCTGCGCCTGGTCGCTATACGCGAAGAGAATGTCGCCATCGCGAGCCTGCTTGAGGCGGGCGAGCCGGAGACGTTGACCGGACTTGAACCCCTGGCGGTCTTGGCGCGCCGTCTCGCCGAAGCGCCGTCGCTCGACGCCGAGGCCTTGGCGTCCGAGATCTGGGACACGCCGAGCGTGGTGCGCGATCTGCTCGCTAACGGCGTCGAGCATACGGCGCTGACAACTCAGCTGGCTCCGATCTTTTCGAGCGAGGCCTGGTCGGTCGATCTGGAGCCGCTGCGGACAGTGCTTGCACCGCTCGACCCGGCCATGTCGAGCGAGGCTTTCGATCGGGCCGACGTGATCGTCAGCCGTGTCCCGGCCCTGCTCGAGCAGGGACGCCGGCTTGCCGAGGCGCTAGGACGTCAGGCGCGACCGACAGACGTCAAGGGATTGGCGGATCTGGCCCAGATCGGCGAGCGGGTGGGAGCGGCGCCGGATGCGGATCCCGCCGCTTTCGCCCAGGACCTCTGGAACAGCGGAGTCGAGCGAGCGGCAGACCTCGCAAGCGCGGTTCAAGCCTTGGAAGAAGCGCGTCGCGAGATCGGTGCGGCCCTGAGCGATGCTGGCTGGTCGGCCGATCTGGCAGCGGCGCGCGGCGTGCTCGCGGCCCATGGGTCGTCGTTCTTCAGGCTGTTCAGCGGTGAGTGGCGGGCTGCAGACCGGCTGGTCCGGTCGTTCCTGACCGACCCAAAAACGCCGCTGGCGCGCCAGTTGGCGCTTCTGGACACTCTAGCGCGCGGACAGGCGGCCCTGAAGCTCATCCGGGACGATGCCGAGTTTGGCCGTAGCGCCTTCGCTGGTGACTGGCGAGGAGAGCGGTCGGCGGCCGCGCCGCTTACGGCGCTGGTTGAGTGGATGCGCAGCCTGCGTGGTCTCGGCGCGGAGCCGCGCCTCATCGTCAGTGCCAGCCCGGACCGCCGGCGCATCGCGGATCTGACGGTGGCGCTGACACGTGACCTGGATACGCTCCGGACCGAGGTCAATCGGCTCTGGGACGAGGTGGGAAGCGGTCGACGGGAGCTGTTCGACTCCGCGGAAGAGCCCGCTCTGGCCGACCTTGCCGCCTTGGCGCAGGCTTGCAATCTCGTCGGCAGCGCGCACCGGGCTTTGCTGGCGCTGCGCCTTCAGGATGAACCTTCGCTGGTCGTCCGCTTGCGTGATCTGGATGACCTGTCGAAAGGTCAGGGCCGCCGCGCGGCTCTAGTCTCTGCTGACGCGCAGGGGCGGGCGGCATTCGGGTCCCGATGGCGCGCCGAGGCGTCCGACTGGACCGAACTGTCGCAGGCGACGTCGTGGCTGGAAGCCAACGGCGACATCCGGGCGCTGGCGTCGTGGATCGCCGATCGGACTGGACTGGCGAGCCGTTGGGAAGCGAGCCTGGCGGCGCGGGACGTCTGGGCCGCTGACGTCGGCGCCTTGCTCGGCGATCTCAAGGCTGGCGCCGAGGCGGCCGTCGTGGCGGAACATCTGTTGACGACGCCGGTCGCTATCTTGGGCGCCCATCTGGCGGCTTGGCGAGACGGCGGCGAGCGGCTGACCTCCTGGGTGAACTATCGCGCGCGCGCCAAACAGGCAGCCGCGCTCGGCTTGAACGACATCGTCGAACGCCTGCATGACGGCCGGCTTGCGCCGATCGCCGTACATGACGACTTCGAGCAGGCCTTCTTCGAAGCGGTGCTGGAGCAGCAGGTCGAGGCAGATCCCGAACTGGCGGTGTTCGACGGGGAGATTCAAGGGCGCCGCGTCCGTGAGTTCGTCGATCTAGACCAACAGCGCATTCGCCTGGCGGCCATGCAGGTCGCGCGGGCGCATCATCGAAAGATTCCCCCTTTAGTCGGCGGCGCGGTCGGCCCGCTGGGCGTCCTGAAAGGTGAAATGGCGCGTAGGCGGGGGCACATGCCGATCCGCCAGCTGATGCAGAAGGCCGCCCCCGCGGTGCAGGCGTTGAAGCCCGTCTTCATGATGAGCCCGCTTTCCGTGGCGCAATTCCTGCCGCCGGGTGAGCTGACGTTCGACCTTCTGGTCATGGACGAGGCCAGCCAGATTCAGCCGGTGGACGCCCTGGGCGCTATCGCGCGCTGCCGGCAAGTCGTGGTGGTCGGCGATCCACAGCAACTGCCGCCGACGGCCTTCTTCTCGAAGATGACGGGGCAGGCCGACGGAGACGACGACGATGGCGCCGCCAAGGTGGCTGATATCGAGAGCATCCTGGGACTGTTCACGGCGCGTGGACTTCCGATGCGCATGCTGCGCTGGCACTACCGCAGCCGTCACGAGTCGCTGATCGCGATCTCGAACCGTCAGTTCTATGAGAACAAGCTGGTGATCATTCCCAGTCCGTTCACGGCTCAATCGGGACTGGGTCTGCGTTTCCACCATATCAAGGACGGCGTGTTCGAGACCGGCGCCTCTCGCACCAATCCCATGGAAGCCAAGGCCGTCGCCCAGGCCATCGTCCATCACGCCCGCACCACGCCGGAACTATCCCTGGGTGTGGTCGCCTTCTCGGCGGCGCAACGCAAGGCGGTCATGGAGCAGCTGGAGCTCCTGCGTCGACAGCTGACACCGGCGGACGAGGCCTTCTTCCAGCTTCATCCGACCGAGCCGTTCTTCATCAAGAACCTGGAGAACGTTCAGGGTGACGAACGCGACGTCATCCTGATCTCGATCGGCTATGGACCCACGGCGCTCGGCGCCAAGCCGCCGATGCGCTTTGGGCCTGTCGGACAAGACGGCGGCGAGCGCCGCCTGAATGTGTTGATCAGCCGGGCCAAGCGGCGGTGCGAGGTGTTCGCCTCCTTGACCGACGAGGATATCGACCCCGACTTCGCTTCGACGCGAAAGGGCGTGTTCGCGCTGAAACTGTTCATGCACTTCGCTCGCACCGGGCGGATGTCTCTGGCCGAGTCGATTGGTCGTGATCGGCATCCCGTGTTCGAGGCCCAGGTGGCTCAAGCCCTGCACAGCCGTGGCTACCAGGTTCACCAAGATGTGGGCGTGTCGGGCCTGTTCATCGATATCGCCGTCGCCTCGCCGGATCATCCGGACCGATATCTTTTGGCTATCGAGTGTGATGGGCCGTCCTACAAGGGCGCGCGTTCGGCGCGTGACCGCGATCGCTTGCGCCGTAGCGTTCTGGAGAGCCAAGGCTGGATCGTTCACCGCATTTGGAGCGGCGATTGGTTCAAGCGTCCGCAGGAGCAGCTCGAGCGGACCATCGCCGCCATCGAAGCCGCCAAGGTCGAGTTGGTTCGGGATGGCGCGGCCGCGGCGCGCCTTGCGCCCTACGAGATCATTTCCGTGGAGCGCGAGGACGTCACGGAAATGGGGCTGGCAGGCGTCTCCGAAGAAGCGGCTCTTTCTCAGCCCTATGTCGAGACGGTCGTGACGCGCCCGGCCCATGTCGTGGGCGATATCCACGAAACGCCCACGGGGGTCCTGTCGCAATTGGCGGAAGCTGTCGTTCAGGGCGAAGGGCCGATCCACTTCGACGAAATCGTCGTGCGCATGCGCACCGCCTGGGGCGCCGGCCGGGCGGGCGGTCGAATTCGCGATGCGATACGCCGCGCCGTCGACACCTCGACCCGCATGGGGCGGATCGTGGCGGAAGGGGAGTTCTTCTCAACGCCGGGCGCCGATATTCTCGTGCGCGACCGTGGCGAGGCGGCCTCGCCGACTCTGCGTCGGCCCGACATGCTGCCGCCCGCCGAGATCGAAGCGGCGTTGGTCGATGTGGTGTCCAGAAACTTCGGCGCCACCGAGGACCAAGCCATTCAGGCGGTCTCGCGAGCCTTCGGCTTTAAAGCGACCAGCACCCAGCTGCGTGACGTGCTCGGCGTCGTGGTCGAGCACGCGCTCGAAAAGGGCGTGCTCGCGCGACGTGATACGCTGATCGAAGTCGGTCCCAATGCGCCCCAGCCGAAGCGGGAGCCTGAGAGGCCCGCGCTGGAAATGCTGATCGCGGAAGGCGAAGGCGAACGGCTCGAGTTCAAAGAGACGCTGCGCTGGGATCTCCGTCAGGGTCTCGTGAACAAGAAGCTGGAGGACAGCGCCATGAAGGCGATTGCCGCCTTCAGCAATCATAGCGGCGGGGTTCTACTGATTGGGGTTCGGGACGACGGAACTGTTCGAGGGATCGGTCAAGACGTGGCCTGCTTCGGCGGTGTCCGTGACCGGTTCGAACTGCACCTGACCAATCTGATCAAGGATCGTTTTTCCGAGAGCTTCAGGGCGGGATGTGTCTCCGTTAGCTATCCGATGCTGGGCGGTGAGCTGGTCTGCCGGATTGATGTCAAACGGTCCCGTACGCCGGTCTACCTCGCTTTGTCGGAGGGGAATGGCCCGGCGACCAAGCGCTTGGTCGTACGCGCCGGCGCCTCATCGCCGGAGATCCCGCTGGACCAGGTCGCGGCCTACGTTCGGGATCATTTCTCGCACTAACCATTGGAAATTGGGGGATGACGATGGACGACGAACTTCTCAATCGCTTCGGCGGTGATCGGATCGCCTCGCGTCAGATCGACGAACTGGTCGGTCTCGCGCGCGGCGTGGCGGCGGACGGCGATATCAATCAGGCTGAAGCCGAGTTTCTCCAGAAGTGGCTCGCGGCAAACATCGCGATCAGTCAGCAGCCGCTCATCCGGACGCTCTATGAGCGTATCAACGAAGCCCTGGCGGACGGCGTCTTGGACGATGAGGAACGGGCGTCGTTGCTTGAGACGCTGGGCAGCTTCTCAAATCGTGACTTCGAGCTGGGAGAGGTTCTGAAGTCGTCGACGCTTCCCCTGTGCGATCCGCCGCCCGCGCTGTCCTTCACGGGCAGAACTTATTGTTTCACAGGGACCTTCATCTACGGCCAGCGCAAAGCTTGCGAACGCGCAGTCGTCGAGCGTGGCGGTTTGAGTGGCGGGCTCAGCCGCAAGACCGAGGTGCTCGTGATCGGCGCCTACGCGACAGATTCCTGGAAGCATTCGACCTTCGGCAACAAGATCTTGCAGGCCAGTGAATGGCGAGACGAGGGAAGGCCCATCTCAATCGTTTCCGAAGAGCATTGGACACGGCACCTATGAGGTAAGGTTGCGGACCCGCGTCGCCGACCAAGGCCTGAACGTCGTGTTCCTGGAGCGAGACCAAGTTCCGCTAATGGCGCTACCTCGGCTTCACATCGACTTGTAAAATCAGCCGCACTCTTCGCTGATATCGCAGGCGGACTGCCGGCTATGCACGATGGCGCCAAGTCTAGCGCCAGCCGGCAATGACCATACGAAAGAAGTGGGCAAGACGCATCGCGCTGCCTTACCCACTTCCCCTTCTAAATACCCGGGGGCCAAAGCCTTCGGATGCTTCAGCATAGAAAATGCGGTTCGCTGACGTAAGACTGAAATTTCACTCGGCCCGCTATCCCATCGAACCTGCAGCGAGTCAGCGACGTGCCTCCCGGCACGAGGGAGCCCAATAAGCCGCTCAGACTTGCAACTCATTCGCAAAGAGCGACAGGCTTAAGTTGCCATTGTGGACAGCGTTAGCTTGTCCTTACAAGCGCCTCTGGCGGCCCAGGAGGGACTCGAACCCCCGACCTTCGCTTTAGGAAAGCGCTGCTCTATCCTGCTGAGCTACTGGGCCTTCGCGTGCGAGGCGCAGGGTCAATAGCGCAAGATGGCGGGCGTGCGAACCCCGTCGAAAAGGCTTCGGGGGCGTAACGTAGTGCGGCATCTGAAATCGATCTACGTCCAGGTCCTGATCGCCATTGCGCTGGGGATCCTGGTCGGGGCGCTGTGGCCGAAGATCGGGGTGGCGGTCAAGCCGTTGGGCGACGGCTTCATCAAGCTGATCAAGCTGGTCATCGCGCCGGTGATCTTCTGCACCGTGGCCGGCGGCATCGCGCGGATGGGCGACATCAAGGCGTTCGGCCGGGTGGGCGTCAAAGCCCTGCTCTATTTCGAGGTCGTCTCGAGCCTGGCTCTGGTCCTGGGCCTGCTGGTCGGCCGCACGCTGAAGCCTGGGGCCGGCTTCAACATCGATCCCAAGACGATCGATCCCTCGATCGCCGCCGGCTACCTGGAGAAGGCCAAGCACGGCGAGGGCCTGGTCGCCTACCTGCTGCACCTGATCCCGGAGACCTTCTTCGGCGCGTTCTCGGAAGGCAACCTGCTGCAGGTGCTGCTGATCGCCATCCTGACGGGTTTCGCCTGCACGCGGCTGGGCGAGTTCGGCGACAAGGTGGCCAATGTGCTGGAGGACGCGGCCAAGCTGTTCTTCGGCATCATCGGCGTGGTGGTGCGCCTGGCGCCGATCGGCGCGTTCGGGGCCATGGGCTTCACGATCGGCAAGTACGGCATCGGGGCGCTGATGCAGCTGGGCGCGCTGGTGGCGACCTTCTACCTGACCTCGATCCTGTTCGTGCTGGTTGTGCTGGGGACCATCGCCTGGGCGTGCGGCTTCTCGATCCTGCGGTTCCTGGCCTATATCCGCGAGGAGCTCTTGATCGTGCTGGGCACCAGTTCGTCCGAGAGCGTGCTGCCGCAGATGATGATGAAGCTGGAGAACGCCGGCGCCCGCCGATCGGTGGTCGGGCTGGTCATCCCCACCGGCTACAGCTTCAACCTCGACGGCACCAATATCTACATGACCCTGGCCACCCTGTTCCTGGCCCAGGCGACCAACACCCACATCACCCTGACCCAGGAGCTGGCCTTGCTGGGCGTGGCCATGCTGACCTCGAAGGGCGCCAGCGGCGTGACGGGGGCGGGCTTCATCACCCTGGCCGCGACCTTGGCGGTCGTGCCCGACATCCCGATCGCGGCCTTGGCGGTGCTGGTCGGCGTCGACCGGTTCATGAGCGAGTGCCGGGCGCTGACCAATCTGGTCGGCAACGGGGTGGCTACCCTGGTCGTCGCCCGCTGGGAGGGCGCCCTGGACCGTGAACGCTTGACGCGTGTGCTGAGGGGTGAGACCGTCCCAGTTGAGACTGCGGCGAGTTGACGCACCCGCCGACCGACTCCGAGGCCTATCCGCCTCGTAGAACAGGGAGGGGGAGCCTTGTCAGACGGATATATCGGCGAAATCCGCATGTTCGGCGGCGACTTCGCGCCCGTGAACTGGGCGCTGTGCGACGGAACGCTGTTGCAGGTCGGCCAGTACGACGCGCTCTACGCCCTGATCGGCAACACCTATGGCGGCGCGCCGAACGTCAGCTTCGCCCTGCCCGACCTGCGCGGCCGCACGCCCATGCACATCGGCCAGGGTCCGGGATTTCCCAATGTGGCCCTGGGTGAGAGCGGCGGCGCGGAAACCGTCGCCCTGACGCCGGACGAGCTGCCCCAGCACACGCACCAGATGCAGGCCAGCAAGGACGCGGGGACCGTGGACTCCCCCGTGGCGGCGACCGTTCTGGCGGCCCCCGGTCCGAACGGCACGGCGCTGAAAACCTATGCCGGCGTCAGTGACGGAACCCAGGCGGCCACCTCGACCGCCAGCACCACGCCGGCCGGCAAGTCGGCGCCGCACGAGAACATGCAGCCCTACATCGCGATCAACTTCATCATCTGCGTAAACGGCGTCTTCCCGACGCAGCCCTAACCGCCTCTCGGGGGAGAGACCGCCATGGACCCGTTCATCGGTGAGATCCGGATGTTCGCCGGCAGCTTCGCGCCGGCCGGCTGGGCGCTGTGCAACGGCCAGCTGCTGAAGGTCGCGCAAAACAGCGTGCTGTTCGCCGTCCTGGGCTATGTGTATGGCGGCGACGGCGTAACCAATTTCGCCTTGCCGAACATCGGCGGACGCCTGCCGATCCACGTCAGCGACACCAGCGCGCCTGGTCTCAGCGTCTATGCCCGCGGCCAGCAGGGCGGGGTCACCACCGTGATCTTGCAGCCTGACGAGCTGGCCGAACACGGCCATGGCCTCAACGTGTCCGACAGCCAAGGTAGCCAGGGGCCGGGCCCCGCCGCCGTCCTGGCCGGGGCGGCGACGGGCAGCATCCAGTCCGGCACGGCGGCCGGCCTGTACTGCGCCTCCGCGCCCAACGTCGCGCTGACGACCCCGGTGATGACCTCCATCGGCAGCGGTCAGGCCCACAACAACGTCATGCCCTACCTGGCGGTCAACTACATCATCGCGCTGCAGGGCGTGTTCCCGCCGCGCGGCTGAGCCCCTTCAATTCCTTAGGAGAGCTCGGCATGAGCGAACCCTTCATCGGCGAAATCCGCGTCTGGGCCCTGCCCTTCGCGCCGCGCGGCTGGGCGCAGTGCGCGGGCCAGATTCTGGCCATCAACCAGAACCAGGCCCTGTTCTCGGTGCTGGGCACAACCTATGGCGGCGACGGCATCCAGACCTTCCGCCTGCCGGACCTGAGAGGCCGCGGGGCTGTGGGGGCGGACGCCCAGCACGCCCTGGCCCAGACGGGCGGCGAGCCTTTCCACGCCCTGACCACCGGCGAGATCCCCTCGCACACTCATACCCTGCAGGCCAACAACACGGTCGACGCCCAAACCAACACCGCGTTCGCCGACTCCACCTCGGTGCTGGGCAAGAGCGAGCAGCATGCGCCCCAGGGCGGCTCCACCCAGCCCTTCACGCCGTATGGCGCGGCGCTGACCAATCCGACGAACCTGCACCCCAGCGCGCTGGCGACCGCGGGCGTTGGCCAAGCGCACGAAAACCGGCAGCCCTATCTGGGCCTGAACGTCTGCATTGCGCTGGAGGGCATCTTCCCGTCGCGCAACTGACGGGGATCGCCCCGTGGTCACACGCCGCGCCGAAGCCCCAGCCGACCAGCCCTTCCTGCTGGCGCTATTCGCCAAGGACCGCGCGGAGGCCTTCGCGCCGATGAACCTGCCCGCGCCGGTCCTGGAAACGCTGCTGCGCCAGCAGTTTGACGCCCAGAGCCTCGGTTATCGGGCGCAGTTCCCCGCCGCCCTTCGCGAGATCGTCGAGGTGGACGGCGTTCCCATTGGGCGCCTGATCAGCGATCGCACCTCCGACCGCCTGCGCCTGGTCGATATCGCCCTGGACCCGGCGTGGCGCGGCCAACGTCTGGGCTCAGTGCTGATCGGCCGGCTGATGGACGAAGCGCGCGAGGCCGGCTTGCCGATGGCTCTGAAAGTGGCCTGCGACAATCTCCGCGCCACGGCGCTCTATGCCCGACTGGGTTTCGCGATCATCGCGTCAAACGAGGTCTACCAGGAGATGCGCTGGACGCCGCCCGGCGTCATCTCTTGAAGACGCTCATAAACGCCCGCGACCGTTTGACGCGCGACAGGCGCCCAACACACGCGTCGCGTGGCGCCCGGCGTGACGCCAATTTTCGCAGTCGCAACGCCGCGAAATCCGGTTAGCGCCTTGACCTATCAGCGTTCTTTTCAAGCTTCCGCTCGCAACGCCCCCGGCGTGACAAGCGTCAATTCAGCGCTCAACCCATGCGCATGTGCGATTGCGCGGATCGTATACCGACAGCTCTGCTTGCCGGGCGCGGCCTGCGTGTTAGGGTTTCAACCACAACCAACGTGCAACGCTGGAGACATGCTGGACTTAGCGCTCCGAGACGAGGTTGCGGCGCCCGACGAGGGGCTGATCACGCTGATCGAGACGATCGAGGCGTTGTCGGCGACTCGCACGATCGCCGAGGTCGCCGATGTGGTTCGCAAGGCGGCCCGAAAGGTCTCCGGGGCCGACGGCGTAGCGTTCGTCCTGCGTGACAACGAGCAGTGCTGGTACTTCGACGAAGACGCGATCGGCCCACTGTGGAAGGGCAAGCGCTTTCCGCTGACCGCCTGCATCTCCGGCTGGGCCATGCTGAACCGCCAGACGGTGATCATACCCGACATCTATCTGGACGAGCGCATCCCGCACGACGCGTACCGGCCGACCTTCGTCAAGAGCCTGGTGATGACGCCGGTGCGGATGGAAGACCCGGTCGCCGCGATCGGCGCCTATTGGGCGGAGGAGTATGTCCCGCCGCCCGAGATCGTCAAAAAGCTGCAGGTCATCGCCCGCGCCACGGCCTCGGCCCTGGAGAGCGGCCGGCTGCATGACAGCCTGGTCGACGCCCGCCACCACGGCACCTTCCTGCTGCAGGAGCTGGACCACCGGGTGAAGAACACCCTGGCGATCGTCCAGTCGATCTCGCGCCAGACCCTGCGCGCCACCCCCTCGCCCGAGGCCTTCGCCGAGGTGTTCGAGGAACGGCTTCTCGCGCTGTCCCAGGCCCACGAACTGCTGACCCGCCGCGCCTGGGGCCGCGCCCAGTTCCACGACATCCTGGACAAGGCCCTGGCTCCGTTCAGCGCCGACTTGGCCGAGCGCTTCGACATCGTCGGTCCGGCCCTCTCCTTCAGCGCCGAGACCTCGGTCTCGGTCCATATGACCCTGCATGAGCTCGCCGTGAACGCGGCCAAGCATGGCGCCCTATCGACGCCCGAAGGCCGGGTGATCATCCGCTGGTCGGTCGAAGAGGCCGCCTCGCCGCCAAACCTGACCCTGACCTGGCGCGAGGTCGGCGGTCCGCCCCTGCTCGGCGCTCCCGAACGCCGCGGCTTCGGCTTGCAGATGATCCAACGCGGCCTGGCCCGCGACCTGGGCGGCAAGGCCACCCTGGATTTCGCGCCGGACGGCTTTGTCTACAGCCTGCGCGCGCCGCTGTCGGAACGGGTGAGTCTGGCCGCATGAAATCTTCCAAGGTGATGATCGTCGAGGACGAGGCGCTGGTGGCCATGATGGTCGAGGACATGCTCGGCGATCTGGGCTGCGAGATCGCCGGCTCGTTCGGCGCCGTACACGACGCCCTGGCTTTTCTGGGCAGCGGCGAGCCGCAACCCGACGGCGCGGTGCTGGACGTCAATATCGGCGGCGAGATGGTGTTCCCGGTCGCCGAGGCGCTGCGCGAGCAGGGCGTGCCGTTCGTGTTCGCCACCGGCTATGGCGACCTGCCGCGCAAGGGCTTCGAGAACGTCGAGGTGCTGGCCAAGCCGATCAATGTCGGCGCCCTGCGCAAGGCGGTCGATAAGTTCCAGACCGAGACCTAAGCGCCCTCCTCCCGCAAGAAGTCGATGAAGGCCCGCAGCGGCGCGGGCGCGCGGCGGCGGCTGGGATAGTAGAGATAGAAGCCTCCGTAATAGGGGCACCAGTCCTCCAGCACCCGCACCAGCTTGCCCGCCGCGATCAGATCGGCGACCTGCTCCTCGAAGGCGAAGGTCACGCCCAGCCCGTCGAGGGCCGCCTGGATGGTCAGCTGCTGGTCGTTCAAGGTCAGGGGGCCGTCGACCTCGATGTTCAGCTCGACACCGCCGCGCTCGAACTCCCAGGCATAGAACCGGCCGCTGGCGAAGCGGAAGCGGATGCAGGGCAGCTCACGCAGCTGCTCCGGCCGCGTCGGCTTGGGGTGGGCCTCCCAGAAGGCCGGCGAGGCGACGATGGCCGTGCGCTGGCGCCCGCCGATCGGCACGGCGACCATGTCTTGGGCGATCGTCTCGCCAAAGCGGATGCCCGCGTCACAGCCCTCGGCCACCATGTCGACCAGGGCCGAGTCGGCGATGATCTCGACCTTCACGCCGGGCTGCTGGGCCATGAACCGGGTCACCGCCGGCAGCAGGACCAGCTCGACCGCCCCACGCGCGGCGTTGAAGCGCAGCGTGCCCATCGGCCGGCCGCGGAAGTTGTTGAGATCGTCCAGCGCATCGTCGATGTCGCGGAAGGCGGGCGACACCCGCTCGAACAGGCGCTCGCCGGCCTCGGTCAGGGCCACGCTGCGGGTGGTGCGGTTGACCAGGCGCAGGTCCAGCCGCTCCTCGATGCCGCGCAGGGCGTGGCTCAAAGCCGACGGCGTGCAACCCAGCTCGTCGGCGGCGCGGCGGAAGCTCTTGTGGCGGGCGATGGCCAGGAAGCTGGCCAGATCGGCGGGAGCGACAGGACGCATTGATGAGCCAGACTCAATATCTCGAGGAGAACTGAGATAATTATCTCATCGACGCCCAGGGTCTAGATGTTCCTCCGTCGCCGCGGCGCTGCGCCCCGGCCCTAGGCTAAGGAAACAAGACATGCGCACCTGGTTCATCACCGGCGCCTCGCGCGGCTTCGGCGCCCTGATCGCGGAAAAGGCCCTGGCCGCCGGCGACGCCGTCGTCGCCACCGCCCGCAATCCCCAGACGATCATCGACCGTATCGGCCAGCATCCGAACCTGCTGGCCGTGGCGCTGGACGTCACCGACGAGGCCCAAGGACACGCCGCCGCCAAGGCCGCCGTCGAGCGCTTCGGCCGCATCGACGTGCTGGTCAACAACGCCGGCTATGGCCTGCTCGGCGCCGTGGAAGAAGCTTCCGGGGCCGAGGTCGAGGCGCTTTACCGCACCAACGTCTTCGGCCTGCTGGCCGTCACCCGGGCCGTGCTGCCGCACATGCGCCGCCAGCGCTCGGGCCGGATCCTGAACCTGTCGTCGGTGGGCGGCCTGCGCTCGGGCCCCGGCTTCGGCGTCTACTGCTCGACCAAGTTCGCCGTCGAGGGCCTGACCGAGGCGCTGTCGGCCGAGCTGGCCCCGCTGGGCATCTTCGCCACCGCCGTCGAGCCCGGCTATTTCCGCACCGACTTCCTGGACGCGACCTCGCTGAGCGTCAGTCCGGCCAGCATCGCCGACTATCACCAGACGGCGGGCGCCACGCGCGAGATCGCCGCCGCGGTCAGCCACAACCAGCCCGGCGACCCTCGCCGCCTGGCCCAGGTGCTCGTCGAGTTCGTCGACGCCCCCAACCCGCCCGTGCGCCTGCCGCTGGGCAGCGACACGGCGGCGGCGACCGAAGCCGTGGCGGCCGCCCACC
>JGI24770J26754_10000536_pt1 | contig 26998 bp, 26 predicted proteins | sample LakOneMetagenome_FD_26754 | JGI IMG/M metagenome (IMG submission 26754) | reverse complement strand
TTATGGAGTGCTTTCGGGCCCGAACCTGGCAAAAGAAATTATGGCAGGTATGCCGGCGGGTACAGTAATCGCCAGCCACTCGGAACTGGTGCGTTATGCGGTGCAACAGGCTTTGCATAGCGCTTTATTTCGTGTTTTTGGCAGTGATGACGTACATGGAGTAGAGCTTGGCGGTGCTTTAAAAAATATTTATGCAGTCGCGATGGGAATGGCGGCGGCCTATAATGTAGGTGAAAACACCAAAAGTATGATTATTACACGTGCCTTGGCTGAAATGAGCCGTTTTGCTGTCAAACTGGGTGCTAATCCTTTAACATTTTTAGGTTTGTCTGGTGTTGGTGACCTATTTGCTACCTGTAACAGTCCACTCAGCCGTAACTATCAAGTGGGTTTTGCTCTAGGTAAAAGCAAAACTTTAGAACAGGCTACGCAGGAATTAGGACAAACTGCGGAGGGGATCAATACTATCGTTCAGGTACGTACACGAGCACAAGAGCTTGAGGTATATATGCCAATCACTAATGCTTTGTATGAAGTTATTTTTGAAAATGCACCGCCACTAACAATAGCCTTATCTTTGATGAAAAATGGTCATCGCAGTGATGTAGAATTTGTGTTGCCACATAATCAGGTCTAATCATCAAGACATATCATAAATGTCATGAAAAAACGTTATGATAGGTCTGAAGTAATGGGGATAATATATGCAATTAGTTCTGATTCGACATGGTGAGGCAGCCCATCCGCCGCAAGTAACTGACAGTAAGCGACCTTTAACTGAGCGGGGTCATACACAGGCTGAGGAAACTGGAAAATATTTGAAAGATTTGATAAAGCCAGAGGTTCTTGTTGTGAGTCCGTTATTACGGGCACAAGAAACCTTGGTCCATATTCAAAAGAATTTCCCTGATGTTCCGGTACTGGTCTGTGATAAAATTAAACCAGATGATCAGGCAAAAGATGCGATTGACTGGCTAGCACAACTACCTTACCAGTCGATTACTGTCGTGTGTCATATGAATGTTATTGCACATATTGCCGAGCAGCTTATTCATGAGCCATTTCATCCTTTTGCACTGGCTGAAGCGCGAATTTATGAACTTCCCGTAATTGCAAATGGCCTGGCAGTCCAACAGCAGAACTTTATTCCAGTACATTAAAATAAATTAGAAAAATGGTAGATCAGACTTAATGTTGTATTTATGGATGCCAGAAGCCAATGGAGTTTGGCAATGGTCAAATGGGGATGCCTGGAGTGANAGCTCGAGTCTTGAACAGCTGATTCAGGAAATTAAAATATATCAAGGTGAAGAAANAGTTGTTTTTTTCCCAAGTCGCGGGCTACAACTGCTTCAGCAGCAGATGAGTAAATCTCAATATAAGCAGCTTGGTACAGAAGGGATACGCTATCTGCTGGAAGAGTACGTAATACAGCCGATTGATCAGCTAAAAGTACTGCACTATTTTCAGGCTACTGACGAACGATTAACGGTCATGGGAATTGCACAGAATTTAGTAGAAACATTACTGCATTCACTGAGTTTACTTCCTTTAAAAGTTGCTGCACTTTTGCCAGATTTTTTGGTTTTACCCCAGCCTGATCCCGGTGAAACTATACTTGCAAATATTCATCAGCGGTTACTTGCACGTGAAAATGAGTTTAGTGGCAATTCAATAGATGAGCTTGGAGTTTATCTGGAATTTATTCATCCGGAGACCCGTTTCCGTTGTAGCGGGCTGAGTCCAGATCAACAAATAGTACTAGATGCAGTAACTACTCAAGAGCAGAGACAGTATTTTAGTTATCAGTTCGAGCCTATTAAAAAGCCTAAACAGCATCCCTTCAATATTTTGCCTAAAGCACAAAAAAGTGAACAGTTTTCTGGTTATTGGAAAGCTTGTGCAGCAGTATTTTGTGCCATTCTTATAGTACAGTTGAGTTATGATGTATTACGCTGGTCAAAATTAAAAAAACTGGCTGATCAGACTGCGATACAGGCAATTGACCAGTACCAAGACTGGTTTGGACCCAATAGCCGTATTACTGAAGAAAATATACAAAGACAGTTTGAAAGACAATTGCGTATGAGCCGTAGTGCAAATACTGAGGCACTGCAAATTTTGAGCCGGGTTGGCCCAATCTTGGCCCAGCAGCAGATTTTGGCAGAGCGGGTAGGATATGAGTCATCAATATTAAGTCTGGATTTGAAAGCCAGTTCATCTGAACAGTTGCAGGCACTTACGCAGCAGTTAAACCAGCAAGGTTTTAAAGCTGAACTTGGTAATGTACAAACCCAGGGGGCGGGGGTAATCGGTTTGGTGAAAGTACAATAATGAAAACATTTGAGAAAATAGACCATTCATGGAAAAACCTGGCTGAGCGCATAGAAGACTATCTGGACGGACTTTCTCTGCGCGAAAGAATCATGGTAATTTTTACCACAGTCTTTGTGCTGGTCACAGCCGTTGGATGGTCACTCTGGACCATACATCAAGCTGCGGATGACCAGCAAAAACGTTTAAATGACCTCAAAGATCTTATGGTCTGGATGCAGACCAATGCAGTAACCATGAGACCAGCGGGAGAATCGCAGCTAACGCCGGCAGAGAAGGTGCAGCGTATTTCTCAACAGCAGGGGTTATCAGCCAGTATCCAGGCCACCGGAAAGCAGCTTCAGATTTCAGTGCAGCATGATAATTATGCTGTATTAGCCAACTTCCTAACCCAAATGGCACAGATGGGTTTAAGTATTGAAAAAATGGAGCTTATAAATCAAAACCAGCAAATCAGGCTCATTGTGACAGTGCAATAAGCTGTAAAAATAAACATAGTTCAGGCATAGCCTTTTATGTAACCTGTGCCTATAATATGGCAACTTGTAAAGCGGTAGATTTTTGCTGATATGTTCTATTCTCTGGCCCGCCCCTTGTTGTTTTCGCTAGCACCAGAGCGTGCACATGAACTGACCTTATCATTGCTAAAATCAGCCCATAAGTTTGGAATTGGACATCAGACAGTTGCCCATAAGCCTGTGACCTGTATGGGAATCGAATTTCCCAACCCGGTCGGTCTGGCAGCAGGTTTGGATAAAAATGGCGCTTATATTGATGCTTTAGCTGCATTGGGTTTCGGTTTTATTGAAATCGGAACAGTTACTCCACGTCCCCAAACCGGTAATCCTCAGCCACGTTTATTTAGGATTCCTGAGGCAAAGGCCATCATTAACCGTATGGGTTTTAATAATGATGGTGTTGATCGGCTGGTTGAGAATGTAAAAGCAGCGAAATATAAAGGCATTCTGGGAATTAACATCGGTAAAAACGCTGATACCCCTGTAGAAAATGCAGTTTCGGACTATCTGACCTGTCTTGAAAAAGTATATAATTATGCTTCTTATGTGACAGTAAATATTTCTTCCCCAAATACCAAAAATTTACGCGATCTGCAAAGTGGTCATGCTTTGACCGAGTTGCTTAAAACATTGAAAAACCGACAGCTTGAGCTCGCAGAGCAATATCAGCATTATGTGCCTCTAGTTTTAAAAGTTGCGCCGGATCTGAGCCAGCAGGATATTGAATTTATTGCTTCCCAGCTGGTTATCTTCAAAATTGATGGGCTGATTGTGACCAACACTACTTTATCCCGTGAAGGAGTAGAGGGTTTGGCCTGTGCAGATGAGAGCGGTGGATTGTCTGGTGCACCAGTATTTGAGAAAAGTAACCAGTGTTTGCAGGAATTTGCGAAAAGACTAAAAGGTCAGGTCGCTCTGGTGGGTGTGGGTGGGATTGTGTCTGGAAACCAGGCTGCTGTAAAACAACAGTATGGTGCCCAGCTTGTACAGATTTACAGTGGTCTTATCTATACTGGACCAAATTTGATCAAAGACTGTGTTGATGCCATGAATTAATTTATGAATACCATCGATATAGTTATCCTGATTATCCTGCTCATTGGAGGGCTCAACGGTTTGCGACAAGGATTTGTAAAGGCCTTTGCGAACTTGGTAGGATGGGTATTTGCACTGATTATTGGTGCAAAATATGCCAATATTCTCGCGCCTTCTATGGTGGTACTCAGTCATGATCCGGTGGTCCAGAAAATTGCCGCCTTTGCATTTATTGCCCTGATCATTGTTGTGCTGACTTGGATTGTCACTGCATTTCTGAATGGTATTCTGAAAACTTTTAAATTAGGTCCATTAAACCGTTTGGCTGGTGGAGCTTTTGGTTCGCTTAAAGGCCTGCTGGTAGTCTTGATTACTATGCAAGGCTTGGGCCCTTGGGCGGAAAGTTCTCCTCACTGGAAGCAGTCCAGACTGATACAAGCTTTATTACCTTATGCGCCTATGGCAACTGAAATTTCTAAAAATGTGGCGAATCATGCATTAGATGAAATGAAGTCTGAACAACAGCCTGCATCTTCTCCTTCTCGGCGTGAGTCCAATGATACAGCTGCCAGTGAGCGTTCAAACCATTCAACAAATAATCCTTTTTATTAATCCTAGCCTGTCTGCGAGGTTGTTATGTGTGGAGTAGTTGGTATAGCCGGTAAAGCGCCAGTTAACCAAATGTTGTTTGATGCTTTGACGATGTTGCAACATCGTGGACAAGATGCAGCTGGGATTGTAACCTGCCATGAAGGACGTCTTTTCTTGAGAAAAGATAATGGTATGGTACGCGATGTATTCCATACGCGTCATATGCGCGCCTTGCTGGGTAATTACGGCATCGGACATGTACGTTATCCTACTGCGGGTTCATCAAGTAGTGCCGAAGCCCAGCCATTTTATGTAAATTCACCTTATGGGATTACCTTGGCACATAACGGTAATCTGGTAAATGCAAAAGACATTCATGAAGACCTGTTCAAAACTGACTTGCGTCATATGAACACTGATTCGGATTCAGAAGTGCTGCTTAATGTATTTGCCCATGAGTTACAGAAGAGTGGCAAGTTAGAGCCATGTGCAGAAGATATTTTCCATGCTGTAAGCCGTGTGCATGACCGCTGTAAGGGAGCTTACGGTGTAGTAGCCATGATTACCGGACATGGTGTAGTCGGGTTTCGCGATCCTAACGGGATTCGCCCTTTAATTTATGGATCACGTGAAACAGAAGAAGGTACTGAATATATTATTGCTTCAGAATCTGTGGCAATTACTGCGCTGGGTTTTAAAATCGAGCGTGATGTAGCACCAGGTGAGGCCATCTTTATTGATTCACAAGGTCAGCTATTTACCCAGCAATGTGCCAAGAACCCTTCTTATCGCCCATGTATCTTTGAATATGTTTATTTCGCACGTCCTGATGCCATTATTGATGGTATTTCGGTGTATAAATCCCGTTTACGCATGGGAGAAACACTTGCAGCAAAAATTTTGCGTGAGTGGGGCGAAAATCATGATATTGACGTGGTGATTCCTATTCCAGATACCAGCCGTACATCTGCATTGGAGTTGGCTAATATTCTCGGGGTGAAATTCCGCGAAGGTTTTATGAAGAACCGCTATATCGGACGAACCTTCATCATGCCGGGGCAGCAGCAGCGTAAGAAATCTGTACGCCAAAAATTAAACCCGGTTGAGTTGGAGTTCAAAGGCAAAAATGTCTTGCTGGTAGATGACTCAATTGTTCGCGGTACTACCTGTAACGAAATCATTCAGATGGCGCGTGATTCTGGAGCCAAACAGGTCTTTTTTGCTTCGGCTGCACCAGAAGTCATGTATCCGAATGTTTACGGGATTGACATGCCGGCCAAATTTGAACTGATTGCGTCAGGCCGGAGTGTTGAGGAAGTGCGTGAAATTATTGGTGCTGACCGGTTGATTTTTCAGGATCTGGAAGATTTGAAAGATGCTGTTCGTACCAAGAAAGTTCCTCATCTGACCGAGTTTGACTGTTCTGTATTTGATGGTATATATGTGACAGGCAATATTGATGAAATTTATCTGGAAGATCTGGAAAAATTGAGAAACGATATGGCCAAAAAGGGTAAAGACCCGTATATCGATGTCAATATTGATGCCGCTTCTGTTGATTTGACCGGAATCAGGGAAGAGTAAGCGCGAACACGTTAAAAAGCGGGTTTTGCCCGCTTTTTTACTTTAAGATAGGCAAAACAATGTAATCAGGAAATTTTACATTGAAAGACGTCAGCCATTATTTAATTACTAATAAAAATATGATGTGGTCTATGAGCATTTGCCTGCTTGCGATCATTTTAAGTATATTTATTCTCAATAGTCTGTTGGGTCTAATAGTTCATTTTTTTGATCCTGAACAAGCTGTCATGTGGCATGTATTCAGCCCTTATCTGATCTTATTGTTATTACTGGTAATGGGTGGTTCGGTTGCCTATGAACGCTATGTATTTCGTTCCGGAGGGCATACGCTTGCTAAACAGCTAAAAGCGCGGCGTCTTAATCTGATTGAAAGCACACCTGAGGAAAGTGTAGCCATCCATTTAAATGAACATTTGGCACAAAAGTTCATGATCAATCCTCCGACTTTATATGTGCTGCCGGATGAGATCGGTGTAAATGCTTTAACCGCTGGCTTCCATCCCCAGGATATTGTAATTGTGTTGACATGGGGAGCATTGCAAAACCTCGATGAGCTAGAACTTTACGGGTTACTCAGTCATGAGTTTAACCAGATACTTTCTGGCGAAACAGCTGAAAATACCCGGCTTAAGATCGTTTATAGTAGCCTGACTACTTTTAGCCAATGGGGCAGTAAAATTGCCAAATTAGGGTTTCGAAAAACTACTATCAATAAACGTCACCAATTTGAAACAACGTTTGTCGCAATAGGAGGTATTATCTGGCTGGTTGGCAGTTTGGGCGTGTTGGTGACTCGTCTGATCAAATATCTGACTTTAGGTGGACGTACCTTCCGGAATGATTTTAAAACCAAGCGTCTTATTCAAAACGATGCCAATATTCAGACCTTACTCCGAATTTATGTGCATCATGCAGGTTCACAGATTCATAGTGAATATTCAGAATCAATTGCCCATATGTGTTTTGCCAACTCATTGAGTCCGCAAAGCTGGATGAATATTCATCCCAATATTGAAGAAAGAATTTACGAACTAAATCCTGCCTTACTACAAGACTTACAGCTTGAAAACCTGAAAAAGCTGCGTAGCCAACCATTTTTTAGCCTGTTTCGTTCTCTGGAAGAAATTAATGGCGAAGTCTACAATCCCTGGACTTCTCCACAACCGCTACCTTTATTACGTTTGTCTCCTATCAGCTTTGCTATTAATGATGCAATCAAACCTCTCAAGCCTGAAATACGTCGTGGCATGAAGCGCCCCGAGCTGATCCAGCGTGCTATGTTGACTGCTACTGGGTCAAGAGAAGTTATGGTTGCGATCTTGATGATTCGTCAATATCGGGAATTTATTCCTAAAGAAGCTGAAGTTAGCCGTGCAATTGTGGATGCATTGCTGAATCTGGACGGTCGTGTACATATCCAGATTTTTTTAGAGGCCTGTAAAAATATTGGTCATATGCCCGCATCTATTGCCCGTCAATTTCTAACCCGACTGGCAAAAATTATTCAAGAAGATGGTGAAATTGGACTGCTCGATGCTTTATTGCTCGAAAAAGTTAAATATGAGCTAAATCTGATGCCTTTGCACATGCCTGTATCTTTAGAAGACGCTAAACCGCAGATTGTACGGCTGGTCGACGCACTATTGCATGTACAGCAGATTAACAGTCCAAACCAGCTAGATGTACGATATAAAATTTTACAACAGGTTCTTACTCTGGATGAGCTGTCTTTATATGAAGAAATTTCTGATGAGCCGCTCGATTTGGCAGAGATTTTAAATGATATTGCGGGGCTATTACTGCGTGACCGGTTAAGTATGCTGGGAATTGCCGAGCTTTGCCTGTGGCATGACCGGATTATTACCCAAGATGAGCTCGATGTACTAGAGTTGCTCTACTGGCGATTGGGTTTTGAAACCAGAGAAATTATTGACCAGATGCAAAAGAAGAATAGTGTCATGATTATTTGAAACTGGTGACGATTTTATTAAATCAGAATATGCACCATGATGAATGAATAAAATATCTGAACCGGCCAGAAACTACAGCAAAGCATATAAAAGCCCGTTAGAATAGCTTTCAGGAAAATTAGGGTAGTAACATGATTGGGCATGAGCGGAAAATACTGGCAACTTTAGGAATTGATGTCTGGATTCCTCGAGGTACTGTATCAGCACGCCTTGGCAATATGTCAATCTGGCGTGATCAGACAGCACGGGTTGAGCCGTTAAGTTTTCATGATCATGTAAAAAATGTTAAGCCTGATTCTGCTACAGAAAACCTGCAAAAAAAAATTACGGATATTGTTGAGCAGGTAGCTATTGATACACTACCACCCCAAGCTGAAAAAGAGCATCTGCCAGCAGCAACTTCCAAGGATGCAAATGCTGTAGAGGCTATCAATCCTATAGTAGAAGTTGAAGCTTTTAGTGTGCAGGCTTATAGTTTGGCGCACTGTACAATTTTAATAAATGCTACCCGTCTAACTGAGCCGCAGCAACAGCTATGGTTAAATATTCAGCGTAGCTTGTCAGGACAGTATAGTTTGCTGGAATGGCCTTTCCCATTGCCCAATTTTCAGGATAATCGTGGTGTAGGTTGCTATGTACAAGGTTTTATTGATGCTATTGCCTATGAAAAATCAGTGTTAAGCCTAGGTGATATTCCATATCTGAATCATTCAAAAGTTATCCGTTTAGCCAGTTTGCAGGAAATGCTGGATAAACCGTTACTGAAGAAACGCCTGTGGCAATTTATGTATAAAAAGATGGAATAGCAGAGAAATAGGAATACAAAAATGGATAAAAAGCGCGTAGTCGTATTTAGCCAGATTGATCAGGCCATTCTTGAGCGTTTGCAACAGCAATATGAAGTTCAGGTATTAAATCCTAAATCAGGTGATATTAATGAGCAAATCCGTCAGGCAGTAACAAATGCTGATGGCATGATTGGTTCGGGACGAGTGCTGAATNAATCTAACCTNGCGAGTGCACAGCAGCTTAAGNTTATTTCAACTGTAAGTGTTGGTTATGATAATTATGATGTGGATTATCTAAACCAGAAAAAAATCTGGCTTTCAAATACTCCGNATGTCTTAACAGAGACTACTGCTGATTTGGCTTTTAGTTTATTGATGAGTGCAGCACGCAGAGTNCCTTATCTGGACCAATGGACCAAGCAGGGTCAGTGGAAACGTACGGCGGGTACTGANCAGTTTGGTCAAGATATTTTTGGCAAAACTTTAGGTATTATTGGTTTGGGGAATATTGGTGCGGCAGTCGCACGTCGTGGACATTATGGTTTTAATATGGATATTCTGTATCATAACCGCCGTGAGCAACCTGAACTTGCCCAGCCTCTTGCAGCAAAATATTGTTCAATGAGTGAACTGCTTCAGCACTCTGATTTTATAGTCATGGCAGTCGACTTAAATCATGAATCTAAAGCTCTCATCGGNCAGGCAGAATTTGATCAGATGCAATCCCATGCTGTATTCGTCAATATTGCACGTGGTTCAGTTATAGATGAAGCAGCACTGATCAATACTCTAAAACAGAACAAAATTTTTGCTGCCGGTCTGGATGTTTATAGCAAAGAACCTTTACAGGAATCTGAACTTTTTAACCTGTCGAATGTTGTCACTCTGCCTCATGTGGGTTCTGCAACAGAAGAAACCCGTAAAAAAATGGCCGAGCTGGCTTATCAGAACTTGGTACAGGCTCTGGAAGGCCAAATTCCACGCTATCTGGTTAACCCTGACTTTAACTAAAGCTCCATAACACTTCACTGCATTTTTCTTCAATGTTGAGTGTTATATTAGCTAAAGATGAATTCAGCTATGGAATCAAGATTGAAAAAGTTTTTGCTTGCAGCAGGACTGAGCAGTCTGATCACTTTCAGTCCAGCACTTACTTTTGATGCTCCTTCTTCATTTGGTCAGGTAGAAGTACCTGATATTGGTGGAGGAGTAGGGTTAATTGATCAGCAGCAAGAACGCTTCATTGGTGAAAAAGTTTATCGTGAAGTTCATAANCAAATGCCGGTCATGCAAAACCCNTGGCTTGAAGACCAGTTATATTCTATTTTCACCCGTATNTTAAGNCAGACTCAAGCAGGGCAGCCAATTGGACTAGTANTAATTAAAGATTCNCAAATTAATGCTTTCGCTGTGCCGGGCGGGCTGTTTGCAATTAATACGGGGATGGTAACTTCCGCCCGTAATATTGATGAGGTGGCAGGGGTGATGGCGCATGAGATTGCGCATGTTACCCAGCGCCATTACAGCCGTTCTAAAGAGGCATTTAAAGGCCAAGGGCTGCTTGCACTGGCTGGTGTTTTGGTGGGAGCAGCCATTGCTTCACAGACTGATGGAGAAGCAGGCACAGCAGTTATGCTCGGTACTCAGGCTGCCCTAATGGATAAACAGCTAACCTACAGCCGCAACCAGGAACGTGAAGCAGACCGTATAGGCATGCAATATATGTACTCGGCTGGCTACAATCCACAAGGCATGGCAGATTTTTTTGAGCTGATGAACCGTTCTACTAGCCGTGTCAGTTTTATGCCAGATTTTTGGCTCACTCATCCCTTAACCTCACAGCGCATGAGCGAAGCAAGACTACGNGCTAACCAGTTGCCTAAAGTAAAAAGTAGTTTATCTGACCCTGATTTTGAAATTGTTAAGCTTTATACTGCGGTGGTCGCTNATCAGGCAACTGAAAATCAGCTGTCTATTTTGGCAAAACAGGGCAGCTTTGCAGGCCAGTTGGCGTTAGCTNCATTTTATGAACAGCAGGGCGATTATGGTCAGGCACAAACAGCATTAAATCAGGCAAAAATGGCAAACCGTCCACATCCGCTGATTTCTCTTATACAGANTGATATTTATCTTGGACAAAACAAGATAGATCTGGCTTTAAATACAATTAGCCCGTTACAGCGCATNATGCCAGAAAATCGGTCATTAGCTTATAAACTGGCTGAAGTACTAATCCGGCAACAGCAGCCAANACAAGTAATTAAACTGGTACAGCGCTTTACTAATAATAATCCAAGAGATGTATATGGATGGCGTTTAATGCAACAAGCAGCTGCACTTGAGCCGGCTTCAGCCTTAAAAGCTGTGAATGTATTACGTTATCGTGCTGAGGTGGAATACTGGAGTGGAGAAGAAGAAGCGGCAATTAAGTCGATGTTGCATGCACAGCGACTGGCAAAAAATAATAATGCGATGTCTGCCAGAATTGATGCACGATTAAATCAGATGCAACAGGAGCGCCAATTAAAAATCTAAATGATAGAAACCAAGGGGTTAAGAAAGCTTGGCCTTGATTTTGCCTGAAACAGCAGAAGGGTCGGCACGTCCGGCTATGATCGGACGTAGAGAATTCATCACCTTACCCATATCTTTCATGCTAGTCGCTCCTTGAGCAGCAATTGTTTGCTCAATGAGAGAATCAAGTTCTTCCTCAGTCATAGCTGCTGGTAGAAATTGGGAAATAATCTCAATCTCGGCTTGTTCTTTACTAGCTAAATCTTCGCGGCCAGCGCCCTGATAGGCTTTTACTGACTCTTTACGTTGCTTGATCTGTTTCTCAATGACCGCAAGAACCTGAGAATCATCAAGCTCTTTGCGTTCATCAATTTCGATTTGCTTGATGGCTGCCTGCAGACCACGAAAAACAGTCACTGTTGCCATAGCTTTGGCACGCATTGCAGTTTTCAATGCATCAGTAATCTGTTCTTTTAAAGTAGTCATAATATTTTCCAGGCAGTAATCAGTCACAAATTAATTAGTAAAGGCGAGTAGTACGTACAGATTCACGAGCCAGTTTTTTCTGGTAACGCTTAACTGCAGCAGCTTTTTTACGCTTACGTTCTTGAGTTGGTTTTTCGTAGAATTCACGCTTACGAACGTCAGCAAGAACACCTGCTTTTTCGCATGAACGTTTGAAACGACGGATAGCTACGTCTACTGGTTCGCCTTCTTTCAACTTAACTTGTGGCATGAAGAATCCTCTAAGTTTATGGATAAGTACACAGGCAGGATTGCCCGCATACACAAGTGAAGGCCATTATTTTACTCATTTACTTCTCATACCACAAGTCTATAATAGTTTCTGCATTATTTTTTCGCATTGGATAAAGGCAGTTTAATGATTGTTTTAGGCTTGGAAACTTCTTGTGATGAAACCGGATTGGCTCTTTATGACAGCGAGCAGGGTTTGCGTGGGCAAGTACTTTATAGCCAGATCAAGCTGCATGCAGAGTATGGTGGAGTAGTGCCGGAGCTGGCTTCACGGGATCATGTACGCAAGCTGATTCCGCTTTTAGATGAGCTGCTGATACAAAGCGATGTTAAAAAGTCTGAAATTGATGCAGTTGCCTATACCCGTGGGCCAGGTTTAATGGGTGCGCTAATGACTGGAGCACTTTTCGGACGTACTCTGGCATTTGCCTTGAACAAACCGGCAATTGGGGTTCATCATATGGAAGGCCATATGCTGGCGCCTTTACTTTCAGATACTCCACCCGAATTTCCATTTGTTGCGCTTCTGGTTTCAGGTGGGCATTCCCAGTTAATGGCAGCTTATGGTATCGGACAATATGAATTACTGGGTGAGTCTATTGATGATGCCGCCGGTGAGGCTTTTGATAAAGTCGCGAAAATGATGAATCTGCCGTATCCGGGAGGACCAAATATTGCTAGACTTGCCCAGCAGGGTAATCCGACTGCATTTGATTTTCCACGTCCGATGTTACACCAAGGTCTGACCTTTTCATTTAGTGGCTTAAAAACTGCTGTTTCGGTCCAGCTTAAAAAAGTTGAAGGCCAAAATCGTGAAGCCGATATTGCTGCCAGTTTTCAAGAAGCTATTGCCGATACTTTAGTAAAAAAATCAGTCAAGGCATTAAAACAGACCGGGTTAAACCGTTTGGTAATAGCAGGTGGTGTAAGTGCAAACCAGCGTTTACGTGAACAGCTGGAAAGTAGCTTAAATAGAATTAAAGCTTCAGTTTATTATGCTGAGCCTGCACTCTGTACAGATAATGGTGCCATGATTGCATTTGCTGGTTACCAGCGTCTGAAAGCAGGACAACAGGATGGCTTATCTGTAACCACTACACCGCGCTGGCCAATGACAGAGCTGACTCGTCCGGCAGAAATATAATTTTGGTTTAATTAAGGAAGAGGCTTTTGCCTCTTTTTTATTTTCTATTGATCTGGTGTTTAAAATGAATAAATATTTTACTTGCTATGTGGTTGCTTCTCTTTTTCTTTCTGGTTGTACGGTTCAGCATAATTTAATAAATGAAACCCAGAGTCAGATTGTTCAAGGACATAATCAGGTGATTCATCAATACTTTGATGAAAAAAACACCTCAGGTGTGCTGGTTATTCAAGCAGATAAAAAAATTAATCTGTATGGTAATGCTCTAAGCCGCGCAAATACAGAATATGTGCCAGCCTCTACATTTAAAATGTTGAATGCCCTGATCGGATTGGAGAACCAGAAAACGGATATTAATGAAATATTTAAATGGAAGGGCGAGAAAAGGTCATTTACCGGTTGGGAAAAAGACATGACACTAGGAGAAGCCATGAAGCTTTCCGCAGTCCCAGTCTATCAGGAACTTGCGCGACGTATCGGTCTTGATCTCATGCAAAAAGAAGTAAAACGTATTGGTTTCGGTAATGCTGAAATTGGACAGCAGGTTGATAATTTCTGGTTGGTAGGGCCATTAAAGGTTACGCCTATTCAAGAGGTAGAGTTTGTTTCTCAATTGGCGCATACACAGCTTCCATTTAGTGAAAAAGTGCAGGCTAATGTAAAAAATATGCTTCTTTTAGAAGAGAGTAATGGCTACAAAATTTTTGGAAAGACTGGTTGGGCAATGGATATAAAACCACAAGTGGGCTGGTTGACCGGCTGGGTTGAGCAGCCAGATGGAAAAATTGTCGCTTTTGCATTAAATATGGAAATGCGGTCAGAAATGCCGGCATCTATACGTAATGAATTATTGATGAAATCATTAAAACAGCTGAATATTATTTAAGAGCTTGACAGAAACTCTAATTTTATAAAAAGCCCATTTGAGATAAATGGGCCTTTTATAATCTGACTAATAATGAAACCTGTTAATTTTTCTAGTTTAAAATTTTACAGTGCTTTTAGTTGTTGTGATCCAATCCAGTGTTTAGAGAACTGATAGGCGGCACGTCCTGACCGTTGACCACGTGCCTGACACCAGCGTAGGGCTTCAGCATGGGCTTCGTCATTCATTGGCATATCTGTTTTAGCAAGATAGTGTTCTACAATGGTTAAATACAGGTTTTGATCCATTGGATAGAATGAAAGCCACATTCCAAAACGATCCGAGAGTGAAATTTTTTCCTCAATGGCTTCTTGTGGATGCAACTCGGTATATTGCGGTACATCTACACGAGTCACTGGCGTGTTCTCATGCATAAATTCTGGTAACAGATGTCGACGGTTGCTGGTTGCATAAATAATAAAATTACTTGAACCTGACTGTAATGAGCCATCAAGTACACTTTTTAAGCTGCGATAGTTTTCATCTTCAGCATTAAAGGCTAGATCATCGCAGTAGACAATGAACTTTTCCGGACGCTTCTGGATGAGCTTCTGGATTTCAGGAAGATCGGACAGATCATCACGTTCAATTTCAATTAAACGTAATCCTTGATCTTTATACTCGGTTAAAAGGGCACGGACAATTGAAGATTTTCCTGTGCCGCGTGAACCAGTAAGGAGAACATCATTGGCTGGCAGATTCTGCAAAAATTGTCGTGTATTTTGAATAATTTTTTCTTTTTGTCTTTCGATTCCTTTCAGGTCATCTAAATAGATTTGTTTCGGTTCGAAAATGGGTTTAAGTTGTTTATCCTGCCATTTATAAGCCGGAGCAGAGAAGTCTGTCTGCTGTTTAAGCTCAGGTAAAAATTGCTGGACCTGCTGTAATACGGTAGAGAGAGTTTGAAGTATATTCTCTGGTAGAGTGAGGTTTGTCATAATTTTTCAGGTGTTATCGAAATAGCTAAATAGTAGCACTAGCAATACCGTAAATAGTACTACAATATCAAAAAGGCCAATGAATTATAGTTTTTTGCAATTGATTAGTGGCGAAAAAGATTAGATATTCTCAATAAAAACTTTGAGCACAAATATCAAAGGATAGGCACATAATGTTAAAAGAATTAACTCAAACTATTAATCCGCATCAGGCATATCGGGTTAAGAAATTAAAACATCAGCTGGAAGGGGCCGAATCCTATGAAGAGTGGAAATCTGTTGCATTAAAACTTGATGAAGAAACCGGTGCTCAAGAATGGAAACTCGACAATAGCTCTCCTTATTTTGATGCAGAGATTATTTCACATCGTTTGAACCTGCTTAAAAAATATCGCCTNCAGCAGCGTACTTTAGACCTNGTCGCTATTTTACGTGAAGGCTTAAGTTATGATATTGCGAACATTGGCCATCCAATGTTGTTTACCGCAACGTATATTGGTACTAAAAAAATAATTGAAGATTACATTGAGGAAATGAGCGCAAGCTTGGCTTATATTGCCTCTAATGAATGTCATAGCTTTAGCCTGAAAGAAAAAATAGACTTTTTTGAAAACTGCCAGATTGCTTATGGACAGCCCGTACTCATGTTTTCAGGCGGCGCTACTTTAGGGTTATTTCATACAGGGGTCTGTAAAACCCTGATTGAACAAGATTTGATGCCCAAAGTGCTGTCAGGTTCGAGTGCAGGCGCCATTATGACTGCCATGCTAGGGGTTTCTTCGCCTAATGAACTAGAAAGTATTATGAGTGGAGAGAGTTTTTTTACCGAAGCTTTCCATTTTCGTAAACTGACTGATGTACTCAAAGGTAATGGCGGTCTGGCCGATGTGCGCTATCTCAAGCAGTTTCTGATGGAAAATCTTGGAGACCTGACTTTTGCTGAAGCCTATGAAAAATCCGGACTACACATTAACGTTGCTGTGGCGCCATATGATGCAACACAAAATGCCCGGATTATGAATGCCTATACTGCACCTAATTTGCTGGTCTGGAGCGCTGTATTGGCTTCCTGTGCGGTTCCAGTTCTGTTCCCACCGGTACGCCTGACCAGCAAACGCTATGATGGTCAATATACCCAGTATATGGGCAATACTAAATGGGTAGATGGCAGTGTACGCAGTGATTTCCCACAAGAAAAAATGGCCCGCCTGTATAACCTGAATTATAGTATCGCCAGTCAGGTGAATCCGCATGTTGTGCCATTTATGCAAAGTGATGAAAACCGCTATCGTAAAGATGTTCTGAGCTGGCCCGAACGGATTGTACGGCGTCAAGGTAAAGTGATCGCTATGGGAATGATGGATTTTACTCGTGAACGCTTAGGTGCAATCCAGCCTGTACGCCGTTTGCTTGATCACGGCTATGGCATTATTGGACAACGTTATTACGGCGATGTAAATATTATCGCCAAATATAATTTACGTCATTATAGCTATATGCTGAAAAATCCGCGACCACATCTGTTTAAGCTATTACAGCGTGAAGGAGAGCAGGCAACCTGGCCTAAAATCTCCATGATTGAAATTCATGCCCGTATCGGAAAAACAATTCAGCATTGTCTGGAGCTTCTACATTATCAAGAAACTCAGCAAGAGAAAAGTCAAGATCATGCAGATGCCTGATCTTGAGAATTCATTTGAAAACCTGATTCTGCGAAATAGCCTGTCAAGCCAGAGGTTTGGCCGCCGTCTGTATCATTTGAGCCAAAATGGAACACCCTATTGGCTTAAGTTTCAACTGCCCAAAGTGCAGCCCGAATATGAAAAAGGATTTTTACATGAACTGCAAATTTATCGAAGGCTGGGAAAATTAGAGCCAAGTATTCTTCTGCCTGCACGTATCATTGAGTTAAATCAGATAGCGGAATTTAGCCACTTAAAAGGGGAGGGATTAATTCTGCCTCACGGTGATTACTGGTTGGGTCAGCCTGCACAGCAACTATCTTTTGAACAAGTACAGCAGAAAATTTTTGCAATGATAGGCTGTTTGCAAATTTTACATCAAACTGGCTGGGTTCATGGTGACTTAAAGCCACAGCATTTTTTATATTGCCATAATCAGCTCACTTTAATTGATTTTGAGCAGAGTCAGTCGGTTACACAAGTTCATAAGGTCACCGCATTGAATGCTACACCACGCTATATGGCGCCAGAGCTGTTTCATGGAGAAATAAAAACGGTTAGAACTGATTTATATGCACTTGGAGTTATTTTATATGAGTGGTTAACTGGCCAACGTCTAAGTGCCAGAAATTATCAGGATTGGGCAGTGCTACACTGTCAGACGTTAAAAATAAGATTACCAGACGCATTTATGCCATTTTTTCCGCTATTAAATGGCTTGCTAAGCAAATATAAAGATCAGCGTTTTCAACAGGTAAATGAAGCGCTCTATCATTTGAAATATTAGAAATGTTTCAAAAATAAACATAAGTTTTTGATTTGTTTTTTATTTAAGCAAACGCTAGGTTTTTTCATAAAAAAGGCTTGTCATGATTCTGTCTTCTCTATAATATACACAGCCATCGGGGGCGTGGCGAAATTGGTAGACGCACTGGATTTAGGTTCCAGCGCCGCGAGGTGTAAGAGTTCGAGTCTCTTCGCCCCCACCATTTTAAAGAGAATTATTTTCTTTAAAATTTATTCAGGTGAAAAACTTGGATACGCTTCAAATAGAGGATTGGTGTAATGGTAGCATGACGGTCTCCAAAACCGTTCGTCAAGGTTCGAATCCTTGATCCTCTGCCAATTATCTTTTGAGATAATTTTATATCATCGGGGGCGTGGCGAAATTGGTAGACGCACTGGATTTAGGTTCCAGCGCCGCGAGGTGTAAGAGTTCGAGTCTCTTCGCCCCCACCAATGATGATAGATAACGGGGATGTGGCGAAATTGGTAGACGCACTAGCTTCAGGTGCTAGCGCCGCGAGGTGTAGGAGTTCGAGTCTCCTCATCCCCACCAGATTCAAAAAGACCAGTATATTTAATACTGGTCTTTTTTTATGGGAGAAATTATTGAAAACTTGAAAGAGTACCAGCTATTTAAAATTATATAAGCTGGCCTTTTAAATATTAATGCAAAAAATATAAATAAAATGATTCACTTAAGCTTTTAGATGATCTTCGAATTCTTCCCCAAGTTGCACAGCCAGAGAATTACCTGAAAGTTCACAAGTGACTAAGCCATATTGTTTTTTAAAACTGAATGTAAACCCACGGCCATCGGCCAGACTTTTAACTGAGTACCCCAATTTTTCTAACCAGATTTTGAAAGCTATTAAATTTTTTGCTTTGACAACTCTTTTCATCAGAGATCTCCTGCTTGACATATAAGTAAATTAATAAGGCTATTTCTTTATAATTTAAAGGGCAGATATATATCTTTTGGTGAGATAATATTATTTTAATTAATATAGAGTTAAAAAAATAATTAAATTTCACAGAAAATATTTTATTTAACTTGTTGAATAGATTAATTTTAAATTAAATAGGCCTGTAGAAAAAGCTTTAATCAGGTAATTGTAAAAAATAATGTCTAATTTAAGAAAAATTAATTATCTAGGCTGTTAAAAGCTATGTATAAATCAACCTCAAGACAGCTTGATAAAAGGCTTATCCTTAGCAAGGATAAACCCAGTTCAAAATTATGACCACTTAGAAATTATCTTTTAGTATGCGAATACGCGAAAACTCTTCTTCGCTCTCCGCCCTTAAAAAAGGATTGGTTTCAAGTTCCAGTGCAATCGTAGTTGGAAGCGTGCACTGATGGGAGTCGCGCATTTTTCTCACCTGCTCCACACGCCTATGTAGTGCCAGATTATCTGGTTCAACTGTCAGCGCAAATTCAGCATTGGAGAGTGTATATTCATGGGTGCAATATACTTGTGTCCTTGGAGGTAAAGCGGCTAACCGGTTAAGTGAGTGATACATCTGTGCATATGTCCCTTCAAATACTCGCCCACACCCCATGGCAAATAAAGTATCACCACAAAATAAAATGTCTAGCTCATCAATAAAATAAACAATATGGCCCAGGGTGTGTCCCGGTACAGCTAAAATATCTACTTTTAAATGATTAAATTTAAAGTGATTCTCATGCTGTAAGGGATGAGAAATAAAGGGAATATGGCTAAGTTCTTCTCGTGGCCCATAGACTGGAATATTCCGCTCAGTAATCAGTTCAGGCACACCACCAATGTGATCCTTGTGCCAATGAGTGAGCCAAATCTGTGATAATATGAGGTTATGGGTTTGACAGAAGTCTTGTACGAGTTGAGCCTCAGTAGGATCAACTACAACTGCTTCCTTAGTTGAACTATCTTCAAGTATCCAGATATAATTCTGAAGCTGGTTTTTAACATCAATGCAATGCACTTTATATGTCATGTTTTTCCTAAACACTCAGATCTTTTTATTAGTATAACCAATCTCCAGAAAGAATTATGTGCTTATATTTTTCGACNAGAAAGAAAAAAGCCCGCCGTTAGCGAGCTTAATTTATTGATAAAGAATTAGCTCTGTTCGCGTGCAATTGCACGGTACCCAATATCTTTACGGTATTGAACGCCATTGAAGGTTACTTTTTGGCAAAGTTCTAATGCTTTTGCTTGTGCCTCACCAATAGTATTGCCAAGGGCAGTCACACAGAGTACACGACCACCCGCCGTCACAATCTCGCCATTTTCATTGGCTTTGGTTCCTGCATGGAATACTTTGGCATCCGTCATTTCAGTGTTTAGACCAGAAATCACATCACCATTGCTAGACGTTTCAGGGTAGCCCTTAGATGCAAGCACGATACCGACAGTTTTACGCTCATCCCATTCAGCTTCTGAAGGCAAATTACCTTCAATACCTGCTTGAACCAAATCAACCAAAGATGATTTTAAACGCATCATGATGGGTTGAGTTTCAGGGTCGCCAAAACGACAGTTAAACTCGATTACTTTCGGTTGACCTTGTTCATCAATCATTAAGCCTGCATATAAGAAACCTGTATAAACATGATCGTCTTTTTTCATACCTTCAACGGTAGGACGCATCACTTCATTCATAGTTTTTTCAAATACGTCAGCAGTCACCACAGGCGCAGGAGAGTAAGCACCCATACCACCAGTGTTAGGACCTTGGTCTCCTTCAAAAATGCGTTTGTGATCCTGTGAAGTGGCCATTGGCAAGATGTTGTCACCATCGATCATACAAATGAAAGATGCTTCTTCACCTGCAAGGAATTCTTCGATCACAACACGAGAACCCGCATCACCAAATTTGTTACCAGCAAGCATGTCGTCAATCGCATCAAATGCTTCTTCCTTAGTCATCGCAACGATTACGCCTTTACCTGCAGCAAGACCGTCAGCCTTGATCACAATTGGCGCGCCATTTTTCTCAACAAATGCTTTGGCAGCATCTACTTCAGTGAACACGTCATAGAAAGCAGTAGGGATGTTGTGGCGTTTAAGGAAGTGTTTTGCGAATGCTTTAGAGCCTTCTAGTTGCGCTGCAAACTTCGTTGGACCCCAAATTTTAACGCCCGCTTCGCGGCAAGCATCCACAACACCATTCACAAGCGGTGCTTCAGGACCGACAATAATCAGGTCAATTGCATTATTTTTTGCAAAATCAATAATGGCGGGGTTATCGAGAATGTCTAAAGCGACATTTTCACATTTATTTTCAGTTGCGGTGCCTGCATTGCCCGGTGCAACAAATACCTTTGCTACTTGATCGTCTTGTGCGATTTTCCATGCAAGCGCATGTTCACGGCCGCCACTACCTAAAACTAAAATGTTCATCTTTAGAAAATTCCCTCGAAAATGAAATTCCACAAACCCAATGAGGTTCAAAATTGTTTAATATCTTATAGCAAGATATTAAATAATCTACTGATGTAGCAAACCCTCCTTGTGAAAAGGAGGGTCTGGAATTTATACTTAAAAATTAGTGGCGGAAATGACGCATACCCGTGAACACCATGGCAATACCATGTTCATCCGCAGCAGCAATCGTTTCTTCATCACGCATTGAACCACCTGGCTGAATAATGCATTTGATACCTGCTTTGGCAGCATTGTCGATACCATCGCGGAACGGGAAAAATGCATCCGATGCCATGACTGCACCTTCAACTACAAGTCCTGCATGTTCCGCTTTGATTGCAGCAATACGTGCAGAGTTGACACGGCTCATTTGACCTGCGCCCACACCAATTGTTTGACGGTTTTTAGCATACACAATCGCGTTAGATTTCACGTATTTCGCTACTTTCCAGGCAAAAATCAGATCATCGATTTCCTGTTCAGTTGGTGCACGTTTCGTCACAACTTTAAGATCTTCTTTAGTGATCATGCCCAAGTCTTGATCTTGAACCAGCAAACCGCCATTTACACGTTTATAGTCAAGCTGTGGAGCACGTACATCAATCGCGGGAAGCTCGCCACAAACCAGTACACGTACATTTTTCTTCGCACCAGTGACTTCAAGCACGCCTTCAGCAATACTTGGTGCAATGATCACTTCAACGAATTGACGGTCAACAATTGCCTGTGCAGTTTCGACGTCTAATTCACGGTTGAATGCAATGATGCCGCCGAACGCAGATTCAGGATCAGTTGCGTATGCAAGGTCATACGCTGCTTTGATACCGTCCAGAGACACTGCAACGCCACATGGATTCGCGTGTTTTACAATCACGCAAGCAGGTTTGGCAAATGATTTCACACATTCAAGGGCTGCATCAGTATCAGCAATATTATTATAAGATAATTCTTTACCTTGTAATTGTTTTGCAGTGGCAACAGAAGCTTCGGTTGCTGCTGGATCTACATAGAATGCAGCAGATTGATGCGGGTTTTCACCGTAACGTAAATCTTGAGATTTATTTAACTGAGTATTGAACGTACGCGGGAATTTATCCGCTTGGCCTTCTTCTTTACCGACACGAGCGCCTAAGTAAGATGCAATCATCCCATCATATTGCGCAGTATGTTCGAATGCTTTTACTGCCAGGTCAAAACGGGTTGCGTAAGATAGGGACCCTTCAGCTTTAAGCTCAGCAACGACAGCTGCATAATCAGAAGCATTTACCACAATACCTACAGAGGCATGATTTTTTGCCGCAGCACGCAACATGGTTGGACCGCCGATGTCGATGTTCTCAATTGCATCTGCCAGTGAACAGTCAGGTTTTGCAACAGTAGCAGCAAATGGATATAGGTTAACAACGACCAGATCAATCGGAGCAATATTGTGTTCTTGCATAACAGCTTCGTCTAGACCACGACGTGCAAGAATACCCCCATGAATTTTTGGATGCAGGGTTTTAACACGGCCATCCATCATTTCTGGAAAACCGGTATGCTCTGATACTTCAACCACAGCAATATTATTGTCTTTAAGTAGTTTGTAAGTACCACCAGTTGAAAGGATCTCCACTCCTAATGCAACAAGGTTTTGAGCAAAATCTACGATGCCCGTCTTATCAGAAACAGAGATTAAAGCGCGTTTAATAGTCATGATTTTTAAGTCTACAGATTAAAACAAATAGGCATAAAAAATGCCCACGAAGCGTGAGCATTTTATCATTTATTCACTCATCAAACCGTGAGCTTTCAACTTTTTACGTAAAGTACCACGGTTCAGTCCAAGAATCTCGGCGGCCCGTGTCTGGTTACCGCGAGTATATTCTAGAACTACAGATAAAAGAGGTTTCTCCATTTCTGCCAGCACCATGTCATATACCTGAGATGGTTGCTCACCTTGCAAAGACGCAAAGTAATGGCGAACCGCGCGATCTACATGGATGCGAAGTGCAACATCAGATTGTGCAGTAAAAATAGGAGATTTGCTATTCATGCGAGTTAATCCGAAAATCAAATATCACTTGGGTAAAGCGATAAATATGGTCTAGAAAAATGAAGCTCCGTCTTAGATCCTAAAAACGGAGCTCTAAAACTGGAAACAACTAGCTTGCCACAACTTCTCAAAATTGAGCAAAAAATAAGCGTAACAATAGTTGAAGTTTTGTTACAGTTACTTTTCAAAACAAAAAATCGGCTCCATGCGCTAAATTTATATAAAGCACATATTGCTTAACTGTATTTGTTGTGAATAAAAGCGAGAAGTATGTAAGGCTAAGCTTTCGTGGCGCGTATGATACCATTGTCTAAGAAAAAGTGAGCAAATTAACTGCAATTTTTTTTAATTTTTTTACAATTATGGACGGATTATTTCTAAATGGTAGTCATCAAAGTCTTTGCAGTCCACTGGAACCGTAAATTTGAACTTAAATGGACTATGCGTTGGTATACGGCGAACTTTATATAAATCATTCGTGAGATACTGTTCAGGGAGTATTACTGTATTAAGAATCTCTGCATTATGCTTATTAAGGCTAAGCTTGATACTTGGTATTTGAAGACTATTTTCATATTCATTCACTATTACACCAGAAAAAACTGTTTGTCCTTTACCGGCACGATTAACTTTAACTTTATCAATTTTAACCTGAGAATAATAATCTTCCAGTTTTTCACAAGTCAGTACGGTACACACCTGTTTAAATAACAGGTTAAAGAAGGGACTATCATTGATTATTTTAGGGTTAAACCAGAGTACCTGTAATATAAGCACCATAGCCAACAATACATTGATACTACCCCAGAGCAGATAATAAAATCTTGTACTTCTAGGGTGGGGAGCTTCTTTAAGTGCATTGCCCCCTGAAAGATGCAGGGCTGGAAGTGATAACGTGCTTTCATTATGAAAATAATTCAGATTGTTCAGATAAGTCAGCAGGTCAATATTTGAGTTCTCAATCTTGCGTTCAAAAATATCAAGAATATTTGCACTGGGCTCTGAACCAATTTTTTTACGTTCTCCAATATGGGTAGGTAAAGTACTTTTCTTTATTGCAGAGCCCCGTGTTTCAGAGGAAACAGCAGGCTGAACCAGATGAGTTAGCGCATTAAAATTGATAGAACATTTAGGACAACAGACCATACCCTGAGCAATTGTAAGCTGGGTTAATGTTACCTTATAGATAGTAGTACACTTGGGGCAGCGGGTCTGTTTGTCACTCATCATTAAGTGCTCTCTATTATTAGTACTGCTGACGTTTTCCTGAAATACGGCACCAGTTTTCTTCACGTTTCTCTACGTCCAGAATATCGAAGTATTCTGAATAAACGCCAGATACATCATTTACCTGTTCTTCAATCACGCCTGCCAGTGCAAACTCACCTTCGGACTTGATCAATGTTGAGAACTCAGAAGCTAATGCCATAAGAGGACCAGCAAGAATGTTTGCAACAAGTACATCGGCTTGCTGACCTTTAAAAACAGTATTAAATTCCTCGGGTAATCCCACATATAATCGTTCTAGTACGCCATTTAGCTCGGCATTCTGCTGGGTAGCCAGTACAGCTTGTGGATCAATATCAGTAGCGTAAACCTGTTTCGCCCCTAACAGTAAGGCAGCGATACCTAAAATTCCGGAGCCACAGCCATAGTCGATCACAACTTTATCTTTAAGATCTGTCTTGCCGAGCCATTGCAGACACAAGAAAGTACTTGCATGATTTCCTGTGCCAAAAGCCAAACCCGGATCAAGCTTAATATTGACTGCACCGGCTTCTGGCGGCTCTAACCATTCAGGCACGATCCAGAATTTTTCACCAATCTGAATGGGCTCATAATAATCCATCCATGAGCGTTCCCAGACTTGGTCTTCAAGCTCTTCACTNCNAATAGNTGCTTCAGGTAACTGGNCATGAATAAAGGCTTCAAGCTTTTCTGTATCAATCGGATCATTTTCATCATCCTGATAGATACCTGTGACAATAACTTTATTCCATAGCGGAGTTTCGCCTGGAAGCGGCTCAAGCAGGTCCTGGTTTTCTGCATCATCTAAGGTCACGCTGACTGCCCCTAATGACATCAGCAATGTTTCAGTCAAATCAACCTGGTCCTGATTAACAGTAATATGAATTTGTAACCACTTCACAAGAAATAACCCAATCTATGTTTATTAAAAGACTATTGTAGCCGATTCATGACTAAAGCCTAGTTAAACTCTGGTAAAAGTTAAAAAAGCTGAGCTGCGTCTGGGATGTATAGTAACCTGATCAGGCTAACTCCTCTTGTAATTGAGGTTGAGGTGAATAACGATTAAGTAAGGTGCCAAAGATCGCAGCAAAAATATACATAATTAGTGAATAAACNACTGCTGGCATGGCAATGGTTGTACTTGACATAATCGTTAAGGCAATGGTCATNGCAAGCGTGCTGTTATGAATGCCAATTTCAAAAGCACAGGCTCGAGCTTGCGCACTGTTAATCCCAAAGAGGCGCGGTATAAAATAACCAATTAACAGACTTGCAAAACAGAACAGGGCAGTTGCTGCACCAATTTGCATGAGATAGTCAAGAATGTTATTTCGCTCTTTAAACACGGCCACAATAATAATCAGAACAAGAAATATAACTGCAAATATACGTACTGGACGATTAAGTTTCTCGGCAATGCGAGGAGAAAAATGTCTCAATAACATGCCTAAACAGACCGGAACAATAATAATTAAAAAAACTTGAGCCACTTTGGAAAACTGTAAACCCACNTGTTGGCCATCAGTCATAAAATGCTGAATAGCCAGATTTACAATAAAGGGTAAGCTAAANGCTGCAACGACTGAGTTAATCGCAGTCAAGGTAATATTTAGGGCAATATCTCCCTTATAAAGGTAGCTGAACAAGTTTGCTGTTGGCCCGCCAGGGGAAGCCGCAAGTAACATCAAGCCTACCGCNAATGCAGGCGATAATGCCAATATTTTGCAAATAAAAAATGCAATACCTACTAGAATNAAAAGTTGACAGAATAATGCTAAAACTACAGCTTTNGGGTGTTTTTTAATACGGGNAAAATCTTTAGGGGTGAGTTCGAGACCAAGCCCGGCCATGATAATTGCCAGAGCAATAGGCAAAAATATGGTAATCAATCCTGAATCCATTGTTATTCCTTTTTTATTGTTAATGTTATAAATCTAATTTTTATTCAGTTTAGCGAAGTTTACGAGAAATACAAATGAAAAACGGTCAATGAGCAAAAGCTTTTGACCGTTTAACTAAAAACAGCCTTTACATTTAATATGCTAAAGGCTGAATTTATAGACCAAATTAACGTGGATGTGGCGGAGTAAAGCCTAGAGCACATTTACCACTCATTTGTTTGCCATTAATAGTTGCTGTAGCTGTACCACTTGCAGTTGTACAAGCATTATAAAGTTCTGGTTCGTCACCTATGAGGGAACTAGGATTGCCTGTAGGGAAGAACCGTGGTTCACAGGTACCATTCCAGATAATGCCACGATAAGCAAAACTTACCCAAGTGCCTTGGCTTTTGCCCTTACAGACTTGCTGATATTTTTGAGGATTATAGACTCGGTCAACTTTATCATTTGCGTTTGCAAAAGAGCTGACACATAAACCGCACAGGATACTAGATAACAATATTTTGGTTTTCATGGCATGTTTCCTTCTTAGTATAATCAAACTTAAGGATAAAAAATAATCAGAATAAAACAATTTTGATCTGGTAAGTTTTCATAAATTCTTGTGTACTTTTGAGGTAAATATGCAAATCTTAATTACATTTTTTAAAAAAATAAGGAACGTAGAATAGAAATAGAGGAACTAAGGAAAAATCTTCTACTCACTACGTCAAAATAAAATTTCTGCTATAATATTCTGTCCCCTTTTTTAGACTTATATTTACCACTATGCATTATCCTAAAGTATACGATGTCATTGTTATCGGTGGCGGTCACGCGGGTACGGAAGCGGCGCT
>JGI24770J26754_10000535_pt1 | contig 27000 bp, 26 predicted proteins | sample LakOneMetagenome_FD_26754 | JGI IMG/M metagenome (IMG submission 26754) | reverse complement strand
GGGCCGCCAGTCCCGGCCCTAGAAGCCGCGCAGCGAGGCGAACTCGTCGACGGCGGCGCGCGCCGAGCGCAGCCGGTTCACCGGGGCATCCGGGTCCGCGTAGCCGAGCGCCATCGCGCAATAGACGAGGTCGTTGTCATCCAGCGCCAAATGCGCGTGCAATGATTCGCGAATCGTGCCCCAGAATTCCTGCATGCAGGTTCCCAGGCCCGCCTCGACCGCGGCGAGCGCGAGCGTCTGCATGAACATGCCGAGGTGCGCCCATTGCGCGCGGCCCATGCGGCGATCGATGACGAAGAACAATCCGACCGGCGCGCCGAAGAATTCGAAATTCCGCGCGACATGCGCGAGCCTGCCGGCGCGATCATCGCGCGCGATGCCCATCAATGCGTACATGTCTTCGCCGACCTGGAAGCGCCGCGAACGGTAGGGGTCCCACAGCTTGGGCGGATACACGGGGTCTGATCCCTGTTCGCGCGGAATGCCGTCGGGGGCCCTGGCCAGTTCGCCGCGGGCCATTTCGATCACGGCTTCGCGTGCCTGGCCCGCGAGCGCGACCACCTTCCAGGGCTGCAGGTTTCCGCCCGAAGGCGCCCAGCGCGCGGTGTCGAGCAATGCCCGCACCTGCGCGGCCGAGACGGGCTTCGCGAGAAACGAGCGGACCGACATTCGCTGCCTGATCGCCGCTGACACGCTGAGCATGGGATGCTGGCCTTGAAGATCGGCGGCAGGGCGTGCCGCGCGGCGGAGTTATACTCATTCCCGATGCCGGAGGATAGTTCAGCATGCGAATGAACCTGTTTGCCGTGGGCGCGGTGCGGCGATTCTCGCCGTGGTTGACGCTCGCGCTCTGGTACGTCGCGCTGGGCTTCGTCACGCGACTGGCGCTGTGGGGTGCCTACGGCCACGCGGCGCAGGTCGGCGTCGGCTCGTTGTCCTGGATCATGCCCGCCGGCCTCATCGCCGATGCCATCGAAAGCCTGTACCTGCTCGCGCCGCTGGCGTTGTTCCTGTGGTTGTGCCCCGATCGNTGGCAACGCAGCGGCATCATGCGCGGCGTGCTGCTCGCGGGTGCGGCGCTGTGGATGTTCGGCATGCTCTTCAGCGCCGTCACCGAATTCTATTTCTTCGAGGAATTCGACTCGCGCTTCAACCTGGTCGCGGTCGACTACCTGATCTATCCGACCGAGGTGGCCGGCGACCTGTGGGCCGCGTATCCGGTCGGCCGCGTGATCGTCGTCGACGCGCTGCTGGCCTGCACGATGACCTGGCTGCTGCGTGCACGCCTCACCGAAGGAACGCGCGTCGTGGCGCGCTGGGGTGCGCGCACGCGGCCCTTCCTGCTGCTGGCGGCCGTTGTCGTGCTGTCGGTCGCGGCCTTTTCGACCAACAGCCTTGGCAGGTCGGCGAACCGCGTCGCCAATGAGCTGGCCGCGAACGGTTCGTCGAGTTTCTTCCGTGCGCTGCGCACCAGCGAGATCGACTATCACGCGATGTACGCGACGCGCGACAGCGCGGCCAACCATGCGCTGCTGGTCGCGCAGCTTGCCCGCGGCGGCGGCAGCTTTGCGAGCCCCAGTGCGGCACGCCTCGATCGCAGCTTCGCGGCGCGCTCGGGCGGCCTCGGCAAGCTCAATGTGATCCTGATATCGAGCGAATCATTCGGCGCTGAATTCAGCCGGCTGTACGGATCCGATCGCGACTGGACGCCCGAGTTCGATCGGTACGCGCAGCAGTCGCTGTGGTTTCGGCACACCTATGCATCGGGCACGCGCACGGTGCGCGGTCTCGAGGCGATCACGCTGTCCATTCCGCCGATACCGACCGAATCGGTCGTGCGCAGGCCCGGCAACGAAAACCTTGCGACGCTCGGCGCGGTGTTGCGGGGGCAGGGCTATCACACCAGCTTCCTCTACGGAGGCTACGGTTACTTTGACGACATGAACGCCTTCTATTCGAACAACGGCTATGAGGTGCGCGATCGAAACGACCTGCACGTTGCGCCGCGCTTCGCCAACATCTGGGGCGTTGCCGATGAAGATCTCTACGACATGGCGCTGGCGCATGCCGACGAACTCGCGGCCGGCGGCCGGCCGTTCTTCATCCACATCATGAACACGTCGAACCACAAGCCGTTCACGTTTCGAACCGGGCTCGAGTCGCTCGGCATCAAGCCCAGCGGCGGCGGGCGCGAGTCGGGCGTGCGCTACGCCGACTACGCGCAAGGTTATTTCCTGCGCGAAGCGGCGAAGCACGCCTGGTTCGGCCGCACCCTCTTCGTCATCGTGGCCGACCACGGCGCCCGCGTTTACGGCCGGCAGGAAATTCCGCTGCGCACCTACGAGATACCGTTGCTGTTTTATTCGCCCGGCAACCTGGCGCCACGTCGCGTTGATTCGCTGATGACGCAAATCGACATCGCACCGACGCTGCTGGGCTTGCTGGGGCTGCCCTACACGGCGCCATGGTTTGGACAGGATGCGCTGAACTCCCCGGAGCAGGGCCGTGTCGCCTTCTTCAACCACAACCATGACGTCGCGATGCTGCGCGACGGCGAGCTGACGATCCTCGGATTGCAGAAGAGCGTGTTGAACAAGCGCTATGACGCTGACTCCGACCACTACAGCAACGACGCGCCGGTCGATGCCGCGATGAACGACCTGACGATCGCCTACTTCCAGACCGCCTACGAGATGTTCAAGGCCCACACCTTCGACCTGGCGGCGCAGCTGCCGGCCGCGCAGCCGGCCCCGAACTAGCGTACGACGGCGCCTGGCGAGCTGGCGCACTCGCCAAATCGATGGCGGCAGTGGCCAGAAGCGTCACTGACTTGTTCATTTGCATCCTCTCGCCGCGGATCGCGCGCATCGAACTTCTCGATTGGCTTGCGCGCAGGGCCTTGCGATATTCTTCGCCGCCGGAAACCCCGTCGAGGACAGCGAAATTGAAAAGCAATATCGAGATCGCGCAAGCCGCGAAGATGAAACCGATCCTCCAGGTCGCGAAGGACCGGTTGGGCATCGCCGAGGAAAATCTTGAACCCTACGGGCGCTACAAGGCGAAGATTTCACTCTCGTACCTCGACTCGATCAAATCCCGGCCCGACGGCAAGCTGGTGCTGGTGACGGCGATTTCGCCGACGCCGGCGGGCGAGGGCAAGACGACGACCACCGTCGGCCTCGGCGATGCGCTCAATCGCATCGGCAAGAAGGCGATGGTGTGCCTGCGCGAGCCGGCGCTCGGCCCGGTGTTCGGCATGAAGGGCGGAGCGGCCGGCGGCGGCTTCTCGCAGGTCGTGCCGATGGAAGACATCAACCTGCATTTCACCGGCGACTTCGGCGCCATCCAGCTGGCCAACAACCTGCTGGCGGCGCTGATCGACAACCACGTCTACCACGGCAACGCGCTGGGGTTCGACGTGCGGCGCATCACCTGGCGCCGCGTGGTCGACGTCAATGACCGCGCGCTGCGCGATATCACCGTGGGCCTCGGCGGCCCGGGCAACGGCTATCCGCGCCAGGACGGATTCGACATCGTCGTCGCTTCCGAAGTGATGGCGATTTTCTGCCTCGCGACCAGCCTCGCGGATCTCAAGGAGCGCCTCGGCAACATCGTCGTCGGCTACACGCGCGAGCAGAAGCCGATTCGCGCCCGCGACCTCAAGGCGCACGGCGCCATGACGGTGCTGCTCAAGGACGCGCTGGCGCCAAACCTGGTGCAGACGCTCGAGAACAATCCGGCGATCATCCACGGCGGACCGTTCGCCAACATCGCGCACGGCTGCAACTCGGTCATCGCGACGAAGGCCGCGCTCAAGCTGGCCGACTACGTCGTCACCGAAGCGGGTTTTGGCGCCGACCTCGGCGCCGAGAAATTCATCGACATCAAGTGCCGCAAGGCGGGGTTGAAACCGGCCGCTGTCGTGATCGTCGCGACGGTGCGGGCGCTCAAGTACCACGGCGGCGTGGAAGTGGCGGACCTGGCGCGCGAGAACGTCGAGGCGATGAAGAAGGGCATCACCAACATCGAGCGCCATATCGACAACATGCGCAATCGTTTCGGACTGCCGTGCGTCGTGTCGATCAACCATCGCGCCGAGGACACGGACGCGGAGATCCAGCAGTTGATCGAGCGGGCCGGCCAGCAGGGCGTCAAGGTCATCTCGGCGAAGCACTTTGCCGAAGGCGGCGCCGGCGCGCTCGAGGTCGCCAAGGAAGTCGTGCAGATCTGCGAGCAGCCCAACCAGTTCAAGATGCTGTACGAAGACAGCGTGCCGCTGTGGGACAAGATGAAGACGGTTGCGGCGAAGATCTACGGCGCGTCCGACATCGCGGCCGACGCGAAGGTGCGCGCGGCGATCAAGTCGCTGCAGGAAAATGGCTACGGCAACTATCCGGTGTGCGTGGCGAAGACGCAGTATTCGTTCTCGACCGATCCGAAGCTGCGCGGCGCTCCGAGCGGCCACGTCGTGAACATCCGTGAAGTGCGGCTCGCCGCCGGCGCGGAATTCATCGTGATGATCTGCGGCGACATCATGACGATGCCGGGATTGCCCGCCGCGCCTGCGTCGAACAACATCGACCTGGACGCCAACGGCAACGTGGTCGGGATGTTCTAGCGCACGCGCTAGTCGCGATCCCAGTAGCGCTGCATCTCGAGGAACGTGAATGACGCCGACCAGGTGATCAGCACGAACCCGGTCAGCGCTTCCATGCCGGCGAGGAATCGCACCGGGCCGGTGGGCACGAAGTCGCCGAAGCCGACGGTCGTGTAGGTGATGGCCGAGACGTAGACGTAGTCGAGGAAGCCGCCGCCCGGCACCGGCATGATCGCGCCAAAGCCCATCCAACGGATCAACGCGAAGGCCGTCAGCGCGAATGTCCAGATGGCGAGGACGTGCAGGCCGAGCTGCGCGAAGATAAGCACCAGGATCTTGGTGCGATGGTGGAACGTGCGCCCCTTGATGAGGCGNCCGATCAGGCTGAGTCCTTCGTAGTGCAGCAGCACCACGGCCACGACTGAAACCAGCGTGATGACCGCGGTGAGCAGTTCGGGCCAACCCAGCATCATGGCGTGAAGCTTTCCGGAATAACGATCAGCCCATCTTAATCAGTTCCGGGCAAATCTCCACGCGTGCGCGGCCGGCGCGGCAGTGAGGGCTGCCGCGCCGACCAAGCAACTCGAAGCGTCCGACTACTTGCCGATCTGCTTGCTGACCGCGTTTTCCTGCTGGTTCAGCGTGCGCTTCTCGAGGCGCGTGACGTGGCCGCCATTCTGGCTCGCCATGTCGCGTTCCTCCTGGCGGATCTGGTGGTCTTCCTTGTGCAGCTCATGCGCCTGCGCATGGTCGATCTCGCCTTCCTTCACTTCCCGGTGGATGCGGGCGTCCTGGACGGCCAGGCGGCGGTTCACTTCGGCGCGGCGCGGATGCGCTTTGCGCCAGTCGTTGGCCGGGGTGGCCGCGGCCGGGCTGGCGGTGGTCGCGCTGGCCGTGTCCGTGCTGGCGGTGTCCGCATTCGCGGCGGCCGTGAAGCAGGCCAGCGAGGCGATCGCAGCGCCCGTGGCCAGGATGATCCGTGTCGACTTGGACATAACAACTCCTTGGGGTCTATTGCGGGGCCTATTTCAGCCGGAATACCGGCTCCACGGGTGTTAACAACGTCACAAGCCGCGCGGCGCTGACCGACCTGAATCGAATGTAATCCGCCTCGCCAGGGGTCAACGAATTCCTGAACCGGCCGTTGTGCCAGGCATGACTGCAACCTCGGCAGCCGCGATCGCCGCCAACCGATTCGGGCTCGGGGCACGGCCGGGCGACATCGAGCGAATCGCGGGCGATCCGCGCGGCGCGTTGCGCGCGCAGCTTGCAGGCGCGCCACCGCTCCTCGCTGACGCCAGCCTTCCCGACAGCGCGGGCGTCATCGAAGGCGCGGCCGAATTGCGCATGGAGCGCAGGCAGGTCAAGCAGCAACAGTCGAGCGACGCGAGCGATGCCGCTGAGGCCGCCCGTGGCGCAGGCGCGCTGGAGAAACTGTCCGGGCTGTTGAGACCGATCTACGTCGCCGATGCGGCCGCCCGCGTGCGTGCCGGCGTCGGCAGCGATCGGTCGATGCTCGAGCGGCTGGTGCATTTCTGGAGCAACCACTTCGCGGTGTCGATCGACAAGCCGGCGGTGCTCGGCATCGCCGGCGCATTCGAGCGCGAGGCGATCCGTCCGCACGTGCTCGGCTCATTCCGCGACCTGTTGCTCGCCGTCGAGCAGCATCCGGCGATGCTGCTCTATTTGGACAACGTACGGTCGGCGGGCCCGAACTCCGCAGCGGCGGGCCGCGCTTCGCAGCGCGCATTTTCGTCCGACGCACCCCGGCAGAAGCTCGGCATCAACGAGAACCTCGCCCGCGAGATCCTCGAGCTGCATACGCTCGGCGTGAATGGCGGCTATACGCAGGCCGACGTCACGGAATTCGCCAAGGTCATCAGCGGCTGGTCGATCGGCGGCGGCGAAGGTCGGCTCCGCGCCGGCGAACCTGGGAAGTTCTATTTTCGCCAGGCGCTGCACGAACCCGGCACCCGCCAGCTGCTGGGCCGCAGCTATCGGGACCATGGCCACTCGCAGGGCATCGATGTGCTGCATGACCTGGCCGTCGCGCCAGAAACTTCGCGGCACATCGCCACCAAGTTGTGCCGTCATTTCATCGGCGACGATCCACCGTCCGCCGCTGTAGATCGCGTCGCAAGGGTATTCCTCGACACGTCGGGCGACCTGCCCAGCGTCTACGATGCGCTGATCGATGCGCCCGAAGCCTGGTCGCAGCCGCTGGCGAAATACAAGACGCCGAGCGACTACATCTACTCGACCTGGCGCGCGTTGCAGTTCCCGGTGCCCGAGGGTGCAAGGGCCATGGTGCCATTTGAACTGCTGGGGCAGCGCAATTTCTCGCCCGGCTCGCCGGCGGGTTGGCCCGATCGCGCGGCGGACTGGAACGGCTCGGCCTCACTGCTCAAGCGCATCGAATGGTCCGACCAGATCGGCGAGCGCATCGGCACACGCATCGCGGCCACGGCGCTCGCGCCGCAGGTGCTGGGCGATACGCTCGGCGACCATACGCGCGTGGCCATCGCGCGCGCCGAAAGCGGCGCGCAGGCGCTGACGCTGTTGCTGGCCAGCCCGGAATTCATGCGACGTTGATGCGTGGAGCCTTGCATCGATGACAGAGATCAGCCGACGACTTTTCCTCCGCCACGGCATCGCCGCGAGCGCCGCGGTGGCGGCCGGCACGCTGGCGGGCGGCACGCTCGTGTCCACGCGGCTCGCATTCAGCGCGCCCGAGGCCGGCGCCGACGGGCGCGTCGTGTTCATCATCATGCGTGGCGCGCTCGATGGATTGTGCGCCGTGCCGCCCTACGGCGATTCTTCGTACGCCGCATTACGCGGTGCGTTGGCCGTGCCACCGCCGGGCGCGGCCGGCGGCGGATTGAAGCTCGACAACCTGTTCGCGTTGCATCCGAGCCTCGCATTCATGCACGAGTGTTTCGGGAACGGCGAGCTGGCCGTGCTGCACGCCGCCGCGACGCCGTACCGTGAACGCTCGCATTTCGATGGACAGGATGTGCTCGAGAGCGGCGTCCCGGTGCCGCACGCATCCGACAGCGGATGGCTCAATCGCGCGCTGGCCCTGAAGAATTCGCAGTCGGCCCGGCTGGGCCTGGCGCTCGGCGCCAACGTGCCACTGGTCATGCGGGGCCAGGCCGATGTGGCCTCGTGGGCGCCGTCGAAGCTTGCCGGCCTCAGCGAAGATACACTGCAACGGATTGCCGACCTGTACGCGAACGACCCGATGCTGGGCATGAGCCTGGCGGATGCGGTGTCGAGCGATGCGATCGCGGCGGAAGGGCAGTCCGCGAGCGCGGCCGCGAGCGACGGCGACGCGACGGGCGGCGACGCATCGAGTGGCGCAGCGCCGGGCGGAGCAGCGCAACGCGGTGGCGCGGCCCGCTACCTCGAGACGGTGCGCGCGATGGCGAGCTTCCTCAAGCGCGACGATGGCCCGCGCGTCGCCGTCATGGAAACCACCGGCTGGGATACGCACGCGAACGAAGGCGGCGCGCAGGGACAATTGGCGCAGCGGCTCGCCGCGCTCGATGCCGGGCTGCGCGAGTTCCGCACGGTGCTCGGGTCCGCCTGGCGCAACACGACGGTCTTGCTGGCCACCGAGTTCGGGCGAACCGCGGCGACCAACGGCACGCGCGGCACCGATCATGGCACCGGTTCGGCCGCGTTCGTGCTGGGTGGTGCGGTCGCCGGTGGGCGCGTCGTGGCCGACTGGCCGGGGCTCAACGCGCGTTCGCTGTACGAGGGGCGCGACCTGCGACCGACGCTCGACCTGCGTTCGCCGATGAAGGCATTGCTGCATGCGCAGCTGCGCATTTCCGATCGTGAACTCGACGCAATCGTCTTTCCGGACAGCAGCGCCGCCCGGCGGCTCGAGGGATTGATCCGCGCATAGGTTCGGTTCCGCGCGTTGCACGCGGATTTCCCTGCTACCATCGTTCGCCTCATGGGAGGCACGATGAAAGGACGCGTCGCATTGGTCACCGGCGGCGGCCGGGGAATCGGCCGCGAAGCCGCGCTGCTGCTGGCCGCGGCCGGCGCGCGCGTCATGGCCGTGGCGCGCAGCGAATCCGAACTCGCGAGCCTCGGCCTCGACTACGTGGCCGCCGATCTCGGCACGAGCGAAGGCTGCGCGCAGGCGGTCGCGGCCACCGAGAAGCGGCTGGGTCCTATCGACATGCTCGTCGTCAACCACGGCATCGGCTCCGCGCATGAGCGCCTCGTGTGGGAACAAGACCCCGCCACGTGGCGCGAAACGATGCGCATCAATCTCGACGCGCCCTTTGAACTCGCTCGGTTGACCGTTGGCGGCATGTGCAAGCGAAACCACGGCAGGCTCGTGTTCACGAGCTCCACCGCGGGCGAAAAGGCCGAGCGTTCAGGCAGCGCCTACACGGCATCGAAGCACGGCGTCATCGGGCTCGCGCGCGCGATCGCGCAGGATGCCGGGCCGTTTGGCGTCACCTCGAACGCGGTTCTGCCGGGTTGGGTGCGCACCGAGATGGCGGAGCGCTCCGCTCGCGCGAGCGCGGCACGCCGCCAGATCACGGTCGAGCAGGTGTGGGCGGAGCGCGCGGCGATCTATCCGCAGAATCGCGTGCTCGAGCCGATCGAAGTCGCGCGCGTGATCGCGTTCCTGTGCAGCGACGATGCCGGCGGCGTGAATGGCGAGGCCATCACCGTGGCACTGGGCGGCGTCTGGTAGATCGGGGCATGCTGCTTCCGCCGGGGTGTTTCGCCAGCGAAACCCGCATCGAGGAATTGACGCAGCATGGAAGCGCAGACGCGGCGGCCGGCGCGATGGGCCTCGAAATTCCGACGCAACTGGCGCGCGCCGTGCCGAAGCGACGGTTCGAATTCCTGGCAGGGCGCCTGTGCGCGCGCCGCGCGCTGCAACAGGCCGGGTATGCACTCGACGCAACAGTCGCGATCGGCGAGCGGCGCGCACCGGTGTGGCCGACAGGGTTTGTCGGCTCGATCACGCACGGCCATGGCACGGCGTGGGCCGTCGTGGCGGCGCAGGCCGACTATCGCGGGATCGGCATCGACGTGGAAGAACTCGTCGGGCCGGCGTCGGCCCGACGATTGTCGGCCACGGTCTTGCGCCCGGCTGAACGCGTACGAGCGTTGAGCGCCGGCCTGGCCGAGGAGCCGTTCTTGACCCTGGTGTTTTCCGCCAAGGAAAGCCTGTTCAAATGCCTGCAACCCGTCACGCTCGCCCGGATCGGATTCCAGGACGCCGAAGTCGTGTACCTGGATCGGGCGGCGAGCCGGCTGCGGCTCGCGTTGCGTGCCGCGATTTCAGCGGAATTCCAGCCTGGAACGGAATTCGACATCGGCTTCGAGCTGGGTTCGCACGTTCGCACCGCGGTGTTCCTGCCCGGGCGCCCGGGTCATCTTTTGCGCTGCATTGCCGGCTGAAAGCCCGCTCCGCTTGGCCCACACGGGCGGGGCCGTTCTATACTGCCGCCGGCCGACGGGGGCGCGCGGCTCAGTCGAATCCAGAACAACAGGCCATAACAGGGGAATCGCTTGACACTCTCAACGCTCGACATCGCGATCATCTGCATCTACGCCGTCGGAATCTTCTCGTTGGCCCAATGGGTATCGCGCGAAAAGGGCACCCACCAGAAGAACGCGCAGGACTACTTCCTCGCCAGCCGCGCGCTGCCGTGGTGGGCCATCGGCACCTCGCTGATCGCCGCCAATATTTCCGCCGAGCAGATCATCGGCATGTCCGGGTCGGGCTACGTGATCGGCCTCGGCATCGCATCGTACGANTGGATGGCCGCGCTCACGCTGCTGATCGTCGGCAAGTACTTCGTGCCGATCTTCCTGAAGAACTCNATCTANACGATGCCGGAGTTCCTCGAGCGCCGCTTCAGCAGCACCGTTCGCACCGTGATGGCNATCTTCTGGCTGGGCGTCTACGTATTCGTGAACCTNGTGTCGATCCTGTGGCTGGGCGCGACGGCGGTCAGCACAGTGACCGGCATGGAAGTGCAGACGGCGCTCATCGCGCTGGGCGTGTTCGCCGGCATCTATGCGCTGTACGGCGGATTGAAGGCCGTCGCGCTGACCGACATCGTGCAGGTGTCGTTGCTGGTGCTCGGCGGACTCATCATCAGCTTCATCGCACTGAACAAGGTCAGTGGCGGCGCCGGCGTCCTCGCGGGCTTCCACTCACTGACGACGAACTTCCCGGATCACTTCCACATGATCATTCCGAAGGACAACCCGCACTACAAGGACCTGCCGGGATTGTCCGTCCTGCTCGGCGGCATGTGGGTCATGAACGTGTCGTACTGGGGCTTCAACCAGTACATCATCCAGCGCGCGCTCGGCGCCAAGGACATCCGCGAAGCGCAGAAGGGCATCGTGCTCGCCTCGTTCCTCAAGCTGCTGATGCCGGTGATCATCGTGCTGCCCGGCATTGCCGCCGTGGCGCTCGCGCCGAGCCTGCCGAAACCCGACCAGGCCTACCCGCACCTGATGTCGATGCTGCCCTCGGGCATCCTCGGCCTCGTCTTCGCCGCGCTGATCGCCGCGATCGTCGCCTCGCTGGGGTCCAAGATCAATTCGATCGCGACGATCTTCACGATGGACGTCTATCGTCCGATGAAGCCGCAGACCTCGCAGCAGAAGCTCGTTTTCGTGGGCCGCGTGACGGCCGCGGTGGCGTTGGTGATCGCCATCATCTCGGCCAAGCCGCTGCTGGGGAGCTTCGACCAGGCGTTCCAGTACATCCAGGAATTCACCGGCTTCTTCACGCCCGGCATCTGCGTGATCTTCCTGCTCGGCATGTTCTGGGATCGCTGCACGGCAGCGGGCGCTCTCGTCGCGGCGGTGGGCTCCGCGGTGCTGTCGCTGGCGCTGAAGCAGTGGTGGCCGGCGCTCCCGTTCATGGATAGGGTGGGCCTGGTGTTCGTGCTCTGCCTCGCCCTTGCCGCGGTCATCTCGCTGGCGACTCCCAAGAAGGAAGCCACCATGCGCGTCGACCTGAAGAACATCGACTACTCGACCAGCGCGGGCTTCAACACCGGCGCGGCGTTGGTGATTGCGATCCTGGTCGCGCTGTATGGGTTATGGTGGTAGTGATCGCAGTGTCGGATCACCAGTATGTGCCGGTCCGGTCGGAGACAATAGTCCAAGCGCCAGTCGAGTCGGCGGTCACCGATACTCGCGCGGCGTCGCGCCCAGGCGCCGACGGAACTGCCGGTTGAAGTGCGAGATCGACCTGAAGCCGCATTCCGCGGCGATGGCCGCGATGGGCGTGCGCGACTGGCGCAGCCTCAGGCAGGCCTCGCCGCAGCGCACGTCATTGACGTAGGTGCTGAAGGGCTTGCCCGCCTCGCGCCGGAAGAAGCGCGGGAAGGCGCCCGGGGACAGGCCTGCAAACCGCGCCGCTTCGACGACGCGCAGCTCGCGGTGCATGTTGCGCGCGACCCATTCCGTCACCCGATCGATCTGGCGTGCGCGTGTGCCCGGAACGGCCGGTTGCTGCGGGCTGGTCGCGATCGGTGTGAGATCCGCCGGGTGATGGCTCATCAGCCCGATGATCTCGATCAGGCAGGCCAGGTGGTGGAAAGCATCCGCCGCCGGCATGCTGCCGAGCACGGCCTGCACGGATTCGGCGCACCGCCCACCGATCTGCAGGCCCACGCGCGCCTGTTCGGCCAGCGGCCGGGCCCGCATCAATTCCGGGAGCAGTGACTGGGAGAACAACTCGATCGGGAACTGGATGACGCTCGCAGCGGACCGATCAGCCGCTGGCGCACGCGCGCTGACCCAGGCGTGTGGCAAGTCGACGCCGAGCAGCACCAGGTCGCCGGAAGCAAAAGGCGCGACGTTGTCGCCGACGAAGCGGATCCCGGTGCCACGCTCGATCCATGTCAGCTCCAGCTGCCGGTGCCGGTGACGCTCCAGGCCAAACCGGTCGACCTCGAAGCGCAGGTAGCGCAGCGATCGCTCGGGGTGCCTGACATGCTCATTTAGGATTCTCAAGGCGCTATTGTCCTGGATTAAGGGTAACAATAGTACCAATTCAGGTCATCGCGTGCGCACCTCGGCGGCGGCCCGCAGGACAGAATGGCGCATGCTTCCCGCCGCGCGCCCGGACACGGGCATCGACATCGATTCGCCCTACGCGCTGCCACGCGATGCAACCGCACGATTCAACGCCGATGGCTTCATCAAGCTTCGCAACGTGCTGTCGCCGGCGACGCTGCGCCACTACGGGCAGGAAATCACGCGCCTGACCATCGCGCTGGCGACGCAGACGCTGCCGCTCGCCGAGCGCAGCACCTACGACAAGGCTTTCCTGCAGGTCATGAACCTGTGGGAATCGAGCCCGCTGGTGCGCGAGTTCGTGCTGGGCAAGCGGCTCGGGCGGATTGCGGTGGAGCTCCTGCAGGTCGATGGCGTGCGCCTGTACCACGACCAGTCGCTGTACAAGGAACCGGGCGGCGGCATCACGCCGGCCCATGCCGACCAGTACTACTGGCCGCTGTCGGGCGATCGGGTCGTGACCGCGTGGATTCCGCTCGAGGCCGTGCCGCGCTACAAGGGTCCGCTCGGTTTCTACGTCGGCAGCCAGGCCGTCGGCTTTGGACGCGACCTGGGCATTTCGGACGAGAGCGAACGGGAGATCACCCGGCACATGGAAGCGCATGGCTTCGAATTCCGCGAGGAGCCGTTTGAGCTCGGCGAGGTCAGTTTTCATCTCGGCTGGACCTTCCACCGCGCCGGCGTCAATGCCTCGACGGACNCGCGCAGCGTCATGACGGTCATCTACATGGATTCGGCGATGCGGCTCAAGGCCCCAGCCAACGACAACCAGCGCAAGGACTGGGCGCAGTGGTGTCCCGGCGCTCTCGTCGGCGAGGTCATCCAGACGCCGAAGAATCCCCTGATCTACCAGCGGTCCGCCCGATGAGTGGCGCCAGGCCGCTGCACTGGGGCCCACTGATCGGCGCGATGTGTCTGCTGGTGGCCACCGGTGCCCGCGGCGATGCGGCGCCTCCCGCGGCCGACACCGTTGCGGTGCCAACCGCCGGGCATATCGAACGACTCGCTGCCTTTCCTTCGAAGTACGTCGCTGCGCGCAACATCGATGTCTGGCTTCCGCCCGACTACGCCCCGGGGAAGCGCTATGACGTCGTGTACATGCACGACGGGCAGATGTTGTTCGACCCGACAGCAACCTGGAACAAGAAATCGTGGGACGTTGCCGGCAAGCTGGCGCGGCTCATTGCTGCCGGGCACGCGCGCCCAGCCATCGTTGTTGGCATCTGGAACAATGGCGCGATGCGCCACGCCGAATACTTTCCGGAGAAATTCCTGCCGCTGGTGCCCGAGCCATTGCGATCGCAATTCGTGGCGCAAGCACTGCAGGGTAAACCCAGCTCCGACTCCTACCTGCGCTTTATCGTCGAGGAGTTGAAGCCCTACGTCGATGCCCATTTCCAGACGCGGACGGAGCGTGCCCACACGTTCATCATGGGTTCGAGCATGGGTGGCCTGATTTCNATCTACGCGATCTGCGAGTACCCCGAGGTCTTCGGCGGCGCGGCGGCCCTTTCAACGCATTGGATCGGCAGTTTCGAACCNAATGCGGCCATNCCGCTGAGCGCCTTCGTGTACCTGCAGGATCATCTGCCGGCGCCGGACTCTCACNGACTCTATATGGATCATGGCAGCAAGGGCCTGGACGCCCACTACGACATCGACCAACGGTTCGTCGACCAGCTGGTGCTGGACCACGGTTACACCAAGGCCAACTGGGAGTCGCGGGTCTTCGAGGGCGCCGACCACGATGAGCTGGATTGGAGTGCCCGGCTGGAGGTTCCGCTGCAGTTCCTGCTGGGTCCGCGTTGAACACGAGGCGCCGCTGGAGGCCAAGCCCGTCGCGCCGCATGAGCGGCGGCATCGCGGCTTGCCTGATCGCTGCCAGCGCATTCGCGGGCGCGCCGTCGCTGACGCGCCACGTCGATCCGCGCATCGGCACGGCCGGCACCCGCATCGGCGAGCTGGGCGATGTGCCGTTGCAGACGGCAGCCTGGTACGCCGAGGACGAGGTCTACTACAAGATCTTCGTGCGCAGCTTCGCGGACTCGAACGGTGACCGGATCGGTGACCTGCGCGGAATCGAACAGCGCATTCCCTACCTGCAGCGGCTGGGCGTGACGACACTGCTGCTGACGCCGATCGTTCCCTCGCCGTTTTATCACAACTATTTTGCGACCCGGTTCGACGCGGTGGATCCGGCCTACGGCAACATGGATGACTTCCGGCACCTGGCGCGCGCGCTGCACCGCCGGCACATGCGGCTCATCCTCGATCAGGAAATCCAGTACGTCGCCGAGGGTCACCCCTGGTGGCGCGAGTCCCAGGGCAGCCCCGGTTCGCGCTATGGCCATTACATCGTCTACGACGGACCCGCCAACACGGCCGCCTACGACTCACTGATCGGCTCGGCCGCAGTGACGACCTGGGATGGCAAGCCGGCCCACATTGCGACCGTGAACCTGGCCGATGGTGGAGTACGGCGTGACTTCGCAGACCTGTTCGTCTGGTGGCTGCAGCAGGGTGCCGACGGCTTCCGGATCGATCACATGATGGACGACCTCGACAACCGCGGCAGGCTGACCGGGCTCGTCGCCGGCTTCTGGGCGCCGCTGTTTGCAACGGCCCGCGCCGCCCGGCCAGGCATGAGCGTGGTTGCCGAGCAGGCGGACTGGAAATTCGGCGACGATCTGCAGCGCGACGGCGACGTGGACCTGGTTTATGCCTTTCCGCTGCAGCATGCGATCGTTTCGCTCGATCGCGACCAGATCGCCGATGCCATCGCGGCGACACAGGCGCGCACCGCGCCCGGCAAGGGCCAGCTGGTGTTCATCGAGAATCACGACACCAACCGCTACGCCTCGATGGTCGGCGGCGAGGCGGCGCGCCTGCGCATCGGCGCGGCCCTGTGCGTACTGCTGAAAGGCACGCCGCTTCTCTATTACGGCCAGGAACTCGGCATGCGCGGCCGGCGCAGCGGCACGGGACTTTCAGATGGCAACGATATTCCGGATCGCGAAGCCTTCCGGTGGACCCGTCGCGTCGAGGCCCCGGGAGCTGCGATCTGGTATCGCGGCGACGGCCCCTGGTGGACCGCCCGCCTTGCCCGCGACGATGACGGCATTTCAGTCGAGGAGCAGCAAGACGCCCCGGGCTCGCTGCTCTCGTTCTATCGCCGGCTGCTGGCATTGCGGCGCAGCCACCCCGAACTGCGGACGGGTGATCAGCAGATCATCCCGGTCGGCCAGCCCGGCGTACTGGCCGTGCGGCGCACGCGCGGCGCAACGGCGACTGTGCTCTTGATAAACCTGTCGCCGCAGCCGGTGACGCTTGATCTGCCCGCGGGGGCACTGGGCGAGGGGCCTGCGTCGGCGAGCATCCGCGAGCTGATCACGGGCACCCGGTTCGCGGCCGGCGCGCGCGGCGTCGTGCATACGATGCTGGCCCCCGAGGGCCTGCAGCTCCTGACCAACGCTGGCCGCTGAGAAGATCGGGTTTCAAAACCGTGCGGCGCCGCGGCGAGGCGCAGATGAGCATCGGGCTGCTCCGTCGGGTTAACCGACGCTTCGGGCGCCCGGCCACGGACATGCCCGAGAATCTGCTGATCTGATCGACACAATTGGTCGGGGTGACAGGATTTGAACCTGCGACCTATACGTCCCGAACGTAGCGCTCTACCAGGCTGAGCTACACCCCGAAAATTCGACTCAATGCCTGCGTTCGATCGCGAAGCGGGCCAGCGCGGCGAGACCGGAGCGGAACGGCGTATCGGGCAATGCCGCGAGCGCGGCGAGCGCCTGTTCTGCCTCGGCTTGCGCGAGCCGCGCAGTGTACTCAAGCCCCCCGGTCGATTCAATTGCGGCCAGGATCGCGTCGAGCTGCGCGCGGCCGCCGTCGGCGATCGCGGCCCGGATCAGCGCGCCAGATGCCGCGTCGCCGCTGCGCAGCGCATGGATCAAGGGCAGCGTGGGCTTGCCTTCGGCGAGGTCATCGCCCAGGTTCTTGCCGCGCGTCTCCGGATCCGAATGGTAGTCGAGCACGTCGTCGACGAGCTGGTACGCGGTGCCGAGGTGCCGCCCGTAGCGGGCGAGGGCGCGTTGCTGCTCGAGCGGCGCGCCGGCGACGACGGCGGCCACTTCGGCGCCGGCCTGGAACAGCTGCGCGGTCTTGCGGTGGATCACTTCGATATAGCGCTGCTCCGTGGTGTCCGGGTCGCGCGCGTTCATCAGCTGCAGCACTTCGCCTTCGGCGATGATGTTGGTGGCCTCCGCCATGATCTCGATGACGCGCTGCGAGCGCACGGCCGCCATCATCTGGAAGGCGCGCGAATAGACGAAATCGCCGACCAGCACGCTGGCCTGGTTGCCGAACACTTCATTCGCCGTGTTGCGGCCGCGGCGGAGCGAGGACATGTCGACGACGTCATCGTGCAGCAGCGTCGCCGTGTGGATGAACTCGATGAACGCTGCGGCCTGCACGTGCGCTGCGGACGCCGTCGCCTCGGCGGCCGCGGTGCCGCCACAGGCGCGCCCGGCGAGCACGACCAGCAGCGGGCGCAGCCGCTTGCCGCCGCCGCCGATGATGTGTTCGGCGATCTGGTCCACCAGCGGCACGATGCTCTTCAGGCCGTTGCGGATGCTCATATCGACGGCGGCCAGGTCGGCACGGACCAGGGCGCGGATCGCCTCGAGCGCCTCGGGCGAACCGGCGCCGGGCGCCGCAGGCGGCGCAACCGCTTCGCCGAGGGGCTTCAGGACACTGTTCAACTCGCTGTTTCTCCTAAGGAAACCCCAGTTTGACCGTTGTACGCGGTGCTGAGTAGAATGCGCGTCCTTTTCGCGCGTCCGGCCTTGGGCCGGGACGGCAAATCATACGGAGCTTTTCAGGAAAATGTACGCGGTCATCGCCACGGGCGGAAAACAGTATCGGGTGGAGAAAGACGGCGTGCTGCGCATCGAATTGCTCACGGCGGCTCCCGGCTCCACGGTGGAATTCAACGACGTGCTGCTGATCGCCGATGGCGACAAGATCACCGTCGGCAAGCCGATGCTCAAGGGCAGCAAGGTCATCGCGACCGTCGAGTCGCACGGCCAGGGCGACAAGGTGGCGATCGTCAAGTTCCGCCGCCGCAAGCACTACCTGCGCATGAAGAACCACCGCCAGAAGTACACGCAGGTGCGTGTCACGGCGATCAACGCTTAACCGCTCGGAGTCCAGACCCTCATGGCACACAAGAAAGCAGGCGGCAGTACCCGCAACGGCCGCGATTCGCACAGCAAGCGCCTCGGCGTGAAGGCCTTCGGCGGCCAGCAGGTGCTCGCCGGCAACATCATCATCCGCCAGCGCGGCACGCAGGTGCGCGCCGGCGCCAACGTTGGCATGGGCACCGACCACACGCTGTTCGCGCTGAAGCACGGCCGCATCGCCTTCCGCCGCCGCGGCGCGGAACAACGCATGTATGTCAGCGTGCAGCCCGACGCCGAGACGACCAAGAACTGAAGCCGCGGCTGGCCGCCGCGCCCGTCGCGAAAACCCCGGCCCTGGCCGGGGTTTTTCGTTTAGGGCGGCGCGGCAGCGGCCTTGGGCCTTTTGGAGTTAAGCTGGCCCGATGAAATTCGTCGATGAAGCAACGCTGCGCGTGCAGGCAGGCAATGGCGGGCGCGGCTCGGCCAGCTTCCGGCGTGAGAAGTCCAATCCCTTCGGCGGGCCGGACGGGGGCGATGGCGGCCACGGCGGCAGCGTGCTGCTGCGCGCGGCGGATGGCATCAACACGTTGGCCGATTTTCGCATCCAGCGCACCTATCGCGCGCAGGTCGGCGAGGGCGGCTCGAGCAATGGCTGCACCGGCCGGAGCGGCGAGGACCTGATCGTCCCGGTGCCGGCTGGTACCGTGGTAACAGACGTGGAGACCGGCGAGGTGCTCGGCGACCTGAAGACCGCGGGCATGGAACTCAAGGTCGCGCAGGGCGGCAAGGGTGGCTGGGGCAACACGCGCTTCAAGACCAGCACCAACCGCGCGCCGCGGCAGTTCGGGCCGGGGCTGCCCGGCGAGAAGCGCACGCTGGCGCTGGAATTGAAGGTGATTGCCGACGTCGGGCTGCTCGGGCTCCCGAATGCCGGCAAGTCGACGTTGATCCGCGCGGTGTCGGCGGCGCGGCCGCGCGTGGCGGACTATCCGTTCACGACGCTGCATCCGAACCTCGGCGTCGTGTACTGCGGCGAGCATCGCAGTTTCGTCATGGCCGATATCCCCGGCCTGATCGAGGGCGCCGCCGAAGGGGCGGGCCTGGGGCACCGGTTCCTGAAGCACCTGCAGCGCACCGGCGTGCTGCTGCATCTGGTCGACATGGCGCCCAGCGATCCGGCGGCCGATCCGGTGCGCGATGCGCGCGCGATCGTCGCGGAGCTGAAGAAGTTCGACAAGAGCCTTGGCGCAAAGCCGCGCTGGCTCGTCATCAACAAGCGCGACCTGCTGCCCGACGACGAAGCGGAGAAGCGCGCGCGCGAGATCGTGCGGCGGCTCCGTTACAAGGGTCCGGTGCACCTGATCTCGGCCGCCACCAGCCGCGGCACTCGCGAACTCGCCGAGGCCGTCATGAATTTCCTCGAGCAGCAACGGGCCGATGCGCAGCAGCGCGACTCGGCGCGGCGCGCGCAGGCGAAGTAGCGATGCGCAACAGCAAGGTGCGGCAACGCATCGCCGCGGGCAAGCTCAAGCTCCGCATCCGTGACCTGCGCAACCTGGGCGTGAAGTCAGAGCAGTTGCTGGCGGATATCGGCGTCTACACGGCTGATGAGTTGCGCCGGCAGGGCGCCGTTCGATGCTTTGCCGAGTTGAAGCGCGCCGGAGCAGCGCCGTCGCTGAACCTGTTGTGGGCGCTGGCCGGTGCGCTCGATCCCTGGCCCGAAGGCACGCACTGGCGCGAGGTGGCGCGCGGCGAAGCGCGGCTTTCGCTGCTGCTGGCGGTCGACGACCTGGAGAATGCGGCCCTGAACGATCAGGCCGCCCGGAACCGCAGGATCAACCCAACGCCTTGATGCGCGCGGACAGCCGGCTCTTGTGCCGGTCGGCCTGGTTGCGGTGGATGATCTTCTTGTTGACGAGCGTGTCGATCAGCGGCACGGCGGCCTTGAAGCTGGCGCGCGCGTCGTCCTTCTTGCCGGCGGCGACGGCGTCGATGACGCGGCGAATGGCCGTGCGCATGCGCGAGCGCATCGCGACATTGCGTTCCCGGTGTACGACCGCCTGACGGGCCGCTTTTTCCGCTGATTTCGTGTTTGCCACGCGTTCGCTCCGACTGCCTGATCTTGCGCCCCTGGAAGGGCCGCGTAGTGTGCGTACCCCATCTCTCGTTGTCAATGCGGCTCCGGTATAGTTCCGGCAGCCCATGAGCCGCCCTGAGTCCGACATCCATCGCAGCGTCCAGCCGTCGCGGCGGCGGCCCGGAATGCCGCCGCTCCGGCTGGTCCGTGGCGCGGCGCGCGCGTTGCCGCCCAGCGTGCTGGCGATCGGCACGTTCGATGGGCTGCATGTGGGCCACGCGGCGCTGATCGCGCGGGCGCGTGAGCGCGCCGCGCAATTGCAGGCCGAGTCGGGGCTCCTTTCCTTCGAACCGATGCCGCGCGAAGTGCTGAACGCAGCCGATCCNCCGGCGCGACTGACGAATTTCCGCGAACGCTGGCGCCTGCTCGAACACAGCGGACTCGATCGCCTCCANCTGCTCACGTTCAACCACGCGCTGCGCTCGAAGACGGGCGAGGATTTCATGGCGCTGCTCGGTGCGCTCGGCGCGCGCGCGATCGTCGTCGGGCACGACTTCCGCTTCGGCCGCGGCGGCCACGCCAGCGCCGAATGGTGCGCGGGCGAGGCGCGGCGCTTCGGTTTCGAGGCGGAAATCATCGCGCCGGTGCAGGTCGACGGTGAACGCGTCAGCAGCGGCCTGGCGCGCTCGGCGCTCGCGGCCGGCGACCTTGCACGCGCGGCACGACTCCTGGGCCGGCCATACACGATGCGCGCGCGCGTGCGGCGCGGCGATCAGCTCGGCCGGACGCTCGGCTATCCGACGGCCAACCTCGCCGTCGCGCGGCGGCGTACGCCGTTGTCGGGAATTTTCGCGGTGCGCGTGCGCGGCGACGCGTTGCCGGGCGGACCGGCGCCGGCCGCGCAGGGGGGTTCACCCGGCTGGCCGGCCGTGGCGAGCCTGGGAACCCGTCCAACGGTCGGTGGCAGCGTGACGCTCCTCGAAGTGCACCTGTTCGATTTCGCGGGCGACCTGTACGGCACGGAACTCGAGGTCGAGTTCGTGGCGCGCCTGCGCGACGAGCTGAAGTTCGATTCGGTCGCGCTGATGGTGGAGCAGATACACCGTGACGCGGCGGCGGCGCGGGCGGCGCTCAAGTAATATGAATGTTTGCACCGGACCAGCCGTTGGGATTCCCTCGAAGTGACCGACTACAAGCACACCGTCAACCTGCCGCAGACCGATTTTCCGATGAAGGCAGACCTGGCGCAGCGCGAGCCGAAGCAGCTGGCGCGCTGGGCCGANCAGGACATCTACGGCGCCATCCGCAAGGCCTCGCGCGGTCGCCCGCCGTTCGTGCTGCACGANGGACCGCCGTACGCGAATGGCGTCATCCACCTCGGCCACGCGGTCAACAAGATCCTGAAGGACATCATCGTCAAGGCGCGCACGATCTCCGGATTCGATGCGCCCTACGTGCCGGGCTGGGATTGCCACGGCCTGCCGATCGAACTCGCCGTCGAGAAGAAGCACGGCCGGCCGGGGCAGAAACTCGATGCGCGCGCCTTTCGCGCCGCCTGCCGGGAGTTCGCCGCGAAGCAGATCGATTCGCAACGCGCCGATTTCAAGCGACTCGGCGTGTTCGGTGACTGGGAACATCCCTACCGCACGATGGACCCGCGCTACGAGGCGCAGCAGATTCGTGCGCTCGGCAAGATCATCGCGAATGGCCACCTGTATCGCGGACTGAAACCCGTGCACTGGTGCCTCGATTGCCGCTCCGCGCTCGCCGAGGCGGAAGTCGAATACGAAGACCGCACGTCGACGGCCATCGATGTCGCGTTTCGTGTTGCGGAAAAGGCCGACTTCTTGCGGCGTGCAGGCGTCGAGGCCAGCGCAATGGGTGCCACGCCGGTGTCGGTCGCGATCTGGACCACGACGCCGTGGACACTGCCCGCGAACGAAGCCGTGGCGTTGCGCGCCGACCTCGAATACTGCTGCGTGCTCGTGCACCGCGGAGGCAAGCCCGAAGCGCTCGTGCTCGCCGACGGCCTGATGGCGCAGAGCCTGGCTCGCATGCAGCTGGAAGGCACGGTGATCGGACGCTGCGCGGGCGCGGCGCTCGAGGGGCTGAAGCTCGAGCATCCCTGGCTCGCCAAGCAGGTGCCGGTGATCCTCGGCGATCACGTCACGCTCGAGGCCGGCACAGGCGCGGTGCACACCGCGCCCGCACACGGCATCGAGGATTTCACCGTCGGCAAGACCTACGCGTTGCCAATAGTGAACCCAGTGGGAGCGGATGGGCGATTTGCAGCAGGCACCGAGCTGGTCGCCGGCATGAAGATCGACGCGGCCGGCCCGGTGATCATCGCGCAGCTCGAGGAGCGCGGACGATTGCTGCACGCAGAACCGCATCCGCACAGCTACCCGCATTGCTGGCGCCACAAGACGCCGGTGATCTTCCGCGCCACCTCGCAGTGGTTCATCAGCATGGACAACCGCGGCCTGCGGGCCGGCGCGTTGCGAGACATCAAGCAGGTGAAATGGACGCCCGAGTGGGGCGAGTCGCGCATCACCGGCATGATCGAGAATCGCCCGGACTGGTGCCTGTCGCGCCAGCGCACCTGGGGCGTGCCGATCACGTTGTTCACGCACCGCGATACCGGCGCGCTGCATCCGCGCACACAGGAGTTGATCGCCGATGTCGCCTCGCGCGTCGAGCGCGATGGCATCGATGCCTGGTTTGCGCTCGATCCGGTCGAACTGCTGGGCGCGGAGGCCGGGCAGTACGAGAAGGCGAGCGATGTCATGGACGTGTGGGCCGATTCTGGCCTGTCGTTCGAATGCGTCGCCGCGCTGCGCGATGATTTCCAGGCGCCGGTCGATCTGTACCTTGAAGGCTCCGACCAGCACCGCGGCTGGTTCCACAGCTCGCTGCTGATGTCGGAAGCGCTGTACGCGCGCGCGCCTTACCGCGGCGTGTTGACGCACGGCTTCACGGTCGACGAGAAGGGCCGGAAGATGTCCAAGTCGCTCGGCAACGGCATCGAGCCGCAGGACATCATGAAGACGCTCGGCGCCGACATGCTGCGGCTGTGGGTCGCGGCCACCGACTTCGCCAACGAGATGAGCCTGTCGCAGGAAATCCTCAAGCGCATGAGCGATTCCTACCGGCGCATGCGCAACACGCTGCGCTTCGTGCTCGGCAACCTGCATGGTTTTGCGCCCGGCAACGCAATGCCGATGGGCGAACTGGTGGCCATTGACCAGTGGGTGATCGGTCGCGCGCGTGAACTGCAGGCCGAGATCGATGCGGCCTATCGCGACTATCAGTTCCACCTGATCTACCAGAAGGTGCACAACTTCTGCGTCGTCGACCTGGGCGGTTTCTATCTCGACATCATCAAGGACCGCCTCTACACGACGCCGGCCGAAGGCCGTCCGCGCCGCTCTGCGCAGACGGCGATGTGGCACATCGCGGAAAGCATGGTGCGCTGGCTCGCGCCGATCCTTTCGTTCACCGCCGAGGAAACGTGGCGCGAACTGCCCGGGGCGCGCGCGGAATCGGTGTTCCTGTCGACATGGCATCAGCTGCCCGAGGCGCCGGCCGCGGCGGCATCGGCGACGAACGCCGCGATCGACTGGCCGGCGCTGATCGCACTGCGCACCGACGTCGCGCGCGAACTCGAGCGGTTGCGCGTCGCCGGAGACATCGGCGCGCCGCTCGAGGCCGAGCTCGATGTCTACTGCACGCCCGCGCAATTTGCGCGACTCAATGCGCTGGGCGATGAATTGCGTTTCCTGATGATCACCTCGAAGGCAACGGTGCATCCGGTCGATGCGGCGAGCGGCGGCGCAGCGCCCGGCGGCGCGGTGGAAGCCGCTTCGGTGCCCGGCGGCGGCGCCTGGTTGCGCGTGCAGCGCACCGGCGCGGAGAAGTGCGTGCGCTGCTGGCACCATCGCGACGATGTCGGCGCGTTGAGCGAACATCCCGAACTGTGTGGGCGCTGCGTCGGCAACATCAGCGGCCACGGCGAAACGCGGCGCTACGCATGAACACGGAACAGGGCAATTCCAGCCTGGTGCAGCTGCGCTGGCTCGCGCTGACCGCGGCGGTCGTCGGCTTCGACCAATGGACCAAGCACCTCATCGAGCGCTCGATGCAGCTGTATGAAGCGCACTACTACCTGCCGGTGTTCAACATCGTGCGGGCGCACAACCATGGCGCGGCCTTCAGCCTGTTCGACAGCGCCTCCGGCTGGCAGCGCTGGGCGTTCAGCGCGCTGGCCGCCGTCGTCAGTGCCGCGCTCGTCGGCTGGATCGCGCGGCTCGACCGCCACGCCAACCTGATGGCCGCGGCGCTGGCGCTGATCCTCGCCGGCGCATTGGGCAATGTCATCGATCGCCTGCGGCTCGGTTACGTGGTCGACTTCCTGCAGGTGCACTGGCACGAGCATTATTTCCCCGCGTTCAACGTGGCCGATTCCGCCATCACGGTCGGCGCGGCCTACCTGCTGTTCGACGGCCTGCTGGCCGCGCGGCGCTCCGGGCGCTGAACGGGGCCGCGGCGAACATGCGCATCCTGCTCGCCAATCCACGCGGTTTCTGTGCCGGCGTCGATCGCGCCATCGAAATCGTCGAGCGCGCGATCGAATTGTTCGACGCGCCGATCTACGTTCGCCACGAGGTCGTGCACAACCGCAATGTCGTCGAGCGGCTGCGGGCGCTCGGCGCGGTGTTCGTCGAGGAGCTCGATGCGGTGCCGGACGGCGGCACCGTGATCTTCTCCGCGCACGGCGTGTCGACGGCGGTGGAGCGCGAGGCGCAGCGGCGCGGGTTGCAGGTCTTCGATGCCACCTGTCCGCTCGTCACGAAGGTGCACATGGAAGTCGCGCGTTTCGCGCGCGAGGCGCGCGAGGTCGTGCTGATCGGCCACGCGGGACACCCGGAAGTGGAGGGCACGATGGGGCGCTTCGATACCTCGCTCGGCGGCCGCATCCTGCTGGTGGAAAGCATCGACGATGTCGCGCGGCTCGAGGTCAAGGATCCGGCGGCGCTCGCCTTCGTCACGCAGACCACNTTGTCGGTTGACGACACCGCGGCCATTGTCGAGGCGCTGCGNCGNCGATTCCCCTCGCTGCAGGCGCCACGGAAAGAGGACATCTGCTACGCCACGCAGAATCGCCAGGATGCGGTCAAGCAGCTGCTCGAGCATTGCGACCTGCTGATCGTGGTCGGTTCGAGCAGCAGCTCGAATTCGAACCGCCTGCGCGAACTCGCCGACCGCGCCGGCGTGCCCGGCTACCTCGTCGATGGCGCCACCGACCTCAGGCGCGAATGGTTTGCTGGCGTCGACGCGGTCGGCGTCACGGCTGGCGCCTCGGCGCCCGAGCAGCTCGTGCAGGAAGTGATCTGCCAATTGCGTGACTGGGGCGGCGCCCCGCCAGCCGAGTCGCACGGCAAGCCGGAACACGTGGTTTTTGCGTTGCCCCGCGCGCTGCGGTAAAAAGGCCCATGGGCATCGAGAACATCCCGGCGCGGCTTGCGGCCTGCGGCATCCGCGCGACGGCGCAGCGACTGCAGATCGCCGAGCTGCTGCTGGCGGCGCCACAGCACCTGTCGGCGGAGCAGATCGCCGACACGCTGCGCAGCCGCGGCGTCGAGGTTTCGAAGGCCACGGTCTACAACACGCTCAACCTGTTCGCCGCGCGCGGCTTGATCCGCCAGCTGGCGATCGACGATACGCGCAGCTGGTTCGACTCGAACGTCGAACCGCACTACCACTTCCACGACGAGGCGACCGGCACCTTGACGGACGTTGCGCTGCCGGAGGTCGCCTTCAGCCGTTTGCCTCCGGTTCCGCAGGGCATGGAAGTCGCAAGCCTCGACCTGGTGATTCGGCTGCGTCCCAAGAATTGACGATCGCGTCACAGGCGGATGCGCGCGTTGCCTGCCGACCGGGCATTCTCTTAGAATGCCGCCCCCGCGGAGTTCCCCTTTGCCGGAGTAGCTCAGTTGGTAGAGCGGCGCATTCGTAATGCGTAGGTCGTAGGTTCGATTCCTATCTCCGGCACCACTATTCCCCCAGCGCGCGATGCAGCGCGTTTTCGAAAGCCGANTCGTTCGAACCCAGTTCCAGCGTGCGCGCAATGAGCACGCCNTCGCCGTCGAACAACGCGATCGGTGCGGCGTGGGTGATGCTGCCGTCGGGATTGTTGCGGTAACGNATGCCCAGCACGGTCGCGAGCGCGCGCGTGTCAGGCACGGTCGTGCGTGCCAACGTCCAGTCGCCAGCGCCTACGTGATGTTGCGCGGCGAAGGCGGTGAGCGCAGCGGGATTGTCGTGCTCGGGGTCGAGGCTGACGAGCACGATCGATAGCCGCGCACGTTCGGCAGGCGCCAGCTCCCTTGCCAGGGCACGCACCCGCTCGACCAGCAACGGACAGGCGCTGTTGCACCGGCTGTAGAACATCGCGAGCAGCACCGCGTGGCCACGGAAAGCGGCCAGCGTCGTGCTGCCGCCATCCGCACGTTCGAGCGGCACGTGAAGCGCGTAGATGGAATCGCCGGGTAGCGGCGCCGACGCCGCTGCGGGCACGGCCGGTGGGGGTTGCGCGCAGGGCGCGAGTGCCGGCAATGCCCACAGCAGCGCGGCGCAGGCCAGGCGGTGTGCGCGAAGGGTCACGGCCGCACGCCCGACGCGCAACGAAAGCCGAGCAGGCGGCCCGTCGATCGGCCCTCGAGTGAGCTGAGCAGCGCCACGCGCATCAGCATCGGATAGTTCTCGCGGTCCTGTACCGTCGCGGCGCCGCCGCCGCAAAATGCCACGCGATCGGGATCGCCCTGGCTGCGGCTGTCGCCGCTGACGGTCAGTGCGCCGAAATCCTCCACCCATTCCCAGATCAGGCCGTGCAGGTCCTGCACCCCGTGCATGTCGGGAGCCTGCTGGCCGACGGCCGCGAGCGGGGCGGTGGCCGGCCGCGCGTACCAGTCGAGGATGCGCGCGCGCCACGCCGCCGTGCCGCGCGCGTCGGCTTGCCGCTCGTCGGCCGCGGCCGCGTACTCCCATTCGTACCAGTCCGG
>JGI24770J26754_10000529_pt1 | contig 27053 bp, 26 predicted proteins | sample LakOneMetagenome_FD_26754 | JGI IMG/M metagenome (IMG submission 26754) | reverse complement strand
GACGACCTCGACCCGATCGCCGGGGCGCAGGGACACCAGCCGAGCCAGCGGGCCCACGCCGTCCTCGAGGGTGTCCACGTGACCGCCGAGCACGGTGGCGCCCCGGGGGGACAGGGGAGCCGCTCCGAAGCGGTACCAGGCGAGGCGCCGCGGGCTGTCAGGGAGCGCCATCTGGCCATCGGGCGCGACGCCCGCGGGGTCGACCGGCAGCGTCACTCCGAGGCGCGGGATGCGCAGCACCGTCGGTGGCACCGTGGGCCGGGCGGCCGGCAACCTCGCCGGGCGTACGCCGACGCCCCCGTTCGACGACTCCCTGGCGGACGCGGCGTTGCGGGAGGGGGATCCACCAGGGTCGGGCAGCACCGTGATGGTGGGAAGGTCCGCGCCGACCGTCCCCGGCCGCTCGAGCGCCTGCCCGATCAGGGTCAGCGCGAGAGCGCCCACGAGGGCGGCCACCGCAACGGTGACCGCCCTCCGCAGGGGGGTGCGTGAACCCATTACCGCCGGTCGGCGACGGCCGCGGGCCGGACCCGCCGCTGCGCCAGCCAGGCCGCCCCGCCGGCCACGAGCGCCCCGAAGGCCGCGAGCAGCCACGGCGAGCCACTGTCGGCGGCCTGGCCTCCCGTGCCGCCAGGGACGCCGCTGGGCGAGGAGTGCATACCGGAGATCGTCTGGACCGCCAGCTGCAGGTTCTCGTCCTCGGCGCTGCCCCAGGCATACACGATCGTGTGCACGCCTTCGGTCAGGTCGACGTCGGCCGGGCCGATCGCGACCGTGTCGGTGCCGGCGAGCACGACGTCGGCGGAGACCGTGCCGGCCGGCAGGTCGGCGCTCGCCTCGTCACCGTTCGCGAGGTCCGGGAACGCCACGTCGCCGTTGGCGCGGACGTCGACGGCCGGAGCTGCCGCCGTGTGGCGCACCGTGAGGCGTGCCTCACCGGCCGCGATGGCGGAGGTGTCGTTGACGAACGGCGTGAGGGCCGGGTTGCCATCGGCGTCCAGATGCGCCACCACGGTGATGTTGGCGCCGGCGGGCACCGTCACGCCGTTCGCCTCCATGATCGCGTCGCCGTCGGGACCGTCACCCGCGGCCACGACCTTGAGGTCGTAGTCGCCGCCCGGGAGGGCCACGGGGTCGGTCAGGGTGCCAGGCTCGAAGTCGGACAGCAGCTCGTCGCCGTTGACGTAGACGTCCACGGTGGCGCCCGGAACGCCGTGCAGGATCGAGACGTGGGCGTCATCGGCCGCCTGAGCGGGTCCCCCGACCAGCGCGAGNGCGCCGGCCATCAGGGTCGCCGCCAGGAGATGGGTGGTTCTCATGTCAGTCTCCTCGGAGTCGGTGGTGGGGGATCTCAGAGGTCCAGCGGGCGCAGGACGAAGAGGATCCCGTGGGCGATCTGCTTGTTGCCCTTGTTGATGTCCAGGGCGCTNGGGTCCAAGAACGGGTCGGTGTCGTTCGGGTCGAGGTCACCGAGCTGGACGAGGCCGAGGCGCTTGAAGAGGACGTCGACCNTGATGTCGCCGCCCTGGGCGGTGGTCAGGCTGGCACCGTCCGAGGCGAGGGCCATCTTCGAGGTGATGGTCGCACCGGGCACGACGTGGTAGAGCAGCACCTGCTCGATCGCGTCGACGCCGACCGCGTTCACCAGTGCGTTGAAGGTGGCCTTCTCGGTCTTGGGCTTGGANCCGGTGAGGTCCCTGGCGAGCTTCTTGAACGACCAGTCGTTGGGGATGAAGGCCGTCACCCGTGTCTTGCCGTCGGCGAGCACACCCACGGCGCTGTCCGGCTTGGCGGCCAGGACGGCGAGCACGGCCTCGGTCACGATGTCGTAGTCGAACGGGTTCTTGTCGAACTTGTTGCCGTCCGAGGTCAGCACGGCGGCCAGGCTGCGGTTGCCGAGCTTCTTGNCCTCCTGGGCGGAGGTGGCCGTGGCCGGAGCAGCGGTGCCGGCGGCGAGCAGGGCGGTGGCGGCCAGGGCGGCAGCCGCGGTGCGGAGCTTCATGGTCTTCCCCTTCCGATGTGGGCCGCCGGGTGCGGCCTCATGACCCTTCCTTCGCGCGNTGGGCGCGGANGGTTGCCAGGACGCGCAGATGATCAGAAATCGGTGCCGACGGCCCGGCTGACTACCATGAACGCGTCGANGGGTTGTCGAGGGTCGGACGGGGGAGCCAGGTGCCGGACGTGGGACGGCTGGTCCGCGGGGTCGCCCGACGCGCCCGGTCCGTCCTACGACGCCCGGGTGCCGCAGCCCCGGGCCGCGACAGCGCCGGCGTACGCCGCATCGTGGCGGAGGAGACGACCAATCTGGGGCCGCTGTTCGACGCCGGAGTGACCCGCTCGCGCCGGAGGATGAAGGCCGCCGGGCTCGACGCCGACTACGACCTGGCCCACGAGCACTTCGATGTGGCTCACTTCCTGATGCAGGTGCGCCCGCTGCTCACCGGCAACCGCGACCCCCTGGCGCACTTCCTCGGCAACGGAGCGGAGGCCAAGGCCAGCCCCGAGATCAACTTCGACATGGCGGCCTACCTGGCGCGCCACCCCGAGCGCGCCACCGGTCGCGAGCGAAGCCCCTACCTGGCGTGGCTCAAACACGGACGCGCGGCCGGCGAGATCGCCGACCCGGCCCTCGGGATCGAGCAGATGGCGGGCGTTCTGGGCCTGGATCCCGCAGCCGTCGTCGCCGAGCTCCAAGCGGTGCGGCTCGACCTCCAGGAGCGGCTCCGCAGCGGGACGCTGGGCGACATGGTCGCCCGGGCCGCCGAGATCGAGCCACTGATCGGGGACATCTGGCCCGAGACGGCGCGGTTGCGGATCCCGCCGTTCGCGACCGACATCTCCGCCCACCAGGTCGCCGCGATCCACTCCTGCCACGCCCAGGCCGGCTTCCGCCGGGCCCGCGTCCTGCTGGTGGTCAGCGACCCCCGATGGGGAGGCGGCCGGCGCGTCGAGGGGCATCTCGCCCACGCACTGGCTCGCACCATGCCGGCCGACGAGATCGTGGTCGTCTACACCGACACCGGTGGCCACGGGCCTCCCTCGAGGTTCCCCCCGGGGGTCCGCGAGGTCAGCCTGGCCCCCGAGCTCGCCGCCTTCGAGGACGAGTTCGCCGAACGCGTCCTGGTGGAGCTGCTCCGCTCCTTCAAGGCCGACGTCATCGTCAACATCAACTCCGTGCTGCTCTACCGGGCCATGTCGGACTACGGCAAGGCGCTCGCCGCCTCCGAACGACTCTTCCTGGTGATGTTCGGCAACGAGCAGATGCCGGCCGGCAACTGGGTCGGGCTGCCGCTCCGCTACTTCTACCGCACCTTCGACGCGGTCGCCGGGGTGATCACCGACAGCCACCATCTGCGCGACTGGCTGATCGACCGGCACCAGCTGACCGCTGACATGCAGGCCCGCCTGCACGTCTTCAGTGCCCCCGTGGACCCCTCAGTGCGGCTCGTCGAGCGCTCCGAGCGTCCCGCGGGGCGCCGGCCCCAGGTCTTCTGGGCGGGCCGCTTCGACCGGCAGAAGCGGGTCGACATCGCGTTCCAGGTGGCTCGCTCGATGCCCGAGGTCGACTTCCGGTTCTGGGGGGAGAAGGTCCTCAACGCGCCCGGCGCCGGGCCCAAGCCCGACAACGTCCGACTCGAAGGACCCTACGCCCACTTCTCCGAGGTCCCGCTCGCCGACGCCGATGCCTGGCTCTACACCTCCGGGTGGGACGGCGTTCCCAGCCAGCTCCTCGAGGTCGCGATGACCGGCGTGCCGATCGTCGGCAGCCTGGTGGGTGGGACCGGCGAGATCCTGGTGCCCGAATGCGCCTGGCCGGTCGCCGACCTCGAGGACCCCCAGGCCTACGCCGCGGCCCTGCGCGAGGTGCTCGCCGATCTGCCGGCCGCCTTCGCCAAGGCGCGCCATCTGCGCGAGCTGATGCTCAGCGACCGCAGCGAGGAGCACTACGCCGACCACGCTCTCGACGTGCTGCTGGGGGTCCCCTCGGGCGAGGAGGAGCCGTCGTGACCGACCTGACGCTCATCGTCACCGCCCACAACGAGACCGTCGTGAGCGGACCGACCATGCGGTCCGCCGACGTGGCGGTCGCAGCGGCGCGCGAGGCAGGCTTCACGGTCCAGCCGATCATCGTGCTCGACAAGGCCACGCCCGAGACCACCGCCTACTTCACCCAGGACCGGTTCGACCACTGGGAGCGGCGCGTCTTCGACGAGGGCGATCTGGGCCGGGTCCGCAACGCGGTGGTCCCCGACACGGACGGGCGCTACCTCGCCTTCCTCGATGCCGACGACCTGTTCAGCCAGAACTGGCTGTCCGCCGGCATCGCCCACCTCGACGCCGCCCACGAGCGAGGTGACCGGGCGATCGCCCACCCCGAGCTCAACATGATCTTCGACGGCTCGCGCTCGGTCGTGGTCAACATCCCCGACACCTCGGCGCTCTTCACGCCCTACTACCTCTATGTGCGGCACTACTACGACTCGCTGCTGCTGGCGCCTCGAGAGGCGCACCTCGAGGTCCCCTATGTCAGCCGCGACGTGCCCAACGGGCTGTCCTACCAGGACTTCCAGTTCACGATCGAGACGCTCGACGCCGGCTGGCGCCACGTCGTCGTCCCGGACACCGTGATCTTCAAGCGCCGACGCGACTTCTCCCTGGTCACCGAGAGCAACGCCCGCAAGTCCGTGGTCCGTTCGCTGCCCGGGATGGCCATCGACCGCGTGCGCCAGCTCAGCCGTTCTCGCGCTCGCTGATCCGACGGAGCGGCGTGAGCCACTCAGCGGGCAGCTCCAGCACCTCCAGCAGGTGCGGAAGCCGGTCGGGATCGAGGCGCTGGTCGACGACGGTGTCGCGGCGCTGACGCGGCGGCCCGAACAGCTCGGCCTCACCGAAGAACTCGCGGGCGACGGCGCGGTTGCTGTCGGTCCACTGCGCCATGAAGGCCGCCAGCTCGGCCTCGGGCAGGGACAGCGGGGGGCCCGGGCAGCGCTCGGCCATGCGGGTCACCAGGTCGCGATGGTCCAGGTCGACCTTGGCCACACCGAGGTCCTCGCACAGGTGCAGGTTGATCAGGCGGAGCAGCTCCACGGCCTCGGCCCCGAGGCTCTCGTTGCGGTTGCCAGGGAGCTCGAGGCGGGACGCGTCGACGTCGATGCCACAGGCGTCGAGGAAGTCGACGAGCAACGAGTCGTCCTTGAAACGACCCCGCTCGAACCGACGTACGACGACACGGCCGGGCTCCATGACCCGCCGCCACTGGGTCAGCCTGGCTCGGTAGTCGTAGGTGAAGCTCATGTCGCCGGAGGCCCAGTCGACCAGCCTCCGCGTCTCACCGACCTTGACGACCTGCTGGTAGCGGGAGACCAGGTGCTCGTCCTGCCGACGGAGATAGGCGACCACCGCGACGCTCGAGGCGAACCGGTCGGTGAACCCGCGCAGCCGGCGGAGGTTGGGCCGCGACATGCTGTAGAGCGCCTCGTCGGACATCAGCATCCGGGGCAGCTCGGCCTCGTCGATCTCGGCGAACAGGCGGCGCCGGAAGATCCGACGGAACCGCTCGGGGGTGTCGAAGCCCTGGCGGTGCCACGCCGGCGTCTGGGTCAGGTCCTCGGTACCACGCAGGTACAGCCCCAGGCGCACGTGGCGTCCGATGCCCGGGGCCTGCGGATAGAGCCAGCCGGCCGATGCGAGCGTCTCGCGGTTGGTCGCCAGCATCTGCTGGATCGAGGAGGTCCCCGTCTTGCCCGAGCCGATGTGGAGCGTGAGCTCCACCGGGTGGCCCGGCGATCGCGGCCGGGATTCTTTCGAGCCGATCCCAGGGTCCCGTGGCGCGTGCGTGATCGTCGGTACCCCTTTCGGGCTAGGCTCCAAGGCGGGTCGCGGGGGCGTCTGTTCCTCGCGGACCCTGTGTGTCGGCCCAGTCTGACACGGGCCGGCCGGCCGACGAGACGAGGAGCAGCACCTGTGGTCACCAACGTCCTGATCACCGGCGGAGCCGGGTTCATCGGCCGCCACCTGGCCGACCACCTGGTCGGGCGTGGCGACGTGGCGGTCACGGTGATCGACAACGAGTCGCTGGGCGACCGCCGCCACCTCGACCTCGACCGGGTCCGCTTCGTGGCCGGTGACCTGCGCAACCGCGACGACCTCCGCGTCGCGCTGGCCGGCCAGGACGCGGTCGTGCACCTCGCTGCCGACACCCGGGTGATGGACAGCATCGAGGATCCCGGATTCAACTTCGAGAACAACGTGATCGGCACGTTCAACCTGCTTGAGCTGAGCCGGGAGCTCGGCATCCGCCGGATCGTGGCCGCCTCGACGGGCGGGGCGATCCTGGGCGACGTCACGCCGCCGGTGCACGAGGAGATGGCACCGCAGCCGACGTCCCCCTACGGCGCCTCCAAGCTGATGCTCGAGGGCTACCTCAGCGCGTTCTCGGCCTCCTACGGCCTCAGCGGTTGCGCGCTCCGGTTCTCCAACATCTACGGTCCCCGGTCCTTCCACAAGGGGTCGGTCGTGGCCGCGTTCTTCAAGTTGATGCTCGCCGGAGAGCCGCTGGAGGTGTTCGGCGACGGGAGCCAGGCCCGCGACTACCTCTACATCGGGGANCTCGTGGAGGCCATCTGGGCCGCCGTCGACAGCGATGCCGAGGGTGCCTTCCAGCTCGGCAGCGGGCGGCCGACGACGATCAACGAGCTGCTCGACGCCATGCGGCGCGTGACCGGTCGTGAGATCGAGGTCGACTACCGTGACTTCCGCCCCGGCGAGGTGCGCGTCACCTGGTGCCAGGTCGACAAGGCCCGTCGGGTGCTGGGGTTCAACCCCGTCACGACGCTCGACGAAGGGCTTCGCGACACCTGGGAGTGGTTCCAGAGCCAGGGCGCGTGAGGGAGCACCACGATGGGCGATGACCACCGCGCAGCGCCCGAGCCGTCGAGCCTGATGCGCAAGGCCCGGGCCGGGGCCGGTCGGTTGAAGCGGAGCCTCGCCGGGGCCGATGCTCCCGCCCCGAAGGGGCGTCCGGGTCGGCCACCCGAGGTGACGGTCGAGCCCACCCACCTGGGTCCCGTCTTCGACGAGCGGGTGGCGCGTGCCCTCGGGCAGGTCCGACTCGGTGCCGACGACGACTATGACCTCGTCTATGACCACTTCGACGTGCGTCACTACCTCCTGCAGGCGCCCCACGCGGCCGAGCGTCCGGGGCTCGACCCCGTCGACCACTTCCTCACCGTGTCGCCCGAGGTGCGCCGCAGCCCCCATCCCGACTTCTCGCCCGAGGTCTATCGGACTCGCCACCCCGAGCACGAACACGGCCCCGAGCGCAGTCCCTACCTCGAGTGGCTCAAACGCGGACGCGACGCCGGCGAGATCGCCGACCCTGCGGCCGGTGTGGTCGAGCTCGCGCCCGTTCTCGGGATGGAGCCCGGCGAGGTCGTCGACCTGGTCCGCGAGCGGCGGGCCGACCTGCGTGAGCGGCTGCTCCACGGGACCCTCGGCGAGATGCTCGCCAAGGCGGCCGTGATCGAGCCCCTGATCGGCGAGGGCTGGCTCGAGCTGTCGCGGCCGCGGATGATCCCGTTCACGCTGCCGGGCGCGACCGCCCAGGTCGCCGCCCTGCATGCCGCCCACGAAGCCGCCGGCTTCCGGCGTGCCCGGGTGGTGTTCGTGGTCAACCGGCCCCGTTGGGGCGGAGGACGACGGCTCGAGGGACATGTGGCTCATGCGCTTGCCACCGAGGTGTCGCCCGAGGACATCGTCGTGATCTACACCGACGACGGCGGTGCGAGCCCGGCGGACCGGTTCCCCCGTGGGGTCCGTGAGGTCGACCTGGCTGCCCTCGTCGCCGACCTCGAGACCGAGGACGCGCAGTTCGTCCTCGTCACCCTGCTGCGCTCCTTCGGCGCCGACGCGATCGTCAACGTCAACTCCCGCCTGCTCTACCACGCCCTGCGCGTCTATGGGCGGGCGCTGGCGGCCAGCGAGCGGCTGTTCCTGGTGTTCTTCTGCAACGAGCAGACCGCGCTGGGCGTGTGGTACGGCTGGAGCCAGCGCTACTTCTACCGCACCTTCGACCAGCTGGCCGGGGTCATCACCGACAGCCACGCCCTGGTCGAGGACCTGCGCGACACCTATCGCCTCACCGACCAGGCCATGCAACGCATGCACGTCTTCAGTGCCCCTGTGGATGCCCGTCTCGAGGTCGCCGAGCCGCCGACGCGTGACCCTGCGGAGCGACCCCAGATCTTCTGGGCCGGGCGCTGGGACCGCCAGAAGCGCATCGACCTGCTCTTCCGCATCGCCCAGGCACTGCCCGAGGTCGACATCCGGATGTGGGGTGAGAGCGTCCTTCGGGGAGGACGGCGGCGCGTCCCGGCGAACGTCCACCCCCAGGGCCCCTATGGCCACTTCACGGACCTCCCGCTCGGGGAGGCCGACCTGTGGCTCTACACCAGCGGCTGGGACGGCGTCCCCAGCCTGTTGCTCGAGGTCGCGATGACCGGCGTCCCCATCGTCGGCACCCGGGTCGGCGGCACCGGCGAGGTCCTCGGCGAGCACGCCTGGCCGATCGATCTCGAGGCCGACGCCGACGCCTACGTCCGCGCCGTCCGCGAGGTGCTCGCCGACCCGGCCGCCGCCCGGGTCCGGGCTGCCCGGCTGCGGGCCCGTCTGCAGCAGGAGAGATCGGCCGCCGCGTTCGCCACCCAGGTGAGCCGGGTGCTGCTGCTCCCCGCGCAGAGCGATGGTGACGCGCGATGACCACACCCGACCTGACCCTGGCGCTCACCGCGCACAACGAGACCTGGGTCGCCGGCCCGACGCTGGAGTCGGCCGAGCAGGCCATCGCCCGGCTCGAGGCCGACGGCGTCAGCGTCCAGGCGGTGGTGGCCCTGGACGCGGCGAGCGACCTCACCCGGCACTTCTTCTCCCAGCGCGACGTCGAGCGCTGGGAGCTGTGGGAGACCGACGAGCGAGACCCCGGGCAGACCCGCAACCGGGTGGCCGAGCGTGCCGCTGGGCGATTCCTCGCCTTCCTCGATGCCGATGACCTCGTGAGTGAGAACTGGCTCAGCGAGGGCGTCGCGCGTCTGGTCGAGGCGGAGCAGCAGGGCCACCGGATCATCGCGCATCCCGAGCTCAACCTGATCTTCGACGGCGGCTACCAGCTCAACCAGAACATCGACCAGGACTCACCGCTGTTCACCCCGCACTTCCTCTATGTCCGCAACTGCTACGACTCGCTGTGCATGGCGCCGCGCGAGGCCTATCTCGAGGTGCCCTACAGCGTCCGCGACATCGCCAACGGGCTGTCCCGCGAGGACTGGCAGTTCGCCATCGAGACCATGGCACGAGGCTGGCGGCACGTCGTCGTACGCGACACGATCATCTTCAAACGGCGGCGCGACTTCTCGTTGATGATCGAGAGCGCGGGACGCGGTGCGCTGCCGCGGTCGCTGCCCGAGATGTACGTCGACCGGGTGCGCGACCTGCCTCGGTGACCGGCTCTCGTCAGGGTGTGTCTCGCCGGGCCGCCTCGGCCACGACGAGCCGGCGCAGCGGCGCCTCCCACTGGCCCTCGACCTCGGCCAGGGCGAGGAAGTGGTCCAGCCGTGACGGGTCGAGCCGCTGGACCGACGTGGTGTTCCCCGTCTTGCGCGGCTCCCGGAAGAGGACGCCGCTCGGGTCGTGCAGGTAGTCGCGGGCCACGGAGCGGTTGGACTCCGCCCAGTGCGCCATCACGTCGTCCAGGCGGGCCGTCGGCAACGTGAGCGTGGGCCCCGTGCTGGCGGGCGACAACCGAGCCACCAGCTCCCGGTTGTCGATCTGACCCTCACGGGCCGCGCCCTGCTCCACGCGCACCAGGTTGAACAGACGGAGGAACTCGACGGTCTCGACGTCGAGGCTGGGGTTCCGGTCGGCGACGGGCACGAGATCCTCGGCGCGAGCCTCGATGCCCGCGGCATCCAGGAAGTCTTGGAGCAGGGAGCCGTCGACGAAGGCACTCTTCTCGAACCGCCGGACGGCGATCGCCGAGGGCTCGAACCGGCGGGCATGGAAGGCCAGCCTCGCGTGGTAGTCGTAGAGCCGCGACATGTCCTGGTTGGCCCAGTCCTCGATGCGGCTGACGCCGCCGACTTTGACCCCCTCCTGGTAGCGGCTGACGAGATGGTCGTCCTGACGGCGCAGATAGACCACGAGCCGCACGGACCGGGCGATCCGGTGGGTGAAGGCCGCGAGGCTGCGCACGGTGGGGGGTGACGCCCCGAAGATGATCTCGTCGGACAGGAGCACCCGGGGGAGCCCCGACTTGGCGATCTCCTTGACGAGCCGGCGGCGTACGTGGCGACGGAACTCGGCAGGATCGGACTGCTTCTGGCGCGGCCACTCGGGGGAGGCCATCATCTCCTCGGGCGGCTTCGCGGACAGCCCCAGGAGGCCGTGCCGACCGCCACCAGGGGTTCGGGGGTAGAGGACTCCGAGGCTCGCGAGGGCGTCCCGGTTGTCGCGCATGAAGAACTGGATGGTGGAGCTGCCGGCCTTGCCGGTCCCGACGTGCAGGGTCACGTCGACCGGGTGGTCCAGGCGCTTGTCGAGTGGACCGGGCGTGGCCATCAGTAGCCGTAGAGCTCGAAGTCCAGGGCGTAGAGCGCCTGGACCCGGCGGACGAGGTCGGGACGCCCGTCGAAGACGCTGCCCTCGCGGGGACGCTTGGAGACGTTGCGCGTCTCCAAGGGGGCGGCGGGCAGGCCGGCCTCCTGCCGGATGAGCTCCAGGTCCGCCGCGAAGTTCTCCAGCCGGCCGATGCGGTCGTAGTGCACCAGAGGGTGGAGCAGGTTGACGTGCTGGGGGCGCCAGTGCGGGTCCATCTCCGTGAGCGGGTCCTGCTGCTCGACCAGGTCGAGGAAGGCCTCGAACCCGATCACGCCGTCGTCGTCGGCGCGGAGGCCGTCCTTCACGCGGCTGCGTGCCCCCCACTCACGTGAGTGCACGAACTTGTCCCAGTACGTCGACTCGAACCGGCGCAGCGGGTCGCGGACGAAGCTGAAGCGATAGGCGGAACCGCTGAGCATCCGGACCACCTGACCGCGACCCACGTCGCGGATGCGGGGAAGGTGGTGGGAGGTGTGGATGTTGCCGGTCCGCGGAGTCTCCCAGTCGCCGGTGTGGATGCGGTCCAGCCACGCCAGCACGGTCGAGCAGCCCGCCTTGGGGTTCTTCACATAGATGATCCCGTGCTCGGGCAGGGCGAGCAGATAGGTGGCCGGCCGGACGCCCGTGTAGTAGTCACGGACGTCCGGCCAGCTCAGCCGGTCGACGGTCACCTGCGACGCGTCTTCGTGCTCAGAGATGGTGCGGAGCGTGGTCGGGGATGCCGGCCTTGTGCTCGCTGTTCCACACCGAGTAGCACGGGATCCGGTCGACGTCGCAGCGGTCGGCGTACTTGCGGGTGATCTCGGTGACCTCCTCCATCAGCCCGTCGCTGAGCGTGATGGGGTCGAGGCCGAGGTGCAGGAACCGGTCGTTGGCGACGTGCAGCTCGTTCTCGTCGGCCTCGTTGCGCGGGTTGGAGACCAGCGCGACCTCGGCCCCGGTCCGGTCGGAGATCATCTGGGCCAGGTCGCGGACCCGGTGGGTCTCGGTCATCTGGTTCATGATCTGGACCCGGTCACCCTTCTCGGGCGGGTTCTCCAGCGCCAGCTGGATGCACTTCACGGTGTCCTGGATGTGGATGAACGCCCGGGTCTGGCCGCCGGTGCCGTGCACGGTCATCGGGTANCCGATGGCGGCCTGCATGAGGAACCGGTTGAGCACGGTGCCGTAGTCGCCGTCGTAGTCGAACCGGTTGACCAGCCGCTCGTCGAGCTTGGTCTCCGCGGTCTGGGTGCCCCAGACGATGCCCTGGTGCAGGTCGGTGACCCGCACGTGGTCGTTCTTGGCGTAGTAGGCGAAGAGCAGCTGGTCCTGCGTCTTGGTCATGTGATAGATGCTGCCCGGGTTGGCCGGGTAGAGGATCTCCTGGTCGACCAGGCCCTCGGGGGTCTCCACCTTGACCTGCAGGTAGCCCTCGGGGATCTTCATGCCCGCCGTGCCGTAGCCGTAGACACCCATCGTGCCCAGGTGGGCGATGTGGATGTCGAGCCCGCTCTCGACCACCGCCGCGAGCACGTTGTTGGTCGCGTTGAGGTTGTTGGTCACGGTGTAGCGCTTGTGTTGGCTGCTCTTCATCGAGTACGGCGCCGCCCGCTGCTCGGCGAAGTGCACGATGCCGGTGGGCTCCCACTCCTTGATGAGGTCGAGCAGGCGCTGGTAGTTGACCGCCACGTCGAAGTTGTAGAACGCGATGTCCTTGCCGGACACCTCTTTCCACGCCTGCAGGCGCTCGCCCATGTAGCGGATCGGGGTCAGCGACGACACCTCGAGCTCGATGTCGATCTCCCGCCGCGACAGGTTGTCGACGATGGCGACCTCGTGCCCCATGGCGGAGAGGTGGAGTGCCGTGGGCCAGCCGCAGAAGCCGTCGCCGCCCAGAATGAGTACCCGCATGGTCTTCCCTTCGTACTGCGTGGTGTCGTGCTCGACCGCCACGCGCGGCTGAGCTGTCGTGATGTCGTGGTCGCCGGTCGTCCCGGTCGCTTCGGTGTCCTGCCCGCTGGTCTCGGTCGCGNCGGACGTGCTGCGCACCATCCGTCCGGTGGTCGGGTCGAGGTGGATGCCGCACTCCTTGGCGGTGTCCATCTCCCACCACCATCGCCCGGCCCGGGAGTCCTCTCCGGGCGCGATGGCTCGGGTGCAGGGGGCACAGCCGATGCTGGTGTAGCCGCGATCATAGAGCTTGTTGTAGGGAACCCGGTGATCCCGGATGTAGGCCCAGACCTGCTCGGTGGACCACTCGAGCATCGGGTTGAACTTGTCGATGCGGTGCACGTCGTCCCAGACGTGCTCGGTGAGGTCCTGGCGCATCGCCGACTGCTGGCGGCGCAGGCCCGTCAGCCACGCACGCTTGCCGGCGAGCGCCCGGCGCAGCGGCTGCACCTTGCGGACGTCGCAGCAGCCGTGGCGCAGCTCGACCTCGTCATAGAAGCCGTTCTGGCCGTGCTCGGCCGTCCAGCCGGACACCTGCTCGGCGTCAGGGTTGATCATCGTGATCACGGGGCCGTAGCGCCGGCGCACGCTGTGGGCCAGGGCGTGCGTCTCCTCGGGCAGCCGGCCCGTGTCGATGCTGATGACCTGGATGTCGAGGGCGTTCTTGGCGATGAGGTCGGTCATCACCATGCTCTCGGGGCCGAAGGCGTTGGCCAGCACGGCCGGGCGGTAGTCGTCGGCGATCCTCCGAAGGAGGTCCATCGTGCCCGCGAGCACGTCGCCGTAGTCCACCCGTTGGCTCCTTGTCGTCGGCCCTTCCGACCTGACGGTCGAGGTTAACACCGGGCCCTGGCAGGACCCGGAATCGTCAGGGCTTGGACGCCACCAGCTGCCAGAAGATCCCGATGCGCCGATAGGGGTCCCGGTCGAAGAGTGCCAGCTCGAGGCGTTCGAGGTCGCGGTAGAACTCGGGGTCCGACTTGGGGTCGTCGTCGACGAGGAGGTCGTTGGCGATCCGGCCGCCGTAGTCGCCGACGACGGTGAGCCCGGCGCCGGTCAGCTGGGCGGTCACCTCGGCAGCCGGCACCTTGCGCCCGGTGTGCGCGAACGTGACGCTCTCCCACGTCGGTGTCTCGAGCTCGGTGAGGGCCGGGGCCGGACCCTGCCGCGTCAGCGTCTGGAGCACTCGCCCGACGGGGTTGGGTGCCGTCAGCGAGAGGATCCCNCCGGAGTCGGTGACCGCTGCCAGCCGGCCGACGTCGCCGGCATCNGCAGGGCGGTAGTGCAGCACGAAGTGGCAGAGCACGACGTCGAACGGCCCNGCCGGCAGCTCGTCGAGCGAGCCGACNTCCGCGGAGAACCCCGTCACGCCGGCCTGGTCGGCCCGGCGGCGAGCCTCGGCGACCATCGCGTCGGCCGGATCGACGAGCGTGNCCCGGTGCCCCGCCATGGCCAACGGCAGCGAGTCACGGCCATCGCCCCCGCCCACGTCCAGCACGCGCAGGGGAGCGGCTCGGCTGGGGAGATGCCGCGACAGCGCCTCCGCCACGACGGCGTAGCGGATTCGCGACCAGGGGCGGTCGGCGTACTCACGCCACGCTGCCAACCGGTCGCCGAAGGCGTCTCCCTCATCGGCCATGAGTCGATCATGGCCCACGGGCCGGCTCACGACGCGCCGAGGAGCCGACCGAGCGGGAGCACGCGGGTGCTGGCCAGCGGCACCGTCGGGTCGTCATAGACGATGACGCGCAGCTGGTCACGCCCCAGGGGGACGAAGCAGGAGTACGACGTCAGGTGCGTGCGCAGCCGCCCCAGGGCACGCGNCACGACGTCGGTGCCGATGCGTGGGTCGAGCTCGCCGAGCACCATGTGGGCGTCGGGGTCGGGCAGCGGGTAGCGGTGCCGGACCCCGAAGCGGGCGAGCTCCACCCGCCACTCGTCCAACAAGGGGGTGGGTGTCCCGCGGTCGTCGACGGGCCAGCCGACGAGCACGACCTGGCCGCGGTCGACGCCGATCATCCGTTGATGGAGCCGGTGCCCCCGGCTGGTGAACGGACCCTCCTCGTCAGCGACGCCGCCGAACCGGACGCCGTGATCCCCGGTGTCGACGAGGTCCTNGAGCCGCCGGCAGAACCCGTCCAGGTCTCCCGGTGCGCGTCGGGCGAGGTCCCGGGGCAGGTCTCCGGACCCGAGCAGGGGCGCGAGCAGGTCCAGCCCGATCACCGTGGCGTGGGTCGTGGCGACGTCACGCGGGCCGAACGACTCGCCCAGCAGGTCGGTCAGCTCGCCCTGCACCTCGGTGACGAAGGAGTCCAGGCCGGGGGGCGCGCTGTCGGCGTAGAACGCGACGACCGCCGCACGCGTGCCGCCCCCCGGGTCGCGGTCCTGTCCCATCCCGGTGACGCTAGCGCAGGGGCGCGCGTGGTCACCGGCCATGGCTCAGCCGGGTGGCAGCACCACGGTCCACATCACGGCCTTGGCCGACGAGACCCCGGCCACCGCTGCCTGGGTGGGGATGGGTCCGGCAGCCCAGCCGCCGCTGTCGGCCGACAGGGAGGTGAGCATGCCGCCGGACGAGCCGGTCGTCGTGGCGCGCGAGGTGAGTCCGGACGGGACGGACCACCCGTGCGCCGACGAGGTCTTGTCGGACCAGTAGCGCAGGACGACCGAGCCGGCCGACGCCGCGGAGCTGGCCGGGGCGGTGTGGGTGGCGCTGGTGCCGGTCTCGGCAGCCGAGGCGAAGGCGCTGACTGCTCCCGCGTCATAGGCGAGCAGCGTCAGGCTGGTCTTGGACAGCGCGTCGAGGGCCACCCGCACGGTGCTGCCGGCCGAGGTCCCGGTCGCCGCGGAGGTGAGCAGCCAGGAGCGCACGTCGGTGCCGTCGGACACGGTGCCGAGCTGGGTCCACCCCGCCGGCGGGGTGATGGTGGCCGCACGGTTCGCGGTGACGAGCAGCACCAGGCGGTCGCCCGCCTGCACCGACGCCGGCACGACGACCGAGGCCGCGGCGGCGTTGACGTCGGTCGAGGCCGCGGCCCGGAAGGTCGCCTCCAGGGGCGGCGGCTGGTCGGACACCGTCAGGCCGGTCGTGGCCGTGTCGGTGGCGCCGTCGTCGTCGGTCACCGTCAGGGTCACCTGGTAGGTGCCGGCCGCGGCATAGGTGTGGGCGGTGACGGCGTCGGTCGAGGACTCCGTGTCGCCGAAGTCCCAGCCGAACGACGTCACAACTCCGTCGGGGTCGCTGGAGCCGCTGGCGTCGAGGGTGCAGACCAGCAGCGCGCAGCTGATGTCGGCCGAGGCGTGGGGGTCCTGGTTGACCGGCGGACCGGAGTCACCGACCAGCACGACGGTGTAGCCCTGGCCTCCGCCGGCGGCCTTGGTCGCCCCCGTGACGCCGGGCACGGCCACGGCAGTCGAGCGATTGGTCGTCGTACCGTCGCCGAGCTGGCCGGTCGCGTTGTAGCCCCAGGTACGGACGGTTCCATCGGTGAGCACGGCGACACCGTGGTCGCGTCCGGAGCCGATCGAGACCGCGCCGGCGACGTTGCGGACGAGTACGGGGCGGGTGCGCATGGCGGTGGTCCCGTCGCCGAGCTCGGCGCGGTAGTTGCGTCCCCACGAGGAGACCTGGCCATCGCTGCGCAGGGCGTAGGAGTGGTGGGCGCCGGCGATGACCTCGACGATCCCGGTCGTGACCTGGGTCGGCGTGGTCCGGTTGACGGTGGTGCCGTCGCCGACCTGCCCATAGGCGTTGGCGCCCCACGCCCAGACGCTGCCGTCGGTACGCAGGGCCAGCCCGTGATCGCGTCCCCCCGCGATGCCGACCACGTCGGTCAGCGACCCGACCCGGACCGGGGCCAGCCGACGCGTGGTCGTCCCGTCACCCATCTGCCCCTCGGCGTTGCGCCCCCAGCCGACGACGGTCCCGTCCGCGCGGACGGCGTAGCTCATGTTGCGCCCGGCGGCGATCGCCACAGCGTCGGTCAGCCCGGTGACCCTGACGGGGGAGCGCCGNTTGGTGGTGCTGCCGTCGCCGAGCTGGCCGTCGGTGTTGAGGCCCCAGGTCCAGACGGTGCCGTCACCGGCGAGCGCCAGCGAGTGGTCGTGCCCGGTCTCGACGGCGACGATGCCGCTGAGCGAGGCGACCCGGGTCGGGACCGAGACGTTGCCCGTCGTGCCGAGGCCCAGCTGGCCCGAGGCGTTGGACCCCCAGACCCAGACGGTGCCGTCGCTGCGGAGGGTGACCACGTGCTCGCGACCACCGTGCAGGTCGATCACGTCGCCCAGCCCGCCGGCGACGGCTGCCGGCGTACGCCGCGCAGTGGTGGTGCCATCNCCGAGCTGGCCGAACCCGTTGTCCCCCCACGTCCAGGGCGTGCCCGGCGGCGNGGCCGCCTGGGCCGGGCTTGTCGCNGTGANGATCGCGACCCCACCCAGGATCAGCAGGCCAGGCACGACCCGCCCGACAAGATTGCGCAGTGTCCCCATGGCTGACCCACCCCTTGGTCGCGAAGCGACCTCCCCATGAGCCGCCCAGGGCAGGCGGCGTCGCCTCAGGGTAAGCCAGCCGGGCGCGGAAGGGGAGGGGTCCGTCGGCCGGTTCGCGCGCGNATGCGTNTCGGCGCCTCCGGTTACGGTGAGGCAGTCCCCGACCACGGAGGTCTGCCGTGCCCCGCTCTCGTCCCGTCGCGTTCCTCGGGAGCCTGNTCGTGTTTCTCCTGGCCGACCTCGTGGTGGGGGCACCGGCGGCGCACGCGCGCGCCTGGGGGCCGGTCGTGCACCTGTGCCAGGTCAAGGACGACCAGATCGTCGAGAACAGCGGCATGTCCCGCAGCACCTACCCGCGNCGGACCTTGTTCGTCCACAACGACAGTGGGGGTGGTCCGCAGTTCTTCGCCCTCGACCGGGCTTGTCGTACCCAGGCGGTCTTCGACGTCCCCGGGGCCCCGGCCAAGGACTGGGAGGACATGGCGTCGGGTCCCGACCACCGCCTGTGGTTCGGAGACGTGGGGGGTGATCGTGCTGTCGTCTCGGTGGTCCGGGTCAGGGAACCTCGTCGTCTCAAGGACCGGGACCTGGGCTTCCGGTCGTTCCAGCTCGGCTATCCCGACGGCGCGCACAACGCCGAGGCGATGATGGTGCACCCGCGCACGGGCCGGATCTTCGTCATCACCAAGGCTCCGTCCGNGGCAGGCATCTATCGTGCTCCCGCTCGNCTCTCGCGCACCGGCGTCAACACGCTGACCCGCGTCGGCGACGCGCCTCAGGGGATCAGCGGAGCCGACTTCGCACGCGACCCGCGCCACTTCGTGCTGCGTGGCTACCACACGGCCTTCGTCTATCGCCGGATCGGTGGAGCGCCGGCGAAGATCCAGCTGCCGTCGGCGCACACGTTCGGCGAGGCGGTGACCTTCGCGCGCAACGGGTCGCTGGTGTTCGGGGCCGAGGGCCTGCATCAGTGGTTGTGGCGGACGTCGCCCGGCTGATCCCAGGGCGTTGCGCAGCGGCGCTGGTCCGTGCTGGGGTGCTGACCGGTGCCGGGCAGCAGAAGACCCGGGCCCTCGGTGAGGACCCGGGTCATCGGGTGGTACGCCATCAGGGACTCGAACCCCGAACCCGCTGATTAAGAGTCAGCTGCTCTGCCAATTGAGCTAATGGCGCTCGTGCTCGGAAGCGACGACAAGAGTAGCAGCGCGGCTCGGCCGCGGCGAAATCGACCCGGCTGGTGGAACGGTCGGTTCCCCCGGGTGCGACACCGGCTTGCGGGGCCGACGCACAATGAGTCGGTGAGCGATGCGATGGTTCGGGCGCGGGCACGGGTGCTGCACGACCTCGAGGCGACCGGAACCGCCGACGCCACCGCGGTGTCGATCCTGGAGGACGCCCTCTCCCAGCGGCAGTGGTGGCTCGACCAGTGGGCCGACGGGGTGGCCTATGTCGCGGGCCTCGTCGCTCAGGACGTGCAGGACGAGCTCGCCGAGACCCACGGCCGCTGGCCCACGTGCCCGGTCTGCGACGAGGGACGGCCGGTCCACGCCCTGCACATCGACCCCGACCTCGGCGGACCGGACCCGCACTGGGTCTGCGAGGAGTCCGGCACCGTCGTAGCCCCCCTCGGCCACCTCCACCACGGCTGAGATCTCCGCCGACCCGGCAGATTCTCTGCCGGGTCGAGAACATTCCGACGCCGACCCGGCAGATTCTCTGCCGGGTCGGCATCGTGAATGGGGCTTCTGCCTGCCGGAGGGGCTCGCTGTCAGTGCCGGGCGAGGCGTCGTACGGCGTCCAGGAGCCGGTCGACGTCCTCGTCGGTGACATAGACGGCGATGCCGGCGCGGACGGCACCGTCGACGCCGTAGCTCTCCATGGCCTCGAGCGCGTAGTAGTTGCCGTCCCAGACCGCGATCTGCTCGTCGGCCAGGGCGGCGGCCACCTCGGCCGCGGTGTGGCCGGCGATGTTGAACGCCACGGTCGGAGCCCGGTCCGCCAGGTCGTGGGGACCGAGGACCGTGACACCGTCCTCGGCGAGCAGGCCCTCGAGCAGGCGCGCGAAGATCCGACGCTCGTGGGCGGCGATCCGGTCGAGCCCCAGCTCGATCAGGAACCGCGCGGCCACCTCGACCGCCGCGAGGTTCTCATAGGCGGGCGTGCCGAGCATGAACCGCTCGCCGCCGGTGTCCGGGGCGGGCCGGACCTTGTAGGCCGACAGCGAGGTGACCAGCTCGGGGGAGAGCCAGGTGATGCCGGTGTGCGGGCCGTACCACTTGTAGGAGCTGGTGGAGAAGACGTCGCACCCGATCGCCCCGAGGTCGACGCGCGCGTGCGGGGTGAGGTGGACACCGTCCACGACGACCCGGGCGTCCGCCTCGTGGGCGGCCCGGGTGATGGCGGCGACGTCGGGCATGGTGCCGATCGCGTTGGACGCGCCGGTGACGGCGACCCAACGGGTCCGCTCGGTCAGCAGACCCGTGACGGCCTCGACCGGCAGTCGACCGGTCGCGGTGTCGAACTCCGCCAGGGCCACGGTGGCACCCGTGTCGCGGGCGGCCAGCAGCCAGGGGGAGACGTTGGAGTCGTGGTCGAGACGGGTGCAGACGATCTCGTCGCCGGGCCCGAGGTCGTGCGCGATGGCGCGGGTGACCGAGAAGACGTTGTTGGTCGTGGACGGGCCGAAGACGAAGCCGCCCCCCTCGGGCGCGTGCAGCAGCTCGCCCATCGTGGCTCCCGCTCGCGCCACGAGGTCGTCGCAGGCTGCGGCCGCCGCGAACGCGCCGTGGGAGTTGGCGTTGTGGCCCGCCCGCTGCCACGCGCTGGTGGCCTCGAGGGCCGCATCGAGCACCTGCGTCCCGGCCGGGCCGTCGAAGCGGGACCAGCCGGGATAGGCACCGGAGACGATGCCGGGGAAGCGGTCGCGGACGTCGAGAGCGGCGGGGTCGGTCACGGCCGCGAGTGTAGTGCCGCCGAGGAATATCCAACTTTCAACCATCGTTGCACCGAGCAGCCGAGGAGAGGATTGACCCGATGCCTGCCGTGACCGTCGACGACCTGACCGTGCTGCCGCGCGTACGCCGCCCGGGGCTGGGCGACCAGCCGCGCCCGGTGTGGCAGGTGAGCACCGCCCCGACCGGTTTCGAGGGCGAGGGCTTCCCGGTCCGCCGCGCGTTCGCCGGCATCGACCTGGCCCACCTCGACCCCTTCGTGATGATGGACCAGATGGGCGAGGTGGACTATGCGCCGGGCGAGCCCAAGGGCACCCCGTGGCACCCGCACCGCGGCTTCGAGACCGTCACCTACATCATCGACGGCGTCTTCGACCACCAGGACTCCCACGGTGGTGGTGGCACGATCACCAACGGTGACACCCAGTGGATGACCGCGGGGGCGGGGATCCTCCACATCGAGTCGCCGCCCGAGTGGCTGGTCCAGCAGGGCGGGCTGTTCCACGGCATCCAGCTCTGGGTCAACCTCCCGCGCGACGCCAAGGCCAATCCTCCGAAGTATCAGGACCTCCGCTCGACCTCGGTCGCCCTGCTGACCAGCGACGACGCCGGGGCACTGGTCCGCGTGATCGCCGGCAGTGTCGACGGGCACGACGGGCCCGGGGCCACCTACACCCCGATGTCCCTGGTCCACGCCACCCTCGAGCCTGGTGCGCGCCTCGAGCTTCCCTGGAACGCCGAGTTCAACGCCTTGGTCTACGTCCTCAACGGTGACGGCACTGTCGGGACCGACCAGCGGCCGATCCACACCGGCCAGTCTGCGGTCTTCGGTGCCGGTGACTTCGTCACGGTCGCTGCGTCGGGGTCACAGGGGGGCCGGTCGCCCAAGCTCGACGTGATCATCCTGGGCGGTCGGCCGATCCGCGAGCCACTCGCCTGGGCGGGGCCCTTCGTGATGAACTCCAAGGCCGAGATCGTCCAGGCGTTCGAGGACTTCCAGTCGGGACGCTTCGGTCACATCCCGGCCTGACCGGGCGCGTCCGGCCTGGNCGTCAGGTCCTTGGTGAACCAGTGCCGGGCATAGGGGTTGTCGTTGTACGCCGGACACGCGGCGTAGCCGGCGGCGCCGTACATCGCAATCGCCTCGGTGAGGCTGCTGTTGGTGTCGAGATTGACCCGNCGGTGGCCGAGGTCGGCGGCCAGCTGCTCCAGCCGCTGGAGCATGCGTGAGCCGAGCCCGGCNCCCCGCCAGTCGGCGTGGACCCACATCCGCTTGATCTCGGCCGTGTCGGGCGCGATGCGCTGGACCCCGCCGCAGGCGATCACGTCGTCATCACTGCGCGCGACCAGGAAGGCCCCCGTGGGTGGCGCGAGCGCCGCCGCGTCGGCCGTCCAGGCGCCGCCCGGGTCGAATCCGCCGTCGAAACGCGCGTCGAGCTCGGTGAAGTAGGCCGTGACCGCGGCCCGGGCCTCGGGGGAGTCGGCGGGGACCAGGTCGAAGGACACGGAGGCAGCGCGGACCAAGCGGTCTGCGGTCGCCAGCGCGTCGTCGAGCCGCTGGCGTTGACGCGGTGTCAGCGGCGCCACGAGTGCCGCCGCGAGGTCCTCCGACCGCTGCTCGAGTAGGCGCCACTCCCGATGCCCCTGCGGAGTCAGCACGGCCCGTCGGCGCCGCCCGTCGTCGGGGTCGGCCTCGACGGCCACCAGCCCTTCGGCCTCCAGCTGACGCAGCAGCCGGCTGAGGTAGCCGGAGTCCAGCCCCAGCCGCCGCCGCAGGCTGGAGACGGCCACCCCGCCGCCCCCGATCTCATAGATGAGCCGCGACAGCGCCAGCGGGCGCCCCGACCCGAGGAACGACTCGTCCAGCGCGCCGACCCGCTGGGTCCACGACCGGTTGAAGCGCCGGATCGTGGCATAGGGCGACGGGGACTCCATATCGCTGACTTTAGTCAGGGAATTTCGACCCTGTCGAGGGGTCGACCACCGTCACCTGTCGAGGTCCGGGCGGAACGCGTGCGTCGCGGTCGGGACGAAGNCGTGCGCGTGACCCCACACCACGGCCTGAGTCCGGCGCGTCACCCCGAGCTTGCGGTAGATCGAGCGGACATGGGTCTTGAGCGTGTTCTTGCTGATGAAGGCCCGCTCGAGGATCTCCTCGTTGCTCAGTCCCTGGGTGATCAACCCGAGGATCTCCGACTCGCGTGACGAGAGGCCCGCCTCCTGGCCTGGCCAGCGACCGAAGCCGTCGCCCTCAGGGACGTGGGGCGCGGGCGCGACCCGCTCGCCGGCGTACACCCGCTCGATCAGCTCGACGAGCTCCTCGGCGCTGACGCTCTTCGAGATGTAGCCGGCGGCCCCGCTGCCGAGAGCGCGCGCCACGAGCGACGGGTCGGTGTTCCAGCTGAACACGACCACCGGGCTGGCCCGGTCGGCCGTCAGGCCGGCCAGGTCGACCCGGTCGCCCTGAAGCTGCCCGAAGGTGTCATAGAGCAGCACGTCGACGTGGCTCACNACGGGCTCGAGGCTGGCGAGCTCGACCACNCGCACNCGGTCGTCGTACGGCGCCAGCAGCGCGGCCGTCCCGCGGACCACCAGCTCGTAGTCGTTGACGATGCCCAGGCGCACGGGGNGGGCGGTCTCCACGGGAACCCTTTCGTCGTCGTCGGCGTCACCGTGGACGTACCCGATCGGCCGGAGGCCGCAAACGGAGGGCGGGGAGACAAGCGTCGAGCCCCGGCCGCAGGGCGTCCGGGGCTCGATCGAGTGGGGTGAGTGACGGGACTTGAACCCGCGACCACCTGGACCACAACCAGGTGCTCTACCAGCTGAGCTACACCCACCATGGGCCGACGCCGAGGAGCTCCACGAGCATCGGGCCGACGGGAGTCTACCCGTTGTCCGCGACATCCTCCGCATCGGTGTCCGAGGAGGGCGCCGACGCCCCCGTGACCGATCCCTGGTGCTTCGCGGCGATGCTGCGGGCGAGGTCGCTGTCGGGACCGGGCTGGGTCACGAACACCGCCTCGCGGTAGTAGCGCAGCTCCTCGATGCTCTCCTGGATGTCGGCCAGGGCGCGATGGTTCCCCCTCTTGACCGGGGCCTGGTACCAGACCCGGGGATACCAGCGTCGGGCCAGCTCCTTGATGGAGGAGACGTCGACGATCCGGTAGTGCAGGAAGGTCTCGAGCTCGGGCAGGTCGCGGGTGATGAAGGAGCGGTCGGTCGCGACGCTGTTGCCGGCGAGCGGTGGCCGGCTGCCCTCGGGGCAGTGCTCACGGAGNTAGGCGAGCACCTGGGCCTCGGCGTCCTCGAGGGTGATGCCCCCATCCAGCTCGTCGAGCAGCCCCGACGTCTCGTGCATGGTGCGGACGTAGTCGCCCATCTGCTCCAGCGCCTCGGCCGGGGGCTTGATCACCACGTCGACACCGGTGCCGAGGACGTTGAGCTCGAAGTCGGTGACGAGNGCGGCCACCTCGATGAGTGCATCGTTGCGGAGATCCAGGCCGGTCATCTCGCAGTCGATCCACACCAGACGATCATTCACGGGTGCACCCTACCGGCGACCCTCGTGGCNAAGTCGCGGTCCCCACGTCCGTGTGTTCCTCAGACTCGGTTAAGGCCCCTCATCTAGGCTCCTGACCCGTGAGCGATCGCAGGCAGTGGCTGGGGACCCTGATCCGGGTGGGTCTGGGGGTCATTTTCATCTGGGCGAGCTGGCACAAGCTGGCCGACCCCTACTCCAATGTGCAGGCGGTGAAGGCCTATGAGCTGCTGCCGTCGCCCTGGTTCCGGATCGTCGGCTACACGCTGCCCATCGTCGAGGTGCTGATCGGCGTCTGCCTCATCGCCGGCGTCATCACGCGGGTGAGCGCCGTTTTCGCAGCGTTGAGCATGGCCGCCTTCATCTTCGGCATCGCCTCGGTCTGGGTCCGCGACATCAACATCAACTGCGGCTGCTTCGGCGACGGTGGCTATGATCCCAACGCCCAGGACAAGTACCCCTGGGAGATCGCGCGGGACTCGGTCTTCTTCNTGATGTCCGTCTATCTCGTCGTCTGGCCACGGACGAAGCTGGCGATCGACAACCTGCTCTTCCGGCGGCCCGATGAAAGGATCCTCGATGGCGAAGAAGTCCACTGAGCAGACCCGTGCGGAGCGCACCGCCGCGCTGCTCAAGGAGCGAGAGGCCGCCGAACGCCGCCGCCAGTTCACCATCATCGGTGCCATCGTGCTGGTCCTGGTGGTCATCGCCGCCGGCGGCGCCTACCTCATGTCGCGCGGCGACAAGGTCAGCGACAGCACCGTCAAGGAGAGCCAGTTCGGCCTCAAGCTCGGCCCCGACACCGCGCCCACCAAGGTCGTCATCTACGAGGACTTCATCTGCCCGATCTGCGGCTACTTCGAGGGCCAGACGAGCGAGAAGCTCGCTGCGGCCGCCGAGGCCGGCAAGGTCCAGGTCGAGTACCGCCCGATCTTCCTGCTCCAGCAGTTCGGTGACTACTCCGAGCGGGCCGCCAACGCGTTCCGGGCCGTCTGGGTCGAGAACGGCGAGGCGGCGGCCATGAAGATGCACAACGCGCTCTTCACCGACCAGCCGTCGGAGGAGGGTCCCTACCCCGACGACGACTGGCTGGTCGACAAGGCGGTGGCCGCCGGCGCCGACGAGGCCACCATCCGCCCCGCGATCGAGGACATGAAGTACCAGGACTGGGTGAGCGCCGCGACCAGCGACGCCTCCGACATCCGAGGGACGCCCACCGTCTTCATCAACGGCAAGATCCTCGAGGCCGGCACCATCGACGCCGTGGTCGCCCAGCTGTTGACCCAGATCGGCTGACGGACCAGGACGGAAGGAACTCAGTGGCCAGCAAGTCCTCCCGGGAGCGCGCCGAGCGCACCGCCGAGCTGCTCAAGCAGCAGCAACAGCAGGCCAAGCGCCGCCAGGCCGGCATCGTCGGCGGCATCATGGCCGTGCTNCTCATCGTGGCCGTGGGAGGCGGCTGGTTCCTGCTCAAGTCCGACAGCCANCCGGCGAAGCCCCAAGACAGCCAGTACGCGCTCGGGGTCGGCGACGAGAGCGCACCGGTGAAGATCATCATCTATGAAGACTTCCTGTGCCCGGCCTGCGGCTATGTCGAGAGCCAGACCGGCGAGCAGCTGCAGGCGGCCGCCGACGCCGGGAAGGTCCACCTCGAGTACCGCCCGTTCAACTTCCTCCAGACCGACTACTCCGAGCAGGCCGCCAACGCCTTCCGCGCGGTCTGGGACCAGGCCGGCCCCGAGGCGGCCAAGAAGTTCCACGACGCGATCTTCGCCGAGCAGCCCGACGAGGGCGGCCCGTTCCCGGACACCGACTGGTTCGTCGAGAAGGCCGTCGCGGCCGGTGCCGACGAGGCGAAGATCCGCCCGGCTATCGAGAACATGGACTACCAGGACTGGGTGGACGCCGCCACCAAGGACGCCTCGAACGTCCGCAGCACGCCGACCGTCTTCATCGACGGCGAGCTCGTCGACGAGGCGATGATGGGCGACGTCGTCCAGAAGATCCTGGGCTCCATCTCCTAGTGATGACCGCCTCCCTCACTCCGGAGCTGGCGGGGTTCATCGCCGGCCTGCCCAAGGCCGAGCTGCACGTGCACCACGTCGGGTCGGCGTCGCCACGCATCGTCGCCGAGCTGGCCCGCCGCCATCCCGGTGCCGTGCCCACGGACCTCGACGAGCTGCGCCGCTTCTTCGAGTTCCGAGACTTCGCCCACTTCATCGACGTCTATCTCGCCGTGACCGCCCTCGTGCGGACCCCGGAGGACATCCGGCTGCTCACCTACGAGGTGGCTCGTGAGATGGCCACCGAACAGCAGATCCGCTATGCCGAGCTGACCTGCACCCCGTTCACGAGCGTCCGGCCCGACCTGGACGACCGCGGGATGCCGATCGAGGCCTACACCGAGGCCATCGAGGACGCCCGCGTCTCGGCCGAGCGCGACTTCGGGATCGTCCTGCGGTGGGTCTATGACATCCCCGGCGAGTTCGGAGTGCCGGCCGCCGACGCCACGATCGGCTGGGCGCTCGACCACCGGGTGGACGCGCTGGTCGGCTTCGGCCTCGGCGGTCCCGAGATCGGCGTGCCGCGGCCCCAGTTCCAGCCACACTTCGCCGCCGCCCGCGCAGCGGGGCTGCACAGCGTTCCTCACGCCGGGGAGACCACGGGGCCCGAGACGGTGTGGGACGCCCTCCGGCTGCTGGGCGCCGAGCGGATCGGGCACGGCACCTCCTCCGCCCAGGATCCCGTCCTGCTGGCCCACCTCGCCGAGACCGGTGTCCCCCTGGAGGTCTGCCCGTCGTCCAACGTCGCCACTCGAGCGGTGGCGACCCTGGCCGAGCACCCGCTGCGTGACTTCGTGGACGCGGGGGTCACGGTCACCATCAACTCCGACGACCCGCCGATGTTCGGNACCACCCTCAACCAGGAGTACGCCGTCGCCGCGGNGCTGCTCGGGCTCGACGCGGCCGGGCTNGCCGACCTCGCGCGCGCCGGCGTACGCGCGTCGTTCGCCGACGACGTGACCCGAGCCCGGCTGCTGGCCGAGATCGACGGCTACGCGGGGGAGCACCGCGGCTGACCGACCCNNCGGCGAACTCCACCGGTGGAATTCGCGGCGGACTCTTGTGCTGGGTCGCTGGCAGGGATAGAACTGTCGATGTCNGAAGGCCTTCGGGCCGGACGACACGAGGCCCCGCAAACTCATACTTTGCGGGGCCTCACCCTTTCTAACCGAAGGCTCGGTGGCAGCCGGNNANTNCGGCGCCACCCGGCGCCCCGGTCGAGGGCCCGGTTCCCGGGTGGAGGAGACCTCAGGCCATCACCTGAGGAGACCCAGTTGTCCCCGACCTTGTTCGCTGCCCTGAGTCCCCTGACCGCGGCCGACCCGGCAGCTGCCGAGGGGCTTCCCTCCATCGGCACCCCGCTGCTGTGGGGCGTCTCCCTGGCCGCGGTCCTCGGCCTGCTCGTGCTCGACTTCGTGCTCACCCGCC
>JGI24770J26754_10000527_pt1 | contig 27086 bp, 20 predicted proteins | sample LakOneMetagenome_FD_26754 | JGI IMG/M metagenome (IMG submission 26754) | reverse complement strand
CAGGCCGAGGTGCAGTGGGACAAGAAGTTCCCGTCGCGTCGCGGCGAGCCCAAGGACATCGTCGAGTACATGGTCAGCCAGGACCAGGTGCCGCTGATGACCCAGTCGGACTCGGTCATCCAGTTCGGCCCGAACGGCTACTCCAAGCCCGCCACGGCCCTGGTGATCCTGCGCGAGACGGTCATGGGCCGCGAGCTCTTCGACCGCGCGTTCAAGGAATACGCCACCCGCTGGCGCTTCAAGCACCCAACGCCGTACGACTTCTTCCGCACCATGGAAGAGAGCTCGGGCATCGATCTGGACTGGTTCTGGCGCGGCTGGTTCTACTCGACCGACCACGTCGATATCTCGCTGGACAAGATCGTCAAGGCCCGCCTCGACAGCGGCGATCCCGACGCCGAAGCCGCCGTCCGCAAGACGGCCGACGGCAAGGAGCCGGAGTCGCGCACGGCCGCCAACAACAAGGCCCAGACGGTCGTCGAGCGTGACCCCAAGGTCCGCGACTTCTACGACCAAAACGACCAGTTCACCGTGTTCGACAGCGCCCGCAAGAAGGCCAAGTCGGCGCGCGAGGACATGACCCCGGAAGAACTGGCCGCCCAGGACTTCAAGGACAACCTCTACCGCTTCACCTTCCGCAACATCGGCGGCCTGGTGATGCCAGTGATCATCAAGATGGACTTCACCGACGGCACCAGCGAGACGGTCCGCATTCCGGCCGAGATCTGGCGCAAGAACTCCAAGCAGGTCACGTGGCAATATGTGAGCGGCAAGGAGCTGAAGGGCGCCGAACTCGACCCGATGTGGGAAACCGCCGACGCCGACCGCGGCAACAACATCTATGACGGCGCCATCACCCCGACGACGCTGAAAATCATGAAGTTCCCCGACCAGGCGAACCGCATGAAGGACGCCAACATGAAGGTCGAGCCGAACGGCTTGGCCGCCGTCGCGGCCGGCGATCCCAAGAAGGACGAAGGTCCGAAGTGATCGTGCGCGCGGCCGCCCTTCTCGCGGCGGCGGGCCTTGTGCTCGCCCCGCTCCCGGCGGCCGCGCATCGCGGCCACGGCGCGCTGAGCGTCGTGGAGATCGACGCCAAGACCGGCGCGGTCACCGTCAGCCACCGGATTCCGACGCACGACGCCGAGCCGGCCCTGGCGGTGATCGCTCCCGATGCCCAGGCCAGCCTGGACGATCCCGAGGCCATAGAAGCCTTGAAGACCTACATGGGCGAGCACTTCGCCGTGGCGGTGAACGACACTCGGGTCAACCTGACGCTCAAGGACATGACCCTGGGCGCCGACGACGTCCGCTTCCAGTATTCCGGCAAGATCGATCCGACCGACGCCAAGGCCCCTGTCGCCGTCAAGGCCTCCATGTTCGCTGACGTCTATGGCGACGAGGTCAACCAGGTGAACATCCGCCGCCTGGGCGTGACCCGCACCCTGGTGTTCAACGGCGCCGATGGAGCCGCGCCCCAGGTTTTGGACGCGGTAGATCCGGCTCAATAGGCCGACATGACAAACGTCACCTCGCGGGCCTGACGCCCGGCACTGCAACGCTTTGAGTCGTTCCGGCAGGTTGCTCCCAACAGAGGAGACCTTCCATGACCTTCACGACCCGCCGCGCCGCGCTTCTCGCCGCCACGGGCCTGGCCGCCTTCAGCACGGCCGCCGTCGCCCAGACCACGACGACCACGCCCGCTCCGGCCAAGAAGGAGCCATCCAGCCAGGTCCAGGGCGTGACCATCACCGCGCCCTCATCTCAGGACGTGAAGACATCGATCGACCGCCGCAGCTATAGTCTGGGCAAGGACTTGCAGGCTACGACCGGCTCGGTTGCCGACGTGCTGCGCAACGTCCCCTCGGTGCAGGTCGACGTGCAGGGCAATGTCAGCCTGCGCGGCGATCCCAACGTCACCATCATGATCGACGGCAAACCGTCGGGCATGTTCAAGGGCGACAACCGCGGCCAGGTGCTGCAGCAAATCCCCGCCAGCCAGTTCGAACGCGTCGAGGTGATGACCAACCCGTCGGCCGCCTTCAGCCCCGAAGGCTCGGCCGGCGTCATCAACCTGATCACCAAGCAGCAGCGCGGCGTCGGCACGACCGGCTCGGTGCGCGCCAATGTCGGCACCGAAGGCCGAAAGAACGCCAGCATCAGCCTGGCCCGCAACACCAAGAACCTGACCCTCTCTGGCGACGCCGGCTGGCGCCGCGACAAGGCCAAGGGCTCGATCGAGGACGACCGCTCGCGCCTGGACGCCGCCACCGGCCGCTATGCCGACAGCCGCCAGAAGGTCGGCTTCAACAGCAAGGGCCAGTCGCACAACGCCCGCCTCGGCGTCGACTACGACCTCGACAAGCAGACCCGCCTCAGCGCCGAGGCCCGCTACAATGACATGTCCTACGACTCCAAGGCCGGCTCGTCGTACGAGGGCAAGGACGTCAACGGGACGCCAATCGTCCGTTACCAGCGCCTCAGCGACGGCCACATGAAGAAGTCGGTCGGCGGCGTGACCGGCGACCTGCGCCGCAAGTTCTCCGGCGACGAACACGAGTTCACGCTGCATGCTGGCGTCGAGCGCACCCGCGATCGCCAGCTCACCGACGCCAACGGCTTCAACCAGCTGCCGACCGTCTCCAACTATGTCGAGCACGTCAGCATCGGCGACAAGCTGGTCCAGAGCCGCCTGAAGGCCGAGTACAAGCGCCCCCTGCCCGGCGGCGCCAAGCTGGTGGCCGGCTACGAGCTGCAGATCGACAACAACGATTACGACAACTACGGCGCCCGCGGCCCGACCGGCGGCGCCCTGGTCGTCGATCCGTCCCTGACCAACCAGTTCAAGTACGACCAGACGGTCCACGCCGCCTACGTCACCTACAGCCGTCCGATCGGCGACCTGACCATCATGCCGGGCCTGCGCCTGGAAGAGGTCAAGATCGACACCAATCAGGTCACCTCGAACCTGAAGGACGGCTACGACTACCTGCGCGCCTATCCGTCGCTGCACGTGCAGTACAAGCTCGACGACACCCGTCAGATCAACGCCAGCTACAGCCGCCGCATCCAGCGCCCGACGGCCCAGGACCTGAACCCGTACCGCATCTACCAGGACCCCTATAACTACCGTCAGGGCGACCCGCGCCTGAAGCCCCAGACCACGGACTCGTTCGAGGTCGGCTACCAGCTGCGCAAGGGCTACAACTACTACCAGGGCACGGTCTATTTCCGCGAAGCGCGCGATGGCGTCACCGACGTGATCCGCGACATCGGCAATGGCGTGCTGCTGACCAGCAAGGCCAACCTGGCCAAGAGCCGCAGCGGCGGCCTGGAGCTGGTCGCCAATGCTCGCCTGACGCCCAAGATCTCGTACACGATCAGCGGCAACGCCTTCTGGAACGAGATCGGCGCCACCGACCTCGGCTTCCCCGACAAGCGCTCGGCCTGGACCGTCTCCGGCTACGCGGCCCTGAACGTGCAGGCCACGCCGAAGGACTTCCTGCAGATCAGCGGCTTCGCCACCGGCAAGCGCCTGACGCCCCAGGGATACAAGGAGCCGACCGGCATGCTGCTGCTGGGCTACCGCCACAGGTTCAACGACCGCGTCTCGGGCGTGGTGACGGTGCAGGACGCCCTGAAGACCTTCGGCGACAAGCTGGTCATCGACACCCCGGCCCTGAAGGACCGCCGTGCCCTCGACCTGGACCTGCGGGCCATCTTCGTCGGCGTCACCTACAACTTCGGCGGAACCGGCGCCCCCGACCCGCGCCGCCGCCGCGAGCCGGCCTTCGACTTCCAGACCAGCCCAGGCGGCGTGGGACCCCTGTAACCGACAAATCAGCCGGCCCTGCGACGAATCCGTTGCAGCGGCCGGCCTCGTCCTGTATCGAACGCTTCCTCTTCGCCGACGCCTAAACGTCGTCGACCCGGATGGCCCGGTGGCGGAGTGGTGACGCAGCGGACTGCAAATCCGTGCACCCCGGTTCGATTCCGGGCCGGGCCTCCACCATTTTTCAAGCACTTAGCTCCTTTGACCGTCGACCAGTTTGCAGGTCGGTTTGCAGAATTCGTTCTCGGTTTAGCCCCGGGCGAGACGTTCGCGAATTCGTTTCGCGGCCGCCTGCGCAATGATGGCGCGGTCCGCGTAGGTGTCCAACGAGGCCAGATCGCGCAGCGTATGGCCCGTCGACATGGCGACTTCCTGGGTCGTGAGGCCCTCGGCCAGCCGGCGCGTAACGAACGTTCCGCGAAGGTCGTGGAAGGTGACACCCTTCACGCCCGCGGCTTGGCAAGTCAGCCGCCAGGCCGACCGAAAGCCGTTTCCCTTGATCTCCCATGGCTGACCATCCGGGCGCGTGAGGATCGTAGCGGCCTTCCCACTCGGGATGGCGTCAAGGCACGCCTGGAGGGCATCGGAGACGACCACGGCGACCCGCACGCCTGTCTTAGCCTGCTTCAACGAGATCACCCCGTCCTGGATATTGTCCCAGCGCAAGCTAAGTAGATCGCCCTGCCGCTGGCCAGTTTCCAAAGCCAGGGTCATGGCGCGCCGCATAGGCTCCGACGCCACCTGCATGAAGGCGGCGACCTGCTCGGCGCTCCACGTCTTCTCGCGGCGATCTGTCTTCCAGAGCTTCTCGACGCCAGCGGCTCGATTTGTTTCAAGCAGACCGCGCCGAACACCCCAGGCCAGCACCAGCTTTAGCACCGCGACCGCATAGTCAGCCCGGCGCGGGCTCTCCCGCATGCTATCGCGCCAGCCATAGATGTGCGTCGCCACTTCCCTCGCCGCCATCGCCCGCAACGACAGCCCACCAAACACGATCTGAATCTTGTCGAGCTGCTTGGCGTAGTCGGCCCGCGTCCGATCGGCGAGGTCGCGATACTCCGGCGACTGCTTGTAGCGCCAGATCAGGTTGTGCACCGTATGGCTCGGCGGCTCCTTGCGCATCGCCTCAGCCAGACGTGCATGGAACTCGATACTTCCCTCTCGCCCCAACGCGATCGAACCCGGCCCACGACCAAGATAGCCGTAGCGGATGATCTCGCCATCGCTCAGGCGCTTCTTCTGAAACCAGACGCCCTTGGGCAGGCTGCGCTTAGAAGCGGGCATTGGCAAAATGCTTTGCGAGTTCATCCTGGATGTCGCGCGCTGGCGACGCCCCAGATGCTTCGTCGCCAGCGTCTAGCACAATGCGGACACTACCGATCCAGAGTTCGCGCGGGCGATAGCCCGCACTTTTGAGCGACTTCAAAACACCCGTAACGTCGTACTGCTGGACGTGAGATCGCTTCTTCAAGCTCAATGGCGCACTCATGGATGAATTTGATCGGCGAGACACCACCTTCATTCCACAAACAAACCCGGAACATCAAATCATAAAATTCCATATCGAGATATTTTCGGAGAAAATTCGAAGACTGTTTCACAATGAAACGCAATACGAATTTCGTTCGTCACGAAAATACTCCGAAAGGCGATCCCACAATCATGGGATATCTATGAGATCCACGTCGAGCGCTAGCGAGAAAGTCCGTAATGTTGGCCAACATTACCTATCTTGCCTCGAACGACGGGCTAGTGAGTGGCATTTTGTGAAATTCCCTCGCTCGCGGTTTTTCATGACCACTGAATTCCACTCCGTTGCACCCAATTGCAGTCAATCGCACTGAATTGCAGTCATTTTCACCGAATTGCACTCACTCCCATCGCACCCGAAGCTTGGCGCTGCTTAAGCCGCCATTGGCACCGGGAACGCCAGGAACAAGGGTAATTAGGGACGGGATTGTCGGGCGAAATTTGACGCTCGACGAGAAGGATGCGCGCCTGGCCGGAGGTAGAGGTGCCTATGCCCCTAGATGGGTCGCATCAGTGCATCTGCATGCTGGATCGATCTAGCGGAGAAGCCGCCCCCGTCGAGCCTTAGCGAGTAAGCAGTAATGTAGGCCTACATTACACATCCTGCCCCGGACGGCAGGATAGGGAGTGGCATTCTGTGCAATTCTCGAAATCTCGACGCTTCATGAGCACCGAATTTCACTCCGATGCACCCAATTGCAGTCAATTTCACTGAATTGCAGTTATTTTCACCCAATTGCACTCGCTCCCGTCGCATCAGAAGCCTGGGGCTGCTCAATCCGCCGCTGGCGTCGCCCACGCCTTGAGAACAGCCGCAACCTCGCCCCCGACAATCAACAGCGCCTCCTCTCGCGTTAGAGCGGGTATACGCAGAAGCCTGTCATAGTCAGTCATCCGGTGGCGCACATACGCTTGCGCGGCCAGTGCGAACGCATGGCCAAGAGTGAGCGGCTCTCGCCACTCACGGGAGGCAATGCGCTCCGCCAGGATGTCCGCCACATCGGGCGGGATCCGCGCATGCTTGGCCTGAATATGGCGATCAACAGCCGAACGGCTGAAGCGCGTGCTCTTCTCGCATCTACGCCGCTGGCCTTCGATCGCCGCTGGCGCGGGGCGATGACCCGACATCCCCGTCACCGCTCAGCGCAGGCGGCTTTCCGCCATCTCTCGCCAGTACGCGGCGTCGTCAGCGCGCCGGTTAGCGACGCGCGCTCGGACCAGATCGACCGGTGGAGGATTTAGCCGCAGTGCATTCTCATCAGAATCCCACTCCAGGATGTCTGCCTGAGACAAACGAGCGAACTCCCGCTGAAAATGCGGATGGTCGATGTAAGCAAAACCGAGCGCTTCTGGCCGGCCCAATAGCCTTATGACCAGCGTCTGGCTGTCGATGATCGCTCCGCCCATGTGCTGGGAAAACCGCGACAGGATCGATAGCCGAACGCGCAGCCCGCTTCCCGACCCCGGCCGAAAAAGTGGCGTATGCGCCCTGTGCACGATCTGGATCGAATAGACGAAATCCCAGATGCCGGCGCCCGCGGCGGCTTGGCGCCAATCGCTCGCTTCTGCGAGATCGGCGTCGAAGCGTGTGAGTTCGGCATCAATCCACCGCGTCGCCGGCGCCACGGCGCTCTCGGGCAAGCTCAGTATGGCGCGCTCCAAAAACCCGCCCAACTCGGCGCGCCGATCTCGGCCGCCCGCAAGGGTTCTCCGCAGATGGCCCCAATCCCGATAGCCGCCGCCGCGCGCCATGGTGAACAGACATTCGTGCAGCGCTATCTCAACCTCGGCGTCGCGCAGCAAATGGTGAAAGCGACGCGCAAGACGCTTCGCGCCTTCATAGGTGGCGTACATTGGAGGATCCCCAGATCGGCCTGGCGAAACATGCTGCTCGTTCCAGCGGCCGTTAATGAGGACGGTCGCGAGTATCGAACCCCGTGGACCCTGGGTCCTTTGCGATGGCAGCAGCCGAGCCTCGGGGTGAGGCAAGAACGATCCTCGCCTACCAACGGCGCTTTCTCAAGCGGGTTTGTCCTTCAGGCGCCATGGGACATCGTTTCGCCACCGCAGCATGCGATTGTTTCAGACGCGACAAGGCAATGCTGGAACAGGCAATGACGGCACGCATCGCTCGCCTCGTATTCGTCGCCATAGCAGTGGCTAGCGCTATGCCGCGCGAGGCGCTTGCCGCTGAGAAGCCAAGCGCGGCTGAGCTAGTAGATCGTGTTACTTGGGGGCGTACCTTCGATAGTGTCGCTGAGGCTGATCGTCTTGGAGCCAACCGCTGGCTAAGGCAGCAACTGCGCCCGCCCGCAAAGACAGCACTCCCCGTCCCTGTTCAGACCCAGATCAACGATCTCCGCATTTCCAGCGAGCCCATGGCGCAGATCGTTGTCGCCATGGACGCCCAGGGGAAGGCTGCCGGCAAACTACAAGACCCCGCAGAGCGTCAAGCAGCCCAGCAGGCTTATCAGAAGGCCATGGGCGACCTGAAGCAGCAGGCCGCCACGCGGTCGTTGCTTCGCAACCTTTATTCGCGCAATCAACTCCAGGAGCAGATGACCTGGTTCTGGTTCAACCACTTCAACGTCCAGGCCGACAAACGCGACATCCGCGCGATGGTCGGCGACTATGAGGATCAGGCTATCCGGCCGCACGCCCTCGGCAAGTTTCGCGACTTGCTAAAAGCGGCCGACCTACATCCGGCGATGCTGCGCTACCTCGACAACGACCAGAACGCCGCCGGACACCTCAACGAGAACTACGCTCGGGAAATCCTCGAACTTCACACCATGGGCGTCGGCTCCGGCTACACCCAGAAGGACGTCGAGGAAATGGCGCGGGTGCTGACGGGAGTCGGCGTCAGCCTGTCGCCCGACAAACCCAAGCTTAAACCCGACCAAGAAGCGCTCTACGTCCGGCGCGGCCTGATGGAGTTCAATCCCGCACGCCACGACTTTGGGGAAAAGACCGTTCTTGGCCGCAAAATCTCCGCGACAGGCCTCGGCGAGTTCGAAGACATGCTCGACGCCCTCGCCCGCCAGCCGGCAACGGCCAGGCACGTCTCGAGCAAGATGGCCGCCTACTTCATGGACGAGGCGCCGCCGAAGCTGGTCGATCGCATGACGGCGATCTTCCTACGCAGCGATGGCGATATCGCGCGTGTGCTCGAGGTGCTGTTCAAGTCCGATGAGTTCCAGGCGTCACTGGGCAAGAAGATAAAGGACCCGCTCCACTACACGATCTCGGCGGTGCGCCTGGCCTATGGCGATCGCCCCATAGTCAACACCGGACCGTTGCAGGGCTGGATCGGCCGGCTCGGCCAGGGCCTCTATGGCCGCGACACGCCGGACGGATACCCCCTGGAAGACACAGCCTGGTCGGGACCAGGTCAGCTGACCGGGATGTTCGAGGTCGCTCGTCAGGTCGGCTCGAACTCAGCAGGCCTCTTCAAGCCGGCCGGAGCAGGCGCCGAAGAGCAACCAGCCTTCCCACAACTTCAGAACGCGCTCTTCTACGCCAGCACCGAGGCGCAGCTGAGCCCCCAGACCAAATCCGCTCTCGCCCAGGCTCGATCGCCAGCGGAGTGGAACACGCTCTTTCTCTCCTCCCCCGAATTCCTGCACAGGTGAGGTCGCCGCCATGCACCGACGCGATTTCCTAGCCACCGGGCTCGCCGCCTCCGCCACGGCCATCACCGGCCGCGCCTGGAGCGCGCCAGCCACCGACCAGCGCTTTTTGGTGATCTTCCTGCGCGGCGGCTACGACGCCATCAACGTGGTGATCCCGACCTACAGCGACTTCTACTACGAGAGCCGCCCCACGATCGCGATTGCAAGGCCGGACCCCACCAATCCGAACGCTGCCCTGCCGCTCGACGGAGAATGGAGCCTCCACCCTGCGCTGAAGGACAGCATCTATCCGCTCTGGCAGAAGAAGCAGATCGCCTTCGTCCCGTTCGCCGGGACCGACGACATGACCCGCAGTCATTTCGAGACCCAAGACACGATCGAGTTGGGCCAACCTGTCGGTGGCCCCAGAGACTACCGTTCCGGCTTCATGGCGCGGCTGGCACAAGAGTTGTCGGGCTCCAGTCCGATCGCGTTCACCGCCCAGCCGCCATTGACGTTTCATGGCGCAGCGGCCGTGCCGAACATCGCCGTTGCCTCGGTCAGCAAACCCGGCGTCGACGATCGCCAAGCCAAGCTGATCCAAGAGATGTATAAAGGAAGCAACCTACAAGCCGCGGTGACTGAAGGCTTCTCTGTCCGCGACAAAGCCTATTCCGCGCTCGCCCGCGAAATGATCGCTGCCAACCGGAACGCGGCTTCGCCGAGCGGCTTCGAACTGGCCGCCCGCCGCGTCGCCCGCATGATGAAGGCTGACTACAATCTCGGCTTCCTGGACGTCGGCGGCTGGGACACACACGTGAACCAGGGTGGCGCGACTGGGGTGTTGGCGGATCGGATCGGGCAGCTGGGGCGAGGACTGGCTGGGCTGGTCGAGGAGATGGGACTAGAGATCTGGGCGAACACAACGGTTGTGATGCTATCGGAGTTCGGCCGCACCATCCGGGAGAATGGTGTCAAGGGCACCGACCACGGCCATGGGAGTGTTTATTGGGTGCTTGGCGGCGCCGTTCGCGGCGGAAAACTCGCCGGCGATCAGGTCAAAATCAACCAATACACACTGAATGATCAACGTGAACTTCGCACGATCTCAAATTACAGAAGCATACTTGCCAATGTTATTTCAAGAATATTTCAAATTAATCAGACATCTATATATAAAATATTTCCAAATGAAAAAACTCAGTACTTCGAACTGATATGACGCACCAAGATTCAACAAATCCTTAGATCACTCTAGGACAATGCAGATCCGCCCGCTTCATTGATACCCACCTGCAATCGAAGCGCTAGTGAGGAGCTTCCAGCGTGCTCTTTTTCCCGGCTGCCAGCGCCGTAGCGCCACCAGTAGACTTTGCAGGACGTGGAAAATCGCTCCATGCACTATCTTTGAAGATACGATCACCAATGACCCTAGCGCCAGCGCGGGTGAGATGCACACGATCTGGAGTCAACAAGGTGCCGTTTGCGTCGAAGATCGGGATCCGAGTACCATCAACCGACAGGTATGATAGAAGATTTACGTACTCCCGCTTAGGCAGTTGAGCCTCAAGCAGACGGTTGATTTCGACTACTTCTGGCGGCACTCGAGCTGTTGCCGAAGGGCGATCAACCTCAGCCAAGCGTGCGAAACGGTTTAAATTATAGCCAAAATGTTTGGGCCCTAAAAACACGATCCGCTTGGATGACAACATTGGTGGACGATGGATCAATGTCGCGCAAAGCGGGTCCGCCAGTGGATAAACTATATAGTCAGCTTGAGACACGAGGGACTTCTGAGTCTCCAGCACGTCGTCAAAGCGGCAGAAGTCTATGTCGTCGCGATAGACCAGATCATAGCCATCGAATCGGCCCGATTCGGCGGCCATGTTCACGAAGTCGCGGGCTTGACTGTTACCAACTACGAGGATCCGGAGAGGACCTGCAGTCTCAAAGCGATCAGATTTCTCCTTCAACACACGCATATTGTAGCTGATGGTGCTGTCCATCGCATTTCCATGACCTGGCTTAAAGAACCGGGATGGAAAGCCGTTTGTGACGTGCATTGCCACGCCAACTCCGCAAAGGACTCCTCCGGCGAGCACCACGACCACGACCAAGGCCAACCTAGATATTTTGCCGGGCTCTCTGAAGGGACGCTCGACGAAACGCCACGACAAATAGGCAAGCAGTATGATGACCGGTATTAAGCCAATCATCAAAATATGATCGGGCCTGTCGTAACTATTGATACGCGCAAACGCAAAAACCGGCTGGTGCCATAGGTAGAGGCTGTAACTGATCAGCCCCAGACCGACGAATGGCGGAGAGGAAAGCAGCGCACCTACTAGTGTACCTTGCCTCGCAAACAGAAGAATTAAAACTGATCCGATGCAGGGCAACACGAGTAGAACGGCAGACCATTTTGATGCTGGGGGCAGGAAGAAAACACAGCTCAAAATCATGACTAGGCCGAGCATAGCCAATGGACCGTTCTTGGACTCCATCAGCTGTCGGCGCATCCAGATCGCCGCGCCCGCGCCCATCAGTAACTCCCAGGCGCGAGTCGGTAACTGGTAGAAGCTAAACTCCGGTTCTTTCTCCAGCAGTGCCAGATAGAGTCCGAAACTTGCCGCAGCAAGACCAATGGTAATCCACCGCGTACGACTCCCTAATTTTGGCCAAGATAGCATTAACAACAACGGCATCAAAAAATAGTACTGCTCCTCAACCCCAAGACTCCAAGTGTGAAGGAGTGGCTTGAAAGCTGACTCGAGCGCCCAATACCCACTTGTGCGCCAAAGCAAAATATTATTTGCAAATAGGGTCGTCGCGACGAGGCTCTGACCAAAGTTCTGCAGAAAATCAGGCATCATCATCGCCCATGCGAACGGCACGCAAGCCAACATGACGACAAATAGAGCCGGTAAAATCCTCCTAGCCCGCCGCTCATAGAAGGTAAGAAGCGAAAAACGCTTAGACTCGATTGAATCTATAATAATGGTGGAGATCAGGAATCCGCTGATGACAAAAAAGACGTCCACACCGACATAGCCCCCCTGAAAAAGGCCAAGTTCCGCGTGACAAAGAATGACCGGAACCACTGCAATCGTGCGAAGCCCGTCGATCTCTGACCTATACTTCATACCCAGCCCCTTCCGCGCGGACGAACCTATCCAGTTCACCGCACCGCGCCCCCGTCAAATTCGACGCCTATCATAACAGCGCCGAGCAAACATTGGCCGATCTAGTGCGACTGCGAATTCATGTATTATCTGGTGGCCTGCGCACAGCCGCATCGCACAAATAGTGCATTATCGCCACCTCACTCAGCCAGTAGGTCTCTTCAGCCGAAGCTGAAGCCTAACGCGCAAATATGATGGCACCTTATCGACATGCCTCAGATCCGCCCCGCTGCGGAGACGAACAGCCCCAGCGCCTAGTTTGCCCCCCAGACCTCACCCCATACATGATCGCTCCCCCAACAAAGGCGGATATATTCTGCGGATCAATTCGAGGGCAACATTGACACGCTAGCCCCCCTAATCGAATATTTATTGAATAAATATCCACGAAATTACTATGAAATATCTAGAGTACGCGACAACAAATTAAATAACACCGCCCTCGCAGCCAACATCTGCAATATCTACTTCTTCAAAATCCATCGCGCCGACGACCTCTGCTGCACCTTCAATGCCGTGCTCATTTAATAGGTTTAGAAAGTTTCTCGCGACGTAGCGAACCGAGAATTGCTCGTCAAAAATGCGACGAGCGGCAACCGACATATTGCGCCTCTCAGCCTCAGGCATCGCGAACCAGGTTGTTAAGAGATCAGCGACCCCCTCTTCATCATCAACGCGAACAATGCCGCCGCCACCATCCGCGACACTTCGCCATATATTGACCTTATCCGTGGTAAGAACAGGAACACCGCAAGCTAGCGCCTCAGCGACCACGATTCCAAAATTCTCTTGATGGGAAGGAAGCACGAAAGCCTCGGCTTCATAGTAAGCCGCCCACTTGGATGATCCACGCAGCATTCCGGGCCAATGTATACGCTCACCAATGCCTAATTGGGTCGCGATCGCTTTAAGTTCAGGAATGATATTAACTTCATCCGGGCCAGCGATCACAATATCTACGCCCTCATTCGCCCCCACGGCCGCGAAGGCTTTGACGAGAAGATCGCACCCTTTTTTGGGGTGTATTCGACTCAAAAATAACAAGAATTTCCTATCGCCAAGTCCAGAGATGGAATCTCGGAAGCATCTTCGATCTTCAACGGAAACAAGCGGTGGCTCAGAAATTCCGTAACCCACTACCACCCCATTGTAAGACCATCCCCAGAACTGCCCGTCGGCCAGTGACTTCTCTTCCGGCGCTGTAAAAAGCACCGCACGCGCGCCAGCCAGTAGACGCCCCTCCAGCCCCAACCACGATATCTGCTTAAGGAAATGCTTCCTCGGATCGTGCTTAGCGAACCAAGGATCCATCATGCCGTGCGGGTAGACGTAATATTTTCCCCGCATGATGCTAGGCAGCACTATTGCGGCGGCCATCGTCGCGAAATTCCACAATCCATGCACAATAACGCCGTCGTACTTTCGAGCATTATCACGCAGCCAACTGATATAGGCAGATGAAAAGCCGTAGCGTACGAACAATGCACGATCGCGCTTACCAATAATACCATTACCCAAAGCTACAACACGGAGTGGAATTTCACTCAGAAACTCTGCCTCAGGGGCGTCGAGCGTCAATAGTTCACTCGTAACATGACCGGCGAAAGCACGATCTTGCTGCAAAATTCCTTCGATCGGTCCGCCAGATCGCGGATCCGCCGAAGCGATAATATGGAGTATTTTCAAAGCCCCCCCCGGAGCACTGATGTAACGCCGAGCGAACCTGGAAGCTGCATAACGCGTTGGAACCACATGAGGACGCGGGGTCTACCCTGCGCTACGATGACGACGCCGCACGCCCGCTCTCCCCATACAAAGATTATAAAAAACTTATGCGGCGCGCCAAAACAACCTCAGGAATAATCAATCGAGCCACTCTCTCAAAAGTTTAAACCCCACCCTCTTCAGCAAAGCTCGAGATTAATTGGGGTGGATATATTCAGCACTCAGCAATTTACTGCAATAATCCCTAAACATGGTTAACTGAAAACGCATGTGATCATTTCTTCACACAAGACGCAGCTTGATGCGCACCCCATAAGCCACGAAAACTTTTCCGCCCCCCCCTCGCAACAACGAGGTCGCATCGGCCAAAAGCTTACGCTAAAGACCCCATACGCAAGGCGAAATAGCCGCGTTCTTGAAGGTGGGGTTCTAAAATGACGGTTAAAAGCAATGGTAAGGTTGCGCTCATCACGGGCGTGACTGGGCAGGACGGCGCGTACCTGTCGGAACTTCTGCTGTCGAAGGGCTACACGGTCCACGGCGTGAAGCGTCGCTCGTCGTCGTTCAACACTGGCCGCCTCGAACACATCTATCAGGATCCACATGAAGCCAATCCGCGCTTCATCCTGCACTACGGCGACATGACTGACAGCACGAATCTGATCCGGATCGTGCAGCAGACCCAGCCCGACGAGATCTACAACCTGGCGGCCCAGAGCCACGTCCAGGTGAGCTTCGAGACCCCGGAATACACCAGCAACGCCGACGGCACGGGCACCCTGCGCCTGCTGGAAGCCATCCGCATCCTGGGCCTAGAAAAGAAGACCAAGTTCTATCAGGCCTCCACCTCGGAACTGTACGGCCTCGTGCAGGAAGTGCCGCAGAGCGAGAAGACCCCCTTCTATCCGCGCAGCCCATACGCCGCTGCGAAGCTCTACAGCTACTGGATCGTGGTGAACTACCGTGAGGCCTACGGGATCCATGCCAGCAACGGCATTCTCTTCAACCATGAAAGCCCGCTGCGCGGCGAGACCTTCGTCACCCGCAAAATCACCCGCGCGGTCGCGGCCATCAAGCAGGGCTTCCAGGACAAGCTTTACCTCGGCAACATGGACGCCAAGCGCGACTGGGGCCATGCTCGTGAATACGTTCGCGGCATGTGGCTAATGCTGCAGCAGGAACAGGCCGACGACTACGTCCTGGCCACCGGCGAAACCACACTGGTCCGCGACTTCGTCGCCAAGGCCTTCTCTGAAGTCGGCATCACGATCACTTGGTCGGGCACGGGCATCGACGAAAAGGGCACGTGCGCCGAGACTGGCAAGGTGCTGGTCGAGGTCGATCCGCGCTACTTCCGCCCGACCGAGGTCGAGCTGCTGATCGGCGACCCGACCAAGGCTAAGGAAAAGCTCGGCTGGGTTCACGAGACCAAATGGGAGCAACTCTGCGCCGAGATGGTCGCCGCCGACATGATCAATGTCGCCAAGGAGCAGCGTCGCAATGCCGAATGACGTGATTTTCCCTCTCGAGGGCAAGCGCGTCTGGGTGGCCGGCCATCGTGGTATGGTCGGCTCCGCCATCGTGCGTCGCCTTGCGTCCGAAGGCTGCGAGATTTTGACAGCCGGCCGCGACGTCCTTGACCTCGAGCGCCAGAGCGCAGTCGAGGCCTGGATTGCCAAAGAAAAGCCGGACGCCATCTTTATGGCGGCGGCCAAGGTCGGCGGCATCCTAGCTAACGACACCTATCCAGCCGACTTCCTCTACAACAACCTGGTCATCGAGACGAACATCGTCGACGCGGCTTGGCGGAGCGGCGTAGGTAAGGTGCTTTTCCTTGGCTCCTCGTGCATCTACCCGAAGTTCGCACCGCAGCCGATCATGGAGGATAGTCTCCTCACGGGCCCGCTAGAGCCGACCAACGAGTGGTACGCAATCGCCAAGATTGCAGGCATCAAGTTAGCCCAAGCCTACCGTCGACAGCACGGCTGTGATTTCATCAGCGCTATGCCGACCAACCTGTACGGCATAGGCGACAACTTCGACCTCAACAGCAGCCACGTTATGCCAGCCCTTATCCGCAAGGCTTATGAAGCCAAGCTTGCTGGTGACGACAACATCACGATCTGGGGCACAGGCACGCCCCGCCGCGAATTCCTAAATGCAGACGATTGCGCTGATGCCTGCGTCTTTTTGATGAAGAATTACTCTGACTTCGAACACGTCAATGTCGGCTCAGGAGAGGACGTCACGATCCTTGAGCTCGCTCAGTTGGTATGCGAGGTCGTGGGCTTCGGCGGAGGGATTGTTACTGACACCACAAAGCCAGATGGCACCCCCCGAAAACTAATGAGCGGTGACAAGCTAAGAAAGCTTGGATGGACGCCCTCGATCGATTTGGAAGAAGGTATTCGCGTCACGGTTTCAGCATTCGAGAAGTATATTCAAAACCATGCCTAGGTCGGCAAAAATATCTCTCTCTTCAATCGGGAGGTACCATTTTTATCATCTGGCCCGCCAGCTTTCCACGTCTGGAGAGCTGGCTAGGCTCTACACCGGTTACCCGAAGCGAATGGCCGTGGCTTCCGGAGTTCCCCGCGAACTCGTAGAGAGCTATCCTTGGCTTGTGGCTCCACGCATGGCCGCTGGACGATACCTACCGCTTAGCAGTCGCCTTCTCGCGCAGTACGATGACATTTCCCAGCGTGTTTTTGACGACTGGGTTTCCCGTACGCTTGAGCCTTGCGACATCTTCCACAGCCTCTCGCGATATGCACTGGCTGCAGGACGTAGGGCCAAAGCCCTTGGTGCGAAGTTTGTATGCGAGGTCGGATCTTCGCACATACTTTCACAACTTGAGATGCTTGAACTAGCTCATAGCGCCGCAGGCCTCAGGCCTGAAGGCCTGCCACCTCACGGCGTTAAGCGAGAGCTCTCAGAATATGACCTAGCGGACAAAATCGTCGTCTTGTCCAAGAGCTCAGAGAGAAGCTTCCTTGAAAAAGGCGTTCCTGCCAGCAAGGTTGTGTGCATCCCCCTCGGAGTTGACTTCTCACGCTTTAACCGACCGCAAAACAAAGCTTCGGAGACGTTCCGCGTGCTTTTCGTCGGTCATGTAGGAGTCAGAAAAGGAGCGTTGAATCTTGCAAAGGCGTTCCGAGCTCTGAATTTAAAGAATAGTGAGCTGTTATTCATTGGAACAGTTGATCCGAGAGTAGGGAAATCGATTTCAGATCTTGGCGGGGATAATATTAAACTCGTCGGACCAGTACCGAATGGCGAGCTAAGCCAATATTATTCCAGCGCTTCCGTATTCGTTCTTCCATCGTTTGAGGATGGCTTTGGAATGGTGACGCTAGAAGCTCTTTCTTGCGGATGTCCTGTAATTGTCTCCAAGCACGCCGGATCCGCGGACGTCGTTAAGGACGGCGAAAACGGATACATCTTTGACCCCACATCGATAGATCAGCTTAAAGAAAAGCTTTCGAATTTATCCCAAAATCGAGAATTACTCGAGGAAATGGGAAATAATGCACTAAACATACGCAATAGCGATATGACCTGGGAGAGACACTCCATTCAAGTGCGCGAAATGTACGCCAATATTTTGAATGCTGATTAACAATGAAGACTCCGCAAATATTTAAAGCGATTGGAGCCTCAAGCCTTCAACAGATATCTAATATTTTCATACAACTTCTAACCGTTCCAATTTTACTCTCATTCTGGGGAATGGAGAACTTCGGCGCTTGGATTGTGCTGTCTGCTGTTCCAAGTTACCTAAGCCTCAGTGACTTTGGCTTCGGCACCGCCTCTAGTAATCGCATGGCCATGCACCTCGCTCGCGCAGAACACATGCAAGCGTCGACGAGCTTCTTTGCATCACTCAGCGTCACGATAACATCTGCAATCATTATTTGCGCGGGCGCGTCAGCGCTCGTATGGCTAATTTCCCCAGAGATGTATTTGAAGGTTGGAAATATTGACACCAACGCGACACGTTGGATCATTCTACTTTTAATCACATCCACCATTTTCAATATGGTTAGAACGACATTTTACTCCATTCTGTTTTCAGATGGACGTTTTTCGATTGGCATAACGCTGCTGACTTTTTGCCGAACCCTAGAGTTTCTTGCCCTTATTCTAGCCGCGGCACTCGGCGGGAAGATGGAAACTGCGGCCGCAGCAGTCGCGGTTATCGCAGCTATAAATACCACACTATACGGATGGTTCGCCGTCTCCAGCGCGCACTGGCTAGCCCGCCCGACGGCTCAAAGAGTTTATCAAGAGATTATATCACTCGCTCGGCCATCGTTCGCTTTCCTACTGTTTCCGATATCAAACGCAATAAACCTCCAGGGGGTTGTGACCCTCCTAAGCCTTTCAGGGTCTGGTCCGGCCGTTGTAGGCTTTACAACGGTGCGAACACTATCGAGGCTCGCGGTAATGCCCTTACGGTCCATAATGGACTCTCTAAGGCCCGAAATATCGCGCCTCTTTGGATTGTCTAATTACCAAGATCTTCAAAAATTGCACTTCGCTCTTGCGACTGCATCCCTATGGGGCGGAGCGTGCATCGCGCTGGGCCTACTAGCCGTAGGCCCGACGATGATTCACTTTTGGACAAAAGGCCACGTTGCAGCTGACCTTCTAGTTATGGCTTTACTGACGCTCACCGCGATGGTCCAAGCAATAGCCTATCCTAATTATATGCTTCTCTATGGCTCCAACCGTCACCAGCTGATGGCGGCCGCCTATCTAGCGATAAATCTTCTCATGATTTTAGGCCTAGCTATCGCCTCCCCGCCTAGCTCCCAACAAGCCTCAATCGCTCTGCTAATCGCGGAGCTGAGCATGGCGTCCTTCACGATTTGGCGCAGCGCGGGAATCCTAAATCTTCCCGTGGTTAAAATGTTGATGGCTGGCGGCAATCTCCGCTCACTGCCCTGGTCCACATTGACCAATTTAGTCGCTCGCAAACTTTCGAGGGTTCGCGGAACATGATTTCTCCCTCCTTCAGCGTTACTCGCGCTGCGCGATCTCAGCAAAGCGACCTGGCCAAATCCGTCTCCCGGCGTGAACGGTTGGTGGAAGCCTCGATCTTTCTGATCGGACTGAGCTCAGCGTTTTATACAAAGGCAGGAGGCACCCTCTTCCTTCTCGACGTAATATTTCTCTGTGTGGCAGCCGGTGCGCTATTCGCAAAAAGTAAGCAAAACATCGTCTTGGTAGAAAGACTCTTGTTTTGCTTTCTGGGAGTCTGGTTCCTTGGAGCGATGGTGAGCGACGTAGTTAATCAGACACCGCCACAGAACTATCTTCGCGGCTGGGGGAAGATTGCGACCTTCACCATGGCGTTAATAGCTGTCATTCGTTTGATTAACGGGAAACTACAGCGGCTCGCGTACTACCTTATGGGCATCGCTGCCGCGTCAGCGCTGCAGGCCGCGCTCTTCCCCAACCCTTACCAAGCCGGAGAGCCGTGGAAGTTTGGATTTGCCATCCCCATAGCTACAGCGGCGATGGCAGCACTGGCTATTAGAAAGAGACCTAGCACTCTCGTCGTCCAATGCGGGTTACCATTTGTTTTGGCTATCTTGAACTTGGTGCTGAACTATCGGAGCCTATTCGTAATCCTTCTTGCTGTAACCGCAATCGTTGGATTGGCCTGGTATAAGAGGATGGCCTTTGGCGCTCGAAAGGTTATGTATCCCATGGTTGCGACGGCGACTTTGTTGGTTCTCGCAATCGGCGGCTGGGGCGTTCAAACCACTTACAGCGCAGTAGCCAGCAGCGGCATGCTGGGCCAAAAGGCCCTTGATAAGTACAACATGCAGACCCGCGGTGACCTCGGACTTCTGCTAGGGGGGCGAAAGGAATCGCTCGTTTCAACGCGCGCTATCGCAGACGCTCCATTCCTCGGGCATGGGTCATGGGCTTCGGATAGCCGTTATAATGCCCTGATGGTCCTGATGCTGCGGGAAAGAGGTGTCGAGACGAACGGAACGATTAAGAGTGAGGTAATTCCCAGCCACTCCTATTTCTTTGGATCGTGGGTGGAGGCTGGCATAGCAGGGGCAATATTTTGGGCCTTCTGTTTCGTGATTTCTCTAGTTGCGCTGCCGCGCCTAATCGACCTCACGGGCCCTTCCCTTCCGTTGTTGGCTCTCTGCACGATCCAATTACTTTGGAATATTCCCTTCTCTCCCTTTGGAGCCGATTCGCGATTTACTGTGGCAGCTCAGTTGGTAGCCGTGATCGCAGTTCTAAACGCCTGGAACACGCAGTTGAGTAGTCCGCAACGCGCTCAGATCAAGAGGTAGATCGTGACCCAAAGCAACCCGACCGTTTCAGTTGTAACGATCTCGTACAATCAAAGCGAATTCCTGGAACGCGCCTTGAATTCGGTACTATCTCAACAGGGCGTCGACGTGGAGTACATCGTAGTAGACCCTGGCTCTACCGATGGAAGTCGCGAGATTATCAAGAAATACCAGAGTCAGCTAAAAGCGGTCATATTCGAGAAGGATGCCGGTCCGGCTGACGGCCTGAATCGAGGGCTGGCATTGGCAACTGGGCAATATTTTTTCTACCTCAATTCAGATGATGAGGTCGCACCAGGCGCATTCGCTGAGGCGGTATCAGAGTTCCAGAAATCTCCCCAAACAGCGATTGTTTATGGAAACGGTTTCATCATAGATCAACTACATCGCAAAACGCGAAAAGTTTATTCCGCCAAAGTAGCAACACCGGTCGCCTATGTGACCGGTGCTTCAGTGTTTGTTCAACAAGCAACCTTCTTCAGAACGGACGCCATACGATCTGTAGGTGGCTTCAACATCAATAATAACTCTTGCTGGGATGGAGAGCTTGTCTTTGATTTGCTAAGGAATGGATACAAAGCAAAGCGAGCTTGGAAGTTCTGGGGCCTATTCCGCATTTACGGAGAAACGATTACCGGAAGTGGGCGCTTGGCCGACTCCATCAAGCGTAATCACCAGAGGATGCGCGCTCAAATCTTCCCTAAAGAGTCTGGCCTTGCAGCTAAAGTACTAGACCGCATGGTGTATTTTTCTTCCCGGATCTACGACTTAGAACAAATTTTTGATCGGCTTTTCATCACACCGCTTCGAAAATAGCGAAATGAGAATTTTGCACATCATCGCCTCAATGGACCCCGCCAGCGGCGGGCCTGCAGAAGGTATCTTGCGCCAGGCCGAGGCCTGCTCCCGGGCGGGCTTGGATGTTGAGAGAGAAGTAGTCACGCTCGACGTTCCAGGCAGTCCGTACCTGAGCTCGGTTCCACTGACAGTACATGCTCTCGGCAGGGCAAAACGGAACAGCAAGAACATCGCCCACAGAGCTCTTGATTATTATCGATACAGTCCCGATCTAACGCCCTGGCTGCGCAATAATTTAAAGAATTACGACGTTTCCATTGTTCATGGTCTTTGGAATTACGCAAGCTTTGCTTCAAGCAAGACTTTGCCTAATTCCAATATGCCCTATTTTGTATTTCCTCATGGAATGATGGATCCGTGGTTTCGCCGGTCCGCGCCTGTGAAACATATTGGAAAGCAGATATTCTGGCTCATCGCCGAAGGTAAACTTCTCTCGAAGGCTCGGAACGTCTTTTTCACTAGTGAAGAGGAGCTGCGCCAGTCGTACAAGACGTTCTGGGGGCACAATTATACTGGCAGGGTCGTCGGATACGGCACGGGCGGCTCGCCTTTCGATCCAGAGCGAGCGAAAGCATCCTTCGCCTCGTCGATGCCATCCATCGCCGGGAAACCGTATTTTCTCTTCCTCAGCCGAATACATCCGAAAAAGGGGGCCGACCTTCTGGTCGAAGCGTTTGCACGCGTCAGCGATGCTAGACCCGATCTTCAGTTGGTCATTGCAGGCCCCGACCAAGTAGGCATCCGTCAGCAGCTTGAGGAACGAGTCCAAAGCCTCGGACTGGGCGATCGTATCCACTGGGCAGGAATGGTGTCCGGGGAACAGAAGTGGGGGGCGTACGCGGGTGCCGAGGCTTTCGTACTGCCATCACATCAAGAGAATTTCGGAATAGTCGTCGCAGAAGCGTTGTCTTGCGGCGTTCCGGTCTTAATTAGCGACAAAGTGAACATATGGCGTGAGGTATCGAACAGTAAGGCAGGAATTGTAGCTCCTGATACCTTGGCTGGAACAGTAGACCTAATGCAAACGTGGAATAGTTTTCCCCCGAACATCAAAGCGGAAATGGCGGTTGCAGCGAGGTCTCTTTTTGAGATGAGCTTCAATACGGAAAATACGGGTCCGGCTCTCGTCAGGACCATAAGGTCTATCGCATGAACGTGCATCAAAGCCCCCTTAGCGGCGGAGCAACCTTTCCGCTCCAGCATCGCCTCTTCCGATTGGTTTGGAGCGTGGCCTGGGTATTGCTCGCGAGATGGACACCTCCACCCCTATTTTTCTGGCGACGCTCACTAGCCTGTTGGTTTGGCGCCCAGCTGGACCCGACCGCAAAAATCTATTCGACAGTCGAGATTTGGGATCCGCGAAATCTAAAAATGGCAAAGCATTCAGCGCTTGGGCCTGGAGTGCTCTGTTATTCTATGGCGGAAGTGACTTTGAAGGAATTCGCTATCGTGTCGCAACGAGCTTTCCTGTGCGGGGGATCACATGACGCGGATGATCCCGCATTCCCATTGGTGACAAGGCCGATCGTTCTCGGCGCTTATTCATGGATCGGTGCCGAGGCCTTCGTTGGCCCAGGCGTACACGTAGGCGAGGGTGCGGTATTGGGCGCACGCGCCGTTGCTGCAAGAGACCTCGACGAATGGACAATATACGTAGGGAACCCGGCAAAAGCTGTCAGGTCGAGGGTGAGGCCAATCTAATGCCACTGAGCCTTACCGTTATAATTCTCACGTACAATGAAGAACTACATCTCGAGCGTGCAATTTCTTCAATTAGAAAAATTGCATCTCGGATCGTGGTAGTAGACTCTGGGTCATCGGACGATACGGCCAATATTGCACTATTGAATGGTGCTGAAATATTTGTAAATCCATTTATAACACAAGCTCAACAGTTCGATTGGGCGCTTAATAATACTAATATCCGCACCGAATGGGTAATGAGGCTCGACGCTGACGAAGTAATCGAGCCTAATCTCGAAATTGAGATTATTGATCGATTACCGAATTTTTCTGATCAAATTCTTGGGGTGAAGTTGCGTCGCAAACACGTGTTCCTTGGGAAATGGATCCGCTATGGTGGCCGTTACCCAGTCACATTGCTCCGTATTTGGCGACAAGGAACTGCGAATGTCGAGCAACGCTGGATGGATGAGCACATCTATCTAAACAAACCGGGATTGGAGATAACTCTCCATGGAAATTTTTCCGATGTAAATCTTAATAACATTTCCTATTTCACTTCAAAACACAACAATTACGCAACGCGCGAGGCGCTAGACGTCATACTTACAAAATATGATGAAAAATCTGAAATGAACGATGGACACAGATCATCTACACGGTGGATCAAGGAGAATATATACAATAAACTCCCAATGTGGGCCTCCCCATTGCTATATTTTATATATAGATACTTTATTTTATTTGGATTTTTAGACGGAAAGGCAGGATTAATATATCATTTCCTTCAAGGATTTTGGTATAGGTTTCTAGTGAACTCAAAAATCTACGAACTCGACCTTGAGCTCAAGCAAGCTAGTTCCGCGAACGAGCGAAGAGATAGGATAAAATCTCTCACTGGATATGAGATTAGAGCTGAGTGACATCAAACGTGCACCCTTCACCTGAAATGACGCGCAACCCCATTGGGGTTGGCGAGCATTACGCCAGCCTAGATGGAATCCGCGGCATCCTGGCTGTCGCCGTGATGCTTTTCCACTATGGCTCCGATACGATTCTCAGCCACGCAACAAGGGGCTCCCTCCCAAAGGGTGCCTGGGAGCTCTGCGTAGACTTCTTTTTTATTTTGAGCGGATTTGTCCTCTGCCAATCTTATCAGAAACGGCGCCCAGGAATTATCGAATATATTATTAAGCGCGCTCTTAGATTATTTCCACTTTTCGCAATAACAACAATATCAATTATTGTTATAAATTTCAAAATTCCAGAATTGAAAGTATTGCTTTCGAATATCACTCTTTCCCAGTCTGTAATAAACCTCCCCTCCATAAACCACCCCGCTTGGAGCATTTCATTCGAGCTATATTTTCCAATATTATTTTTATTTGCTCTTCCATTTTTCAAATCCAACAGAAGAGTGTTATTCCCCTTCTTTCTGGCGGGAAGCGCGGCCTGCTGCTTTGCGTTGATGACGGGTCATAGCTTACCCCATGCACGAGCCTTCTTTTCCCTGGGGCTTGGTTTTCTGCTAAACTTCACAACTTCTGATTGGGGCGAAGAGAGTAAGATTCCAACCCTCTACCTGAGCTTTATCGGCTGCCTCTTCATCCTTATATTCGGCCGTAGCATTCCGCTGCTCTCCGTGGCCCTTCCAGCACTCAGTGTGATTTCTATTGTTCACGGGCGCGCAGGGGTTACGTTATTTTCTTCGAAACTCATACTTGCCTTGGGTCAATGGTCCTACGGTATATATCTTATACATATCCCCGTTTTACTGGCATTCGAGAAGTTGGTGGGGACGCAGCCAAGCCGGCACATCGGCGCTAAGGCGCTGATGGTCATTGCCACAATAGCTCTAGCTGGTATTGCCCACAATTTGGTGGAGCAGCCTGCAATACACCTCTCCAAACGGATCTTTGCTAAGCGCCGGCCGAACAGGATCACGCCCGACGAGAGAGCTTGCTGAGGCTACAGAGTGTCCGAGGATTGGCAGCCCTAGTCGGCGCAATTCATTTACATTATCACGCACCCACGAATTGAATGAGGCGGGGCGAATAATTTCAGAATTTCCGCCTAATGTGTTCTTTTCAATTTTTCGCTTTATCTTTTTACGGATTCATCATTACTTCTTTTTATCGCTCCAGATTTTACTACTGGCGGTTTATGGACCTTCTATGCTGAAGCATAGATCGTTTTTGGCTCGATCTTGATGTACAGAACGATTGAGGCGCCCGTATTGAGCCGAGAAGCTACCTCCTCGTGCAACTTCGACCCCGGACGCGTTTAGGTGCACCGCAGACATAATCCTGAGGCGGAGGCGGCAACCGCATGCGCTGATATTGGAATGCTTAACCCAAAATATTACAGTGGGTTGGAACGCAAATTTTCTACCAACCCGCCTTCTCTATTTAGAAGAATACCTATATTCGCTTCTACACGATCAATAACGCCCGACATTTGCCACGCGTCCTCGGCTCTGCGACGCGCAGCGCCTCCAAGCTCATGACGTAGCGCGTCGTGCTGAACGAGGCGGATCACCGCGTCGGCCATCGCCACTCCGTCACCAGGCGGTACAACTAAACCACACCCCTCAACCTCAAGCGCCAGCCCAGTTCCCACGTCTGCCATCGCAATAACAGGTCGTCCCGAAGCCAGCATACCGGTCAACTTTGATGGCAGAACCAAGTCAGCCGCTTCGGCACGCTGTGGCAACAAATGGATATCTGCCGTGGCCAGCAGCTCCGACAGCCTTTCAATCGGCTGCAAATCCAGAAAACGGACGTTGGTTCGCTCAGCACATGCGGCTTGCAGTACCCCTTTCAGCGGCCCCTGGCCGCACAATAGAAGTGTGACCTTCGCGGATCGCGCCTCAAGCTGCGCCGCCACCTGGGCCAGGGTTTCTAGGCCCTGCTTGCCCGCCATGTTGCCCGAATAGAGCGCGACGGCATGGTCGGCCGGGATCTTCAAAGAGTCTCGGTACGTGGTATTGCTGCTCGGCCAAGCCATGACAGCATCAACATCAACCCAATTGCGAACTTCCAGCGCCGCGCCCTCCATCACACCCTTGCGAAGCAAGAGCCGTCGCATGCTGGCGGAAATCGTCGAGACGCGATCGAAGCTCAAAAGCAATGCGCGTTCGAGGCGCTCGGCCCATCGGCGCGCCACCTGCCCTTTTAACATGCCCAGCTCAAAGGCGGCGTCTACTTCGAAATCCTGAATATGGAGCCACGATCGAGCCCCAGACAGCTTCGCCGCGATCAAAGCCGTTGGCGCGGACATCAAGGAAGGTGCCACCGCTAGCACCATATCAGGACGCTTCATCAGCGCTAAAAGGACTGCGGACGGAAGCGACGTCACTGCAAACGACAAGTGATGTAGAAGCCGTGTCAGGCCTAAGGGATTTTTCGGCACGTATATCGGTGCGCGGATCAGTTGCACCCCATTGAGCTTCTCTGACCGCCAGAAACCACGGTATGCTGCTGGTACTTGCCACGCAGGATAGTAGGGCGGCGCCGTAACGACACTCACCTCATGCCCCCGCCGCGCCAGCTCCTCGCAAAGTTCCGTCGTATATTTTGGAATTCCGATAAAGTCGGGAGCGTAGTTGAGCCCCACAACTAGAAGCTTCATAGGTTTGGCGGACATCAGACCTTGTGCACTCGGCTCTTGCATCAGATCAGCTTCGGCCGATGCTGGCGTAGGTGAAGCCGTGCCGCACCATCTCGGCCGGCTTGTAGACGTTGCGCAGGTCGACCACGACCGGGGCCTTCATCAGGAGCTTCAGACGGTCGAGGTCGAGCGCCCGGAACTGGTCCCACTCGGTAATGATGACAAGGGCGTCGGCGCCCTCGGCCACGTCGTAGGCGCCGGTCTTGAAGTCGACGTCCTTGAGCATGTGCTTGGCTTCCTTGGCGCCTTCCGGGTCGAAGGCCTGGACCTTGGCGCCCAGCGCCTGCAGGGCCGGAATGATGTCCAGGCTCGGCGCGTCGCGCATGTCGTCGGTGTTGGGCTTGAAGGTCAGGCCCAGCACGCCGATCGTCTTGCCGGCGAGGTCCTCGGCGCCGATGGCGGCCGCCACCTTGCCGGCCATGGCCTTCTTGCGGGCGTCGTTGACCTCGACCGTGGTCTCGATCAGCCGGGTCGGGGCGTCGTAGTCCTGGGCCGTCTTGACCAGCGCGATGGTGTCCTTCGGGAAGCAGCTGCCGCCGTAGCCGGGGCCGGCGTTGAGGAACTTGCCGCCAATGCGCTTGTCCAGGCCGATGCCCTTGGCCACCTGCTGGACGTCCGCGCCGACCTTCTCGCAGAGGTCGGCCATCTCGTTGATGAAGGTGATCTTCATGGC
>JGI24770J26754_10000526_pt1 | contig 27116 bp, 25 predicted proteins | sample LakOneMetagenome_FD_26754 | JGI IMG/M metagenome (IMG submission 26754) | reverse complement strand
GGATCGGCGAGGATTTCCTGCCGCCGATTTCCGACTTCACCCGGGTGAAGAAGGCCTACGCGATTTCCGACAAGGAAAGCTTCCTCACCGCGCGCGAGCTGCTGGAGAAGGAGGGCATCCTCGGCGGTTCCTCGACCGGCACCCTGCTCGCGGCCGCGCTGAAGTATTGCCGCGAACAAACCACGCCGAAGAACGTGCTCACGTTCGTGTGCGACACCGGCAACAAATACCTGTCGAAGATGTACAACGACTACTGGATGCTGGACAACGGCTTCCTGGAGCGCGAGCAGTACGGCGACCTGCGCGACCTGATCCTGCGCCCGTTCGCCGCGCGCGACACCGTGGTCGTCGGCCCGCGGGACCTGCTGGTCACCGCCTGGCAGCGGATGAAGCTGTACGACGTGTCGCAGCTGCCGGTGATGGACGGCGACGCGCTGGTCGGCATCGTCGACGAATCCGACGTGCTGCTGCACGTCTACGGCGACGAGGCGCGCTTCCGCGACCCGGTTTCGACCGCGATGGTCAGCAAGCTCGACCGTCTGGACGTGAAATCGCCAATCGAGGCGCTGCTGCCGGTGTTCGATCGCGGCCACGTGGCCATCGTGATGGATGGAAACCGCTTCCTCGGCCTGATCACCCGCATCGACTTGCTGAACTACCTGCGGCGCAGAGTGCAGTAGGGGGTTTCCCCGGGGCGGGGCGCGGGTTGCGGATGGTAAAATCCGCGACCGTCCGCGCAAGGCAGATCGAATGAGTCAGGACCCTTCCGGGCGTCGCCCCGGCCTCGGCACGCTGGCGATCCACGCCGGCCAGTCGCCCGATCCCTCGACCGGCGCGGTGATGCCGCCGATCTACGCCACCTCGACCTATGCCCAGTCCAGCCCGGGCGTGCACCAGGGCTTCGAGTATTCGCGTACCCACAACCCGACCCGCTTCGCCTACGAGCGCTGCGTCGCCGGGCTGGAGGGAGGCACGCGCGGCTTCGCCTTCGCCTCCGGGCTCGCGGCCACCTCGACGCTGCTGGAACTGCTCGACAGCGGCGACCACGTGGTCGCCATGGACGATCTCTACGGCGGCACCTATCGCCTGTTCGAACGCGTGCGCCGGCGCAGCGCCGGGCTGGACTTCAGCTTCGTCGACATGACCGACCCGGCGAAGTTCGAAGCGGCGATCACCCCGAAGACGAAACTGGTCTGGATCGAAACCCCGACCAATCCGCTGCTCAAGATCGTCGACATCGCCGCGATCGCGGCGATCGCGAAGAAGCGCGGCCTGCTGGTCGCGGTCGACAACACCTTCGCCTCGCCGGCATTGCAGCGCCCGCTCGAACACGGTGCCGACATCGTCATGCATTCGGCGACGAAATACCTCAACGGCCATTCCGACATGGTCGGCGGCATGCTCGTGGCCGGCGACAACGCCGAGCTCGCCGAGCAGCTCGCATTCCTGCAGAACTCGGTCGGCGCGGTGCAGGGGCCGTTCGACAGCTTCCTCGCCCTGCGCGGACTGAAGACACTGCATTTGCGCATGAAGGCGCACTGCGAAAACGCGCAGGCGCTGGCCGAATGGCTGCAATCGCATCCGCGGATCGAAGCGGTGATCTATCCCGGGCTCGCTTCGCATCCGCACCATGCGCTGGCGCAGAGGCAGATGGACGGCTTCGGCGGCATGCTCTCGGTGCGGGTGAAGGGCGGCCTCGACGGCGCCAAGCGCTTCTGCGAACGACTCGAACTGTTCACGCTGGCCGAATCGCTCGGCGGCGTGGAATCGCTTGTGAACCATCCGGCGATCATGACCCACGCCAGCATCCCGCCCGCGCGCCGTGCCGAACTCGGCATCGCCGACGACCTCGTGCGCCTGTCGGTCGGCGTGGAAACGCTGGAGGACCTGCGCGCCGACCTCGACCACGCGCTGGCGGCATGACGCGGGAAGCGCCCACGGGACAGGGCGCGCGCAAGCGCATCCTCGCGGTCGTCGGGACGCGGCCCGAAGCGATCAAGATGGCGCCGGTGATACGCGCGCTGCGGTCCGAATCCTGGGCCGAAGTGCGCGTTCTGGCGACCGCGCAACACCGGCAGATGCTCGACCAGGTACTGGACGCGTTCGCCATCGTGCCCGACGTCGACCTCGACATCATGGCGCCGGACCAGACCCTGCCCGAACTCACTTCGCGCCTGCTGTCGCGGCTGGACGAAGTGTTCGCGCGGGAGCGGCCCGACGTGGTGCTGATCCAGGGCGATACCACCACGGTCATGACCGCGGCGATGGCGGCGTTCTACCGGCACATCGCGGTCGGGCACGTGGAGGCCGGCCTGCGCACCGGCGACCTGCAGAACCCGTTCCCCGAGGAAATGAACCGGATCGTGGCCGGGCGCCTGTCGCGCTGGCATTTCGCGCCCACCGCGGGTGCGCGCGACAACCTGCTGCGCGAAGGATTCGACCCGGCCTCGGTCCACGTCACCGGCAACACGGTCATCGATGCGCTGCTCGACGTCGTGCAGCGCGAGGTGCCGTTGCCGTTCGAAGTGCCGGAAGGCCGGCGCATGCTGCTGGTCACCGCGCACCGGCGCGAGAATTTCGGCGCCCCATTCCGCGAGGTCTGCGAGGCGGTGCGCGACATCGCCGACCGCCATGCCGACGTGCACGTCGTGTATCCGGTGCATCCGAACCCGAACGTATCCGGCCCCGCGCACGAAATCCTGTCCGGCCACGAGCGCATCGTCCTGTGCCCACCGCTGGATTACCTGCCCTTCGTCGCCGCGATGAAGCGCGCGCACCTGATCCTGACCGATTCCGGCGGCGTGCAGGAAGAAGCGCCCGCGCTGGGCAAGCCGGTGCTGGTCATGCGCCAGGAAACCGAGCGCCCCGAAGCGGTCGAGGCCGGCGTGGTCAAGCTCGTCGGCCCGGTACGCGACGCCATCGTCGCCGAAGCCTCGCGCCTGCTGGACGACACGGAGGCCTATGCGCGCATGGCCAGGGGCGTGTCGCCCTACGGCGACGGCCGCGCGGCGGGGCGGATTGTCGATATCCTCGGGCGCGATCTCGTCGGATGATGCACGGGCCGTGACCGCAACCACCTCCCGATCCAACGCAAGGGACAGCGCGGGCTTCCTCGTCCTGGGGATGCATCGCAGCGGGACCTCCGTGCTCGCGCGCTTGCTGGCGGCGGCCGGTGCGAATCCGGGCGAACGCCTGGTACCGGGCAGCCACGGCAACGAGGACGGCCACTGGGAAGACGCGTTCGCGGTCGAAACCAACGAACGGCTGCTGTCCGCGCTCGGCTACCGCTGGGACGACCTGCGCCCGCTGCCGAAGGACTGGATGCGCTCGGATGCGGCGTCGTCGGCGCGTGCGCAGATCGGCGACTACCTGCGTTCCAGCCTGTCGANGCATCCGCTGTGGGCGATCAAGGATCCGCGGATGTGCCTGTTCGCGGAACTGTGGCTGCAGGCGTTCGCGGACGAAGGCTGCAAGCCATCGATCTTGCTGCTCGCGCGCCACCCGGGGGAAATCGCCGGCTCGCTCGCGGTCCGCGACGGCATGGCGAACGGCAAGGCGNTGTTGCTGTGGCTGCGTCACGTGCTGGATGCCGAACGCGCGAGTCGCGGCCTGCCGCGCGCGTTCCTGGCCTACGACGAACTGCTGGCGGATCCGGAAGGCACGTTGCGCCGGATTGCGCGCCTGCCCGGCGGCGAGCGCCTGCACGTGGCCGGCGACGGGAGTGGCCAAGGCATCGTGCGAAAGGAACGCCGGCACCACCAGCTTGATGGCGCCGCATTGCCGGGGCCTGTCGGACAGGCATGGCGGGCGCACCTTGCGGCGGTCGGCGGCAATGACGATCCGCGCGCGTTCGACCAGGCCGATGAAGCGCTGGCCAGCGCGGATGGTCTGTTCGCGCCGGTGCTGCAGGAACTCGACCGCGAACAGGAAATCCTGTGGAATCGCGCCGCGCGTGCGGAAGCCGCCTTGGCGAAGACGACGCACAATCTGGCGGGCGTGCCGGAAACACTCGTGCAATTGGGCGAGACGATCAATGCGCATCGCGGCCAGGTAGTCGGGGCCGTGGCCGAAGTGCGCGAAACACTGGAGGCGCATCGCAACCAGGTCGTCGACGCAATCGGCGATCGGACCAATAGCCTCGCGGAGCTGCACAAGGCCAATACAACGACGCTGGACCAATTGGCGCGGGCCGTGACCGGCGAATTGCGCCAGGCGCGCAGCCGCCTGCTGGTGCTGCAACATGATTCCGACCTTCTGCAACAGGTTCGCGCCAGTTGGTCGTGGCGCTTCACCAAGCCGTTCCGCGTCGCGCGCAGGCTGGTGGCGGGAGGGCAGGCAGGGCGCGAGGAGCGCGCCAGGCTCGCGCGATGGCTTTCGCGGCGGCCACCAGGCGCGGCCCACGCCGTGGTCGCGTCATCCACGGATGCGGATTCCACCGATTCCGGATCGATCCCCGCGCGCGTGGCTCCGGCGAACCCCGAGCGCCCGGACGTGTTCGTCTGGGCGGTGATCGACTGGCACTTCCGCACGCAGCGGCCGCAGCACCTCGCCAGCGCGCTCGCCGGTGCCGGGCATCGCGTGTTCTATCTTTCGAACAACCTGGTCGATTCGCAGCTGCCCGGCTTNCGNGTCGAACCCCTGGATGCATCGGGACGCCTGTTCCAGGTCAACCTGCATGCGGCGGGCGCGCCGGAGATCTATCACGGGGCGCCGAGCCCGAGGGTGATCGCGGACCTGCGGCGCAGCATCGGAGAAGTGATGCAGTGGGCCGACAGCGACGGCGGGCTGTGCATCCTGCAGCATCCTTTCTGGCTGGACATCGCCGCGGCCGTCCCGGGCGCCGCGCTGCTCTACGACTGCATGGACCACCACGCCGGTTTCGAGAACAACGCCTCATGCGTGCTCGAGGCGGAGGACAGGCTGACCCGGGATGCCGACCTGCTGATCGTGACGTCCGACTGGCTCGACCGGAACCTCGCCGATGCAAACCCGCATCGCGCGCTGATCCGCAACGCCACCGAATACGGGCATTTCAGCGAGCGGCCGCGACGCGTCTATCGCGATCCGAAGGGGCGCAAGGTCATCGGCTATTACGGCGCGATCGCCGAATGGTTCGACGTGGAACTCGTGCGGCGCATCGCGGAACGATTCGCGGATTGCCTCGTGTTGCTGATCGGCCACGACACCGTCGGCGCGGCTGCCGCGCTGTCCGGCCTGGGCAATGTCGAATTCACCGGCGAGGTGGCCTACGGCGAATTGCCGTATTACCTGCATGGCTTCGACGTGGCGCTGTTGCCGTTCCGNGTGATCGAGCTGACGATGGCGACGAACCCGGTCAAGGTCTACGAGTACCTCAGCGCGGGCAAGCCGGTGGTGGCGGTGGATTTGCCGGAAACCGCGCAGTTCGGCGAACTCGTCCATCGGGCGCGCGACCACGCGGCCTTCCTCGAGGCCGTGGCCGGGGCGCTGGACGAATCCGGGAAGGGCGATGCGCGGGCGGTGCAGGCGCGGAAGGCGTTCGCGAGCGAACAGACGTGGGAACACCGAGCGCAGGAGCTGGATGCCGCGATCGCCTCGATGCCGGTGCCGCGGGTCAGCGTCATCGTCCTCGCCTACAACAACCTCGGCCTCACCANGGCCTGCCTCGAGAGCATCGAAGCGCACAGCCACTGGCCGGACCTCGAACTGATCGTCGTCGACAACGCATCCTCGGACGGCACGCCGGAATTCCTGCGCGACTGGGAGCGTGNCGGCGCCGGCCGCAAGGCGATCCTCAACGACGAAAACCTCGGGTTCGCGGCCGGCAACAACGTCGGCCTCGCGGCCGCGACCGGCGAGTACCTGATCCTGCTGAACAACGACACGTACGTCACGCCGAACTGGGTGCGCACCCTGGTCAACCACCTGCGCCGCAACCCGGACATCGGCATCCTCGGGCCGGTCACGAACAACATCGGCAACGAGGCGCGCATCGAGATCCACTACGGCGACATGCAGGAAATGAGGCGCGNCGCGGCCGCCTANACGCGGCGCCATGCCGGCGAGTTGCTGCCGATCCGCACCGTCGCCTTCTTCTGCGTGGCGATGCCGCGCTCCACCTACGCAGCCGTCGGCCCGCTGGATCCGGCCTTCGGCGTCGGTTTCTTCGAGGACGACGATTACTGCCGCCGGGTGGAACAGGCCGGGCTGGGGGTCGCCTGCGCCGAGGATGTGTTCGTGCACCACCAGCTTTCCGCGAGCTTCGACAAGATCAAGGCCGAGGCGCGCCAGCAGCTTTTCCTGAAGAACAAGGCGATCTACGAAGCGAAGTGGGGCGAATGGATCCCGCACGCATACAGGCAGGCGGCTGCGGAAGCGGTTGCCGCCACCGGCGGCGACAAACGCGACAGGGACGATTCCGGCGCATGAGACACGTGATCTGCCACTACCACATCTACAAGAACAGCGGCACCACGTTCGACCACTTGCTGGAGCGGAACTTCGGCGACAGGCACCTGCGTTTCGACGGCCCGTTCCCGTACTTCTCGATCGGGCAGAGGGAACTCGCCAAGGTCATCGCCAGGAACAAGTCGTGCGTGGCGTTTTCCTCGCACCAGATCTCCCTGCCGATCCCGGCATCGCTGGATTTCAACGTGCTTCCGGTGGTGTTCGTCCGCCATCCGTTGCTGCGCATCTATTCGATCTATCGCTACAAGCGGGCGGAAAACGACGGCACGCTCACCAGCCAGCATGCGATGCGCATGGATTTCGACGAGTGGTGCAATGCCTCGCTCGGGCATTCGGCCGAAGTCGTCCAGGTCTCCAATTCGCAGACCCGCATGCTCGGCGGCCAGGCCCACGAGGTGTCGCTGATGCGGCGGCACAAGGAGTGGATGGAATACGACCTGCAGCAGGCGTTGCGGAATCTCCGCGGCGTCGAGTTGCTCGCGCGCACCGAGCACTTCTCCGCGGACGTGTCGCGGTTCCCGGCGATCCTGTCGCGCTACGGCATCGCGTTCGAAGCCGACGGGGCCGAGCCGCAGAACGTCACCGGCAGCGACCTGGGCAAGAGCGTGCAGCAGCGGCTGGAACAGGTGATGGCCGAACTCGCGCCAGCGACCCGAGAGAAGCTGCTGGCGGCGAACCGGCAGGACCTGTCGCTGTACGCGGCCGCGGGTGCGCTGCTGGGGGATGGCGCCGCGGACTGAGCGCGGCAAACGGACATCGCGCCTTCCGCGGTCCGGGTCAACCCGCGTAGGTGAGCTTCGCGAGCAACGCGCCATCGACGTTGTCGCGCAGCGCCAGCGTCATGCCGGGCCTGAGCCACGCACCGAGGAACTTGGTCCCGCGGCCGGAGCCGGTGCAGACCATCTGTTCGTTGCCGTCGTTCCCGGCGACGACGACCCGGATCGAAGCCACGTTGTAGTCGGCGACGTCCCAGGCAACGACCACCCCTTCCATTTCGTTGCCTTGCCGCGCGCTGGACAGCCACATCGCGGCGTGCTCCGGCGGGATTTCGAGGCGCGGGCGCAGCGCGGCGGCCCGCCTGGCGGATTCCAGCTTCATCGTCATCGCCTCGGCCTCGTATGCGTCCAGCACTTCGGCCGTGGGGCCGAANGCGCGGACGCGCCCGGCATCCAGCCACATGCAGCGATTGGTGATCCTCCGCAGCAACCGGTTGTTGTGCGAGGCGATCACGCAGATGTCGGCCGACTCGAAGAACGAGTTCATCCGGTCCACGACCTTGTCNTGGAAGTTCACGTCGCCGGCGCCGATCCACTCGTCCATGACCAGGATGTGGTTGGCGAATGCCGTGGTGATCGCGAACGCGAGCCGCATCGCCATGCCCTGCGAATAGGTGTGCATCGGCATGTGCAGGTAGGCGCCGAGGCCGGCGAACTCGGCGATGCCGGGCACCGCGGCGGCGATCTGCGCGTGCGTCTTGCCGGCGATCAGCCCCTTCAGCAGGACGTTGCGGTAACCGGAAGCCTCGGGGCGGAATCCCAGGTGGATGTTGAAGATGCCGGAAACATCGTGGTCGCTCCGCACCGAGCCGCGGCTGGGGTGGTAGATCCCGCANAGGGCGCGCAACAGCGTCGACTTCCCCGAGCCGTTGTGGCCGACGAGGCCGAGCCGGTCGCCGGCACCGAGCGAGAACGACACGTCGTCGAGTGCGCGCACGTAAGGCTTGCCGCCGATGTCGTGGATGTCGCCGCCGGTTTCGGAGCTGCGCGATTCGAAGTCGAACGGATCCCGCGGGCCCTTGCGAACCGGGAAATCGATGGTGAGGCGGTCGGCTTCCAGGTGCATGTCAGATCCAGAAGGCGATCTTTCTGCGCGTCGAGGCGTAGGTGATCGCGCCCAGCACGATGCCGGCCGCGTTGACCAGCAGCACGACGCGCCAACTGGTCGCGGGCCAGTGGTTGTAGAGCAAGGGCTCGCGGATGACGGCGAGGTAGTGCGTCATCGGGTTGAGGCTGGCCAATTCGGCCAGGAGGCCGCTCTGGCCCGGCATCCACAGGATCGGCGTGATGAAGAACATCAGGCGCATGCTGGTCTGCACCGCATGCAGCAGGTCGTGGTAGCGGACGCAGAGCGGCGCGAGCAGCGCGGAGAGCCACACCGAAGTCACGAAATACGCGAACAGGCCCGGGATGGCGAACAGGGCCGCCGGGGTCCATGGCGTCGGCTTCCACAGCAATGCGATGCCCATGACGAGCAGCACGAGCGAAAACACCATCCAGTTGCGCAGGGCGGCCTGCAGCAGGTAGACGGATAGGGGACGGCCGTTCCCAGGATCCAGGCGCGCGAATGCAGGTAGGCGCCGCAGGCATCGGTGACCATCGAACTGATGAACGACCAGGCGCCGAACCCGATGGTCACGAAGATGGCGAATTCGCGCGTGCTCGCCGCCGACATCTGCCCGAAGACGAGCACTTTCACGCCGACGAACAGCGCGAACGAGATCGCGATCCAGGCGACCCCGAGCACGGTGCGGCGATAGCGGTCGCGCAGGTCCTCGGCCGCGAGGTTGATCCATAGCGCNGGCGCGCGCACGGCGCGCGTCCAGTCTTGCCATGCGGCCTTCCAGGTGGAGGCGCGGTGCGCGGTCGGGGAATGGTCCATGCGGACGCCGATTATTCCATGCGGCCGGACTCGGGGGCCGGCTTAGCGGGTTGCGGGCTTCATCGATACGAACGGCCCGCGCGCGCGGCGAAGATCAGCTGCACTTCTTCCCGGTGAAGGCGACGGAACCGAGTTCGGCGCGATCCGCGGCGTTGAGCAACTTGAAGCTCATGCCCGGTTTCACCCATTTGCCGGTCTGCTTTTGCCCGATGCTGGATCCGCCGCCGAACATGCGCTCGGTTCCCTTGCGGTTGACGAGCATGATCACGACCTTGTTCGCCNGACCCTCGACATTCCACGTGAGCGTTGCGCGGTTGCCGCGGTCGCAGATCTCCGTGGCATCGTCGGTCCAAAGCCCGGTCTTGCCCGTCGCCTTGATCCGCGCGATGTCCTCCGCGGTCAGCCGCTGCTGCTTTCGCGTCGACTGCGGTTGCGCGGATTCGGNCGCGGACTCGCTTTTGGCGGCCTGGGGAGCGCCTTGTTGCCCGCACGCGGCGAGGGCGAGGCANAGGGACGAGGCCAGTGCGTGGCGGAGCTTCACGTTGTCGATATCCGGCAGGAAGGACCTCGAAATCTTAACATGGGGGCAGGAATCGAAAGCGGATGGCGGGGGCTGGCATGAAAAGCCGGGCGGATTGGGGAAGGCTCCTGTTCACCTGCGCCATCGCGATCGTCTGCGCGAACGCCTTGCTCTACGCGGCTCGCCAGGCCAACCCGCTGATCACCTCCGACGACTGGGTCTACCTCGACAGTTTCGTCCGCAAGGCCGCGGCCTCCGACCTGTCGCTTTCGGATTTCTTCCTCAAGCGCGCCGAGATGGACCATGCCCAGCCGTTGCGCCGCGTGGTCCTGCTGGTGCAGTACCGGTGGTTCGGGCTCGACTACGCCGTGGGGGGACTGGTCGGGGTCCTGTTCGCGTTCGCGAACCTCGGCCTCTTGTGGCGGATCGCGGCGCCGCAGGATGCGGATTCGCGCCGGCCCCGCTGGTTCCTCGCCGTCTTCCTCGGGATCGCCTCGGTATACGTCTCCCTCAACGCGGGGACCATCTACACGTGGCCGTTGCTGACGCTGGGCTACAGCAGCCAGTTCTTCGTGCTCCTGTGCATCTTCGCGGCATGGACGGCGAGNGTCCGCGGAACCGCGCGCGCGGCGTGCATTCTGGCGTGTGCCGCGTTCGCGATGGATGTCGTCGCGGACGACACCGGCTTGCTGGCGAGCATCGCCATCTCGCTCGCCGCGCTGGCCTGGCGATGGCGGGCGGAAGATCGTCGGCAGGGCATGGCCGGAACGGCGAAAACCGTGGTATTGCCCGTCGTCGGCGCCTATGCCGCGTACAAGGCGATCTACCTGGCGGTGACCAGGGGAGCGGTCATCATGGCGCCGCTCTCCGACCAACTCAGGCTGGACACCAAGTTGGGCGCGCTCGCGGAAAACCTGCCGGCGCTGCTCGCGGGCCTGCACGTGCCGNTGGTGGCGGCGCTGATGCAGAAGAGCCGGCTTCGCTGGATGTTCGGCGCGCACGCGACCGCCGCCGAATGGACCGTGGCCATGCTGGTGCTCGGTGCGCATGCATGGTTCTGGTGGAGGGCATGGAGGCAAGGGACGGGACGCCCGGGATTCGCAGCCGTCGCGCTCATGCTCTACTTCTACGGCGCGCTCGCGGGCATCCTCGTGGGACGGGCCTCGATCCACGGCGCGCAGTATTTCTGGCAACCGAGGTATGTCTTCCTCTATCAGTTGAACCTGGTCGCATTGATGCTCATGGCGATCGATGCCATGTCTTCGGCCCGAACGGCCGCCGCGCGGAGCATCGGCGCGGTGCGCGTGGCGGCGGTGGCGTTCGCTTGCGCCCTCCTGCTGCTGCAGTGCCGGTTGAGCGCGTGGACGTGGGCCGGTGCCCGGTACAGCGACGGCTTCCAGAGGAAACTCGCGCGCCAGATCGGGGAACTCGCGGCGCATCCCGAACGGGTGCCGGGCAAATGCGCGCCGGCATTGATCGTCTGCCGGTACCCGGTCGAGCAGCGCAAGGAACTCGTAGGTTTCCTCCAGGAAAACAAGCTCAATGTGTTCTCGCCGGATTTCCAGGCGCGCTACCGGCTGTATCCCGGCAAGTCGCGCTAGCCTGCCGGCGCGAGGGCGGCGTCCGCCGCTTCGAGCACGCGCTCGAGATGCTCCTCGAGCCCGATCCAAAGCGGCATGCGCACCAGGCGGTCGCTGACCGAATCGGTCACCGGCAGCGCGCCGGCGCTGCGCCCGTAGCGCATTCCCGCGGGCGAGGAATGCAGCGGGATGTAGTGGAACACCGCGCCGATGCCGGCCTGCTTCAGGCGATCGATGAATGCAGTCCGATCGTCGAGGTCGCGCAGCAGCAGGTAGTACATGTGCGCGTTGTGGGTGCAATGGCCGGGAACGACCGGCCGCCGCAGGCGTCCTTCCGATTCGGGCGCCGCCGCCCATGCGTGGTAGCGGTCCCACAACGCAAGCCGGCGCGCGGTGATCGAATCGGCCTCGGCCAGTTGCGCGGCGAGGAAGGCCGCGAGGATCTCGCTGGGAAGGTAGGACGAGCCCGCGTCGACCCAGGTGTATTTGTCGACCTGCCCGCGGAAGAACTTGCTGCGGTTGGTGCCTTTCTCGCGGATGATCTCGGCGCGCTCCACGAGCGCCTGGTCGCGGACGAGCAGTGCGCCGCCTTCCCCGGAGATCACGTTCTTGGTCTCGTGGAAGCTCAACGCGCCGAGCGCGCCGATCGCGCCGAGCGGACGGCCCTTGTAGGTGGACATGATGCCTTGCGCGGCATCCTCGACCACGGCGAGCCCATGGCGGTCGGCGATGGCGAGGATTTCGTCCATCTCGCACGACACCCCGGCGTAGTGCACGACGCAGATCGCCCTGGTGCGCGGCGTGATCGCCGCTTCCACCAGCGACTCGTCGATGTTCAGCGTGTCCGCGCGGATGTCCACGAACACCGGAACCGCGCCGCGCAGCACGAAGGCATTCGCGGTCGACACGAAGGTGAACGACGGCATGATCACTTCGTCGCCCGGCTCCAGGTCGAGCAGCAGCGCAGCCATTTCCAGCGCGGCGGTGCACGAATGCGTCAGCAGGGCCCTGGCGGCGCCGGTCTGGGCTTCTAGCCACGCATGGCATTCCATGGTGAACGCGCCGTCGCCGGACAGGTGTCCGAGCGCGTGCGCCCTGGCGATGTAGTCCAGCTCCTGGCCGGTCATGAACGGTCGGTTGAATGGAATCTTGGTCATGGCTGTGGTCATGGGAATGGCGTCAGGCAGGTTTGGTGGCGACCACGATGCAGCTCGCGCCCATCGGGATCGTGCTGCCCTGGCGCAATCGCGATTCCTCCCAGGACAACAGGCGGTCGATCCATCGACCGGCGGCGCCATGTTCGGACTTCGCGCGCGCGACCGGGCTCCGTTTGCCGGCCATCCGTTCGAGCAGCACCCGCTTCGCCAGCATCGGCGCGGGCAGTGGCCAGAAGTAGTAGGACACGAAACCCGGTTCGAATCCGCACTCCGAGAACAGGTTCGCGATGCCCCGCTTCGTGTACCGGCGCTGGTGCCCGGCATGGTCGTCCGCGGACGACCACAGCCACGCGTGCGCGGGAACGGTGGCGTAGATGCGCCCCTGCGGCGCGAGCAGGCGATGGAACGAACGGATCGCCGCCGCATCGTCGGGAATGTGTTCGACCACGTCGAACAAGCCGATGGCGCCGACCGAGCCGGGCACGAAATCGAGATCGTCGGTCGAAGCCTGCACGAGTTCGGGAAGGCCGCGCGCACGCGCATTGCGCACCCCCGAATCGCCGGGTTCGACCAGGATGGTCCGATATCCCATGCCGTGCAGCATCCTCGCGACATATCCGTTGCCGCCGCCGACGTCGACGACGGGCAATCCGGGCGGAGGCGGGAACCGGGACACGACCGCCGCGATGCAGCGGTTGCGATGCGCGAACCAGAACGAGCTGTCCTCGACCCCGAAGCAGGTGTNNTGGCCGCCTTCCGGATAACTGACGGCCGAATTCCCCGGCGTCCGCCAGATGCCGTCTTCTCCGGGAACGACGTTGCGGATCACATCGCGGGGATCGTTCATCGAGCCGTCGTCGTGCATGCGGAAATCATGGCAGGTTGTAAACGACGACGCCCGCCAGGATCAGCGCGAGGCCGGCGGCCTGCAGCTTGCCGATCCGCTCGCCGAACAGGCGGACGGCCAGCAATGGCGCCGCGACGTAGGTCAAGGCCGCGGCGACGTAGACGCGCGCGACCCCGAGCCCGCGCACGGCGAGCATGGTGCTGGGCACCGCGGCGGCGAACAGCACCAGGGCAAGCAGCAACTGGATGCGACGATGCCCGAGGTGGTAGGACTTGAAGCACAACTGCGCACCGACGGTGCACAACAGGCAGAACACGAGTGCAAGCCACGCTGTCATGGGTCGGGCGCCTCGTCCGGATTGCCCAGCAGGCACAGCACGACGCCGACGGTGACGAGCGCGGCCCCGGCGATGTTCATGCGTGTCACGGTCTCGCCATAGAACCACGCCAGCGCCATCACCAGCGGGAAGAACAGGGCGTTCGCGGGGTAGGCAAGGCTGAGCGGATAACGCTTGTGCATTTCGCCCCAGACCATGAACCGGGCCGCGGCCAGCACCAGGACGATGCCGAGCAGCAGTGCCAGCGCGAACGGTTGCGATGGCGGCAAGGCGGAGGCGTCCTTGACCAGTTTCGCGGCGAACAGCTGCAACGAGACGTTGCCGGCGACGAAGGCCACGAGCAAGGCGGTCGCGCGGTGCTTGTCCGTTCCGCCGGGGACGGCGGATCCGTTCATCCGAGTTCCTCGTAGACCGGGAACTGCGCGAGGCGCGAATTCTCCTGCACCAGCCGGCCGATGTATTCGCCGAGGACGCCGAGGCACAGCATGATGTTGCCGCTCAGGAACGCCACCAGCACCACCACCGTCGGCCAGCCGGAGATCGGCGATCCGTGCAGGAGCACGCGAATCGCGATCCATGCCGCGTAGGCGACGCTGGCCATGCTGACGAAGAANCCCCACAGGGTCACCGCCCGCAACGGCAGGCTGGAATAGTTGATGAGCAGGTTCGAGGCCAGCTTGAGCAGCTTGCGCGTGGTGTAGGTGCTGTGGCCGGTGGCGCGGGCGTGGTGCGGAACCGGGATGTTGCTGATCCTGTCCGCGGGAACCGCGCTGAACATCAACGCCGGCAAATAGACGTGCGCGCCGGCATAGGCGGTNATGCCGTCCACCGCGCGGCGACTCATGCCGCGGTAACTCGACAGCGCGATGTGCCGCGGCTTGCCGACGATGCGCGCTGCCAGCGCCTGCACCACGCGGCTTCCCAGGTTGCGATAACCCTGGTGCTGCTTCCCCCCCTCGATGCGGCCGATCACCAGGTCGTCGCCGGCCTGCAGGCGTTCGATGAAGCGCGGGATTTCCTCGGGCGGATTCTGCAGGTCGTCGTCGAGGGTGACGACGTAGCGGCCGCGGGCGCGGGTGAGGCCGCACAGCGTCGCATGCTGTTGTCCGGCGTTCCTCGCGAAACGGANCAGGCGCACGCGCGGGTCCTGTTCCCGCAACGAACGCATCACGTCGAAAGTCCCGTCGCCGCTGGCGTCGTCCACCAGGATCAATTCCCATGCCGGATCGATCGCGTCGAGCACCGGGCGNAGGCGCGCGTGCAGGGCGCGCAACTGCTCGCCCGAACGGTAGACCGGAACCACCACGCTGACGACGGGCTCCGCGGCGCGTGGCGGGTGCGGCGCATCGGCATTCGNGAGGTTCATCGTTTCTGCGTCACAGTCTCGGGCTATCGATGAAAAATGCTGTTTCGAGGACTCGCGGCACGCGATTCTAGCCCGTGGCGGCCTGTGCCACACTTGAAAGCATGGCGATCGGTCGGGAAATGGCGATGACGGCATGGGAAGGCGGCTTGGCGAATGCGCTCGCCGTGGCGAAGGAGGCGTTCGACATCCGCGGGCCGGATGCGGAAGCACGACCAGCCATGGCCCGGGCGCGGCAGACCGGTTTCGTCTGGACGCGGCAGGACGGCGTGGTCTGCCTCGCCGCCGATCGGCGTTATCTCGCCATGGCGCTCGACAACCCCTCGGTGGTGGCCGTGATCGTGCCCCCCACGCTTGCCGGCGCGGCTGCGCAGGGGCGTGCCCTGGTCGTGGCCGAGCGGCCCGACGAGCTCTACCACCACCTGCATGCCACGCAGCGTTTCGCGGAATCCGCCTCGCAACCGGAGATCGATCCCGCCGCAACGGTGGATGCCTCGGCGGNGCTGCGGGGAAGCGTGCGCATCGGCGCGGGCAGCAGCATCGGCCCGCGCGTGGTCCTGGATGGTCCGGTNCGCATCGGCGCGAACGTCCGCATCGAAGCCGGCGCGATCGTCGGCTGCGACGGGCTGTATGCGAAGAACGTCGCCGGCGAACGCATGCACATCCCGCATTTCGGCGGGGTCGAGGTCGGCGATGGCGCCTGGATCCATGCGGGCGCCGTGCTCGTCCGCTCCGCGATCCACGGCGAATGCACGCGCATCGGCCGCGGGGCGCACGTGGGCGTGTTGAGCAACATCGGGCACGATGCCGAGGTCGGCGTCGATGCGACCGTCTCCAGCAACGTGGTCGTCGCCGGGCGCGCGCGCATCGGCGCGCGCGCATGGGTCGGGGCTTCCGCGACGATTTCGAACATGGTGCGCATCGGCGACGAAGCCGAGGTCCGGATCGGGGCCGTGGTGATCCAGGACGTGCCCGACGGCGGCGACGTGTCCGGCAATTTCGCCCGTGGCCATGCCGGCAACATGAAGCGGTACCTGAAGGAANTGCGTGATGGATCTTGAGCCGGATTTTGCGTTTCGCGGCAGCCGAAACTACCTGCACAGCACCACCGTGATGAATGAACTGCTGCGCCTGCGCGATGGTGCGCCCGGCGGTTTCGATTTCCGTTTCGACCGGCGCACCAACCGACAGGTGCGTTTCCAGGATCATCCGCCCNTCGAGGGGGAAGTGGTGGTCGGAACATGGCGCGATGCAGCGGGCATGGTCCACATCGTCGAGCGCGACGCGCACATCGAGCGCGCCGAACCCTACGACGAGGACAGGCTCGCGGGCAGCCTGGGATTCAACGCAAACACGGTCGACCTGCCTGCGGAACTGCCCGGCTACGCACCGGTGGAAGCGATCGTGGCGGCATTCAAGGCGCTCCTGCGCCGCGGGCCTGCCGGGCCGGACGCGAAGGTGGCGTTCGTGCGGCTTGCCTGCAACGCATCGCCGGGATTGCCGCTGCGCATCTCGTATTCGCGCAGGCTCGGCGATTTCTTCCAGGGCGACATCGAAGCCGCGGGCAAGCCGCTCGGCCGCATCCATTTCGGGGAGTGGCGATGATCGGCATCCGCGCGATCGCCTCGTACGTGCCCGCGAACCGCGTTTCCAACATCGACAGGCGCGATGCCGCGGGCAAGGACGAAGCCTTCATCCGCGACAAGATCGGTTTCGAATCGGTGTCCAGGCGCGACCCGGGCATGGAAACCTCGGATCTGTGCGTGCAGGCTTATCGCGCGCTCGAATCGCGCCCGGGTTTCGATCCCGCATCGGTGGATTGCATCATCGTGTGCACGCAGAACCCCGATGCGCACGGCCTGCCGCACACCTCGGCGGTGGTCCACGGCAAGCTGGGCTTGCCGCGGAAGGCCGCGGGTTTCGACATTTCGCTGGGGTGTTCCGGTTACGTCTACGGACTTTCGGTCGCGACCGCGTTCATGCAGGCCAATGGCCTGCGCTGCGGCCTGCTGTTCACCGCCGATCCGTATTCGAAGATCCTCGACCCGGAGGACTGGGATACCGAATTGCTGTTCGGCGACGCGGCCACCGTGACCTGGCTGGGGGAGGATCCGGTCTACCGGTGCCGTCCGGCGATGTTCGGGACGGACGGCGGCATGGGTCATTCCATCGCGGTGCCCGCCGCCGGAGAACCGCTGGCCATGCTGGGCAGCAACGTGTTCAAGTTCAGCATGACCGTGGTGCCCGAACAGGTGCATGCCTACCTCGCGCGCGAAGGCCTGGCGTTCGACGACATCGACCAGGTGCTGCTGCACCAGGGCAGCCGGTTCATCGTCGACAACCTCGGGCGCAAGCTCGGCCTGGCTCCCGCGAAGGCGCCGTTCGAGGCCGGCCAGCTCGGGAACACGGTGTCTTCGACCCTGCCGTTGATGCTGGAATCGCGCCTGGAAGCGCCTCCGCGGCGGATCCTGCTGTGCGGATTCGGGGTCGGCCTGTCGTGGGCGACGATGGCGATAGAATGCGTTCCTTGAACATCGCGCCATGGAAGCAGCAATGACGAAAGAAGAATTCCGCAACGCCGTGGTGGAAGGCATCAAGCGGGTCAAGGGACTCGATGCCGTCGCCATCGCCGACGACGAGACCTTCACCCACGCGGGGCTCGATTCGCTCGACAGCATGAACCTCGTGCTCGAAGTCGAGGGGATTACCGGGCTCAATTTCGGCGAATTCAACCTTTCCGACGCCAATACCATCGACGAGTTCTACGGCAAGGCCGGGGAACTGCTCGCCCGCGGCGCGTGAACCGTCGCATACGATGAAGGAAGCGGACGCATGAAGCTCTATCCCGGTGCGCGCGAAGCGCTTTCCGACCTCGTCGCCGATGGCCAGACCCTTGCGGTCGGCGGCTTCGGCTTGTGCGGCATCCCCGAGGCGCTGATCGCGGCCTTGTGCGATTCCGGCGTGAAGAACCTCACCGTGATCTCCAACAACGCCGGCGTCGACGGCTTCGGCCTCGGCCAACTGCTCACGACGCGGCAGATCAGGAAGATGATTTCGTCCTACGTCGGCGAGAACAAGGAATTCGAACGCCAGTTCCTCGGCGGCGAGCTCGAGCTGGAGTTCAACCCGCAGGGTACGCTCGCCGAGCGCCTGCGCGCCGGTGGCGCGGGCATTCCCGCGTTCTTCACCGCGACCGGCTACGGCACCATCGTCGCCGAGGGCAAGGAAACGCGGCAGATCGACGGTCGCTGGTACGTGCTGGAAACCGCGCTGAAGGCCGATGTCTCGCTGGTGAAGGCATGGAAGGCCGACAAGGCCGGCAACCTGGTGTTCCGCAAGACCGCGCGCAATTTCAATCCCGCCTGTGCNATGGCNGGCAAGGTCTGCGTCGCCGAAGTGGAGGAGGTCGTGGAAATCGGCGCGATCGACCCGGACCACGTGCACCTGCCCGGCATCTATGTCGACCGCATCGTGCACAACCCGCATCCCGAGAAGCGCATCGAACAGCGCACCATCCGCCAGGAGGCGAACTGATGGCCTGGTCCCGCGACGAAATGGCCCGGCGCGCCGCGCAGGAACTCACCGACGGCGCCTACGTGAACCTCGGCATCGGCCTGCCGACGCTGGTGGCCAACCACATTCCCGACGGCATGGACGTCTGGTTGCAGAGCGAGAACGGCTTGCTCGGCATCGGCCCGTTCCCGACCGAGGCCGAGATCGACGCCGACCTCATCAACGCCGGCAAGCAGACCGTCACCGCGATGCCCGGCGCCAGTTATTTCGGCAGCCACGATTCGTTCGCGATGATCCGCGGCGGCCACATCGACCTGGCGATCCTGGGCGCGATGGAGGTCACCGACAAGGGCGACCTCGCCAACTGGATGGTGCCCGGCAAGATGGTGAAGGGCATGGGCGGCGCGATGGACCTGGTGGCGGGCGTGCAGCGCGTCGTCGTGCTGATGGAGCACACCACCAAGCACGGCGACTCGAAGATCCTGCCGAAGTGCACGNTGCCGTTGACCGGCGTCGGCGTGGTCAGCCGCATCATCACCGAGCTCGGCGTGTTCGACGTCACGCCCGAAGGCCTGAAGCTGGTGGAACTGGCCGCTGGCGTGAGCCGCGAGGAAGTCGCCGGCAAGACCGGGGTCGCGNTCGTCGGCTGACGTCAGGCGTCGCGCAGTCGTTGCGCGAGCGCGGGGTCGCACTCGGCGAGGTAATCGGCGAGCGCGGCGAGCAAGGCGGCCGTGGTCTTCGCGTTCGAAAGTCGTTGGCGCCGGTCCCCGTCCAGCCACACGGAATTCGCCGCGAGATGGCGCAGCAACGAGGCGGCGGCGTCCATGGCTTCGCTGGTCGATGGCGTCGCGGTCGATGCGGCTTCCGGATAGTCGTCGAACGATTCGTCGAACAGGTATTCCCGCCCGAACCAGCGCCGCGCCACTTCGGTGTTCGCCTCGCGGTATCCGGCCAGGAACGCGCGCGCCGCTGCGCGGCCCGGCATGGCCGGGGTTCCCGCGCGATGCGCCGAGAGGAAATCCGCGATGCCGCGGCGCAATCGCGCTTCGCCGTCCGACATCGCATCGACGGATCGTGGCCGGCGGCGGTTGAATTCTCGCAGGAACCATTGCGCATCGGCCGACAGCGCGGCATTGCGGTCGGCGGGGCGCTCGCATCCGTCGAGCGCGAGCGGCAGGCCGCTCGCTTCGACGAAGTCCGCGACGATGTCGCCGCCGGCCAAGGCATCGCGCTCGAACACGCGCGGCAGCATCGACTCGCCGCCGAATGCGCCCGACCACATGGCGAGGATGCCGCCGTAGTCGAAATGGTGCGGATTCAACACGTCGAGGATCGCGTCCGATTCCCCGCCGCGGCGCAGGTAGGTGCTGTGCAGGCTGGTGGCGTAGCGGTCCTGGCGGCGCATGTAGAACACGATGCGCCACGAGGAACACCACGGCTGCAGCAGCGCCTTGAGCCGTTCGATCTCGGCTGCGTTCCAGAGGCGCGCATGCAACAGTTCCGACGAGACCAGCAGGTAGTCCATGCCGCCCGCGTCGCGCGCCATTTCACGGGCGAAGGATTCGCGGAACTCGCGATGGCGGCGTTCGACTCTCCACGCTGCGGTTCGCGCGCGGGATCGATGCAGGATTCGGCGAGCAGGCCGTGCTGCTTCGCACCCGGGGAGCGCGGATAGAACACGCCGGCATCGCGCAGCCGCGCGCGGTTGAGGTGGAAGAACTCCTGCAGCGTGCTGGAGCCGGTTTTGGCGGCGCCCATGTGGATGATGCCGATCATCGGCCGGTCCTCGTTGCGGGATTCGCATTTGCGCCCACGACGCGGTGCGTGGACCGCGGGAGTGTACCGGCGCGGCGAGGGGCCCTTGCGAATGCTGAATACAGGACGAAGCCCGTCCGGCGACTTGAAAGTGTGGCGCAATTGCGGATTCGCAGGGCAAACGGCACGATAATCCCCACGTTTGCGGATTCCATCAGGGGAAGCGTCATGCGGTCATTGGGTACTTTCGGGGCGGTCCTGGCGCTGGGGCTGTCGTTGGCCGCATGCACGAGGCTAGGGACAGGCGAGGGCGCCAATGGCCAGGAGGTCGCGCGCCAGCCGGCGGGCACGGCCGCGCAGGGCGCCGTGCAGGGTTCGCCCGCGTCCGCGACGAAACACGCGCGCTTCGCCGCCATGCCGGATCGCGGCGAATTGCTGCGCTACGACGCACAGCCGCCCGTACGCGATGGCGCCTATACATGGCACCGCACCGATCTCAGCGAACAGCACGCGCTGGATGCGGTGGCGAATGGCATGCTCCGGATCACGACCCCGGATGGCCACGTGCTCGGGTTCCAGTACGACCGCAGCGTTCGCCACGACGATTCCGGCGACTGGACATGGATCGGGCACCTGCCGGGCCAGGAAGGCGTGCAGGCGATCCTGACCTTCGGCGCGGGAGCCGTTTACGGCAGCGTCGGACAGCCCGAATCGCGCCCGCTCCGGCTCACGATGCGTGGCGGCAGCAGCTGGCTGGTGGAAACCGATCCGACCCAGTTCGCCGGGCTCGCCAGCCATGCGGCCAATCCGGTGTCGCCGGACTACCAGATCGTTTCGCCCGGCGCACTCAAGCGCCTGCTGGTCGGCAAATCCGCCTCGGGTGCGGCGAACGCGGCCGCGCTTGCGCCGACGGCCGCTTCGGCGACCGCGTCGGATTTCCCGACCATCGACCTGGTGATCGGTTACACGCAGGGATTCGTCACCGCGCAAGGGAGCACCTCGAACGTCGTGACCCGGCTCAACAGCATGGTGGATACCGCCAATGCGGGCCTGGCGAACAGCAAGGTCAGCGGCAGGATCCGGCTCGTACACACGATGCAGGTGAGCTACACCGACACCAATACGAACGACGCCGCCCTGGGCCAACTGACCGGGTACGACAGCGATTCCCAGCGCGAAACCACCCCGAATGCCGCGTTCAACGCGCTGCGCGCCGCGCGCGAGCAGTACGGCGCCGACCTCGTTTCGCTGGTGCGTCCCTTCAAGGATCCCGAGCAGGACAGCTGCGGCATCGCGTGGCTGGTCGGCGGCGGCAAGCAGGCGGTGACGTCCACGAACGGCTGGGACTTCTTCGGCTATTCGGTGGTCAGCGACGGCACCGACAAGAACGAACAGGACGGCAAGACCTATTACTGCGAAGACCACACGCTCGCGCACGAACTGGGCCACAACATGGGTTCGCAGCACGACCGCGACAATTCGAAGGGCGATGACGGCGTCCTCGACAACCCGGACGACTACGGCGCGTTCGACTATTCCTTCGGCTACAAGCCGTCCGCGTTCTACACCATCATGGCGTACGGCGATTCCGGCCAGACCTCGTACCTGACCTTCTCGAACCCGCGTACGACGTTCTGCGGCGGCAAGGCATGCGGCGTGAACAATTCCGAGGACAACGCGAAGAGCCTCGGCCAGGTGATGCCGGCCGTGTCCGGGTTCCGCGCGACCGTCGTCGGCGGTGGTTCATCGGCAATGCCGATGGCGAGGATGATGGACATCAACGGCAACGGCAGGACCGAACTGTTCTTCTTCAAGCATTCCACCAGCCAACTCTGGACGTGGTTCCTCGATGGCACGACGGATACCGGCAAGGCGATAACGACCATTTCCGGGAGCCTCACGGTCTTCGACCGGGCCGACTTCGATGGCGACAAGCGCGGCGAGCTGCTGATGGAGGACTCCGCGCTGAACCTGTTGGTCGCCAAGAGCAGCAACGGGACGACGTTCGACACCATNACCGCGATGCCGTACGCCATTCCCTCGGGTTACCTCCCGGTCGCCATCGCGGACGTCAACGGCAACGGGAAATCCGACATCGTCTTCCGCAGCCCGACTTCCGGGAAGATCCTGGTCTGGTACATGGACGGGATGACGCGCACGGCCTACAACAGCCACAGCGTCTCGACCGGCCTGACCTTCGTCGGCGCTGCCGACCTGAGCGGGGACCGCAAGACGGACCTGCTGTTCCAGGATGCGGGGCACCATCTTTTCGTGGAGCTCAGCCTCGGCACGACCTTCAGCATGAAGGACACGGGCCTGGTCTTCCCGAGCGGCTACGTGCCGCGTGGCTTCATCGACGTCAACGGCAACAAGACCGGCGACATCATTTTCCACAACAAATCGGCCGGGAAATTCATCGTCTGGTACATGAGCGGGATCACGAGGACAGCGTACAACTCGCATACCGCGCCGGCCGGAGCGACCCTGGTTGCCAGGGGCGATTTCAACGGCGACCACCTCGGCGACCTGGGCTGGGTCAATCCCTCGACCAAGGCCGTCACCGTATCGCTGAGCAGCGGGACGCATTTCACCAGCACCCAGCTGTCGTCGCTGGCCCCGGCCGGTTCGTGGCCGATGGACATCAACATTTATTGATTCGCGATCGCCCGGCCGCCGGAGTCCGGCGGCCGATGGTGCGCCCGGCAAGCGAAGGCTTATTCGTCCTTCTGCCTGCGCGGGCAGGGCGAAGTCACCAGCGTCCGGCGCGCCAAGTCGCGTTCCCGGGAATCGCGCAGGATGAAGGTAATGCCGTCGGTCGCCCACGGGCCGGTCTTGCGCGAACCGACCGGTTTGCCCTGCAGCCAGCGACGTTCGCCTTCGCCTGGGCGGGTGAGGTAGATGCGCACGTAGTCGGTGTCGACTTTGCTTGCGTCCCATTGGACGTTGATGATCGAACCGTGCCCGAGCGCGCAGCCGGAGACGATTTCCGGATCCAGGGACAACTTGGCGCGCGAACAGCCGGCGAGGGCGAACGCGATGCATGCGGTGGCCGCGAGCCTGGTTTTCATCGCAATCATTTCCCCCCCTGGTGCCTGGCCGGCTCGTTGGCGTAACTGGCGAACGAACCCTGGATCCGGGCGACCGCCGCGGCGTCGAGCCCGCGCGCCAGCGCCGGCGGCAGGGTTTTCGATCGCGGGGACAGTTGCCGCGACAGGCCGTTGGTCAGCGCGAAATACGGGTCGTCCTCGAAGCCCGCCAACTGCAGCACCATGCCGGGCATCATCCAGGATTCGGCATGGGGAATGGTCTTTTCTTCCGGCCGGTCGGTGCGCACCAGCACCCACGGGACGTATTGCTTGACCGCGGGCCGGCCATCGTAGAAGCCCGTGGCCTGGAACACATCGCGCAGGCCGGGCAGGTGGTCGCCGAAGAACAGCAGTACGGTCGGGCGCTTGCGCGATTCCAATGCGCCCAACAGGCGCGCGAACTGCGCGTCCGCGCGATGCGCGTGGTAGAGGTAATTGCGCAGTTCAAGCGATTCCCTCGGGGTCAGTCCCGGCGGGATCCGGACCGCGTCGCGCGCTGCCTGGTCGGTGGTTTTTTCGTCGGTGTAGGGGCCGTGGCTCTCCATGCTCAAGCCGAGCACGAAGGTCGGCCCGGTCGCGCGCCCGAGCTGGTCGATGATGATGTCGGTCATCACCGCATCGGAGATCCAGCGGCCGTTGTGCGCGGCGTCCTTGGGGAACTCGCGCTTGGTGATGAAGCGATCGAAGCCGATCGCCTTGTAGGCGTTCTGCCGGTTCCAGAAGCTGCCGTCGTTGCCGTGCACGGCAATGGCGCGGTAACCGTGCTTCTTGAGTTCGCTGACGAGCCCCGGGATGTGGTTGCGCACCAGGGTGACGTAAGGGAATGGCGCGTTCGGGAACGCGTCCATGGGCATGCCGGTCATGACTTCGAATTCGGTGCGGATGGTGCCGCCGCCGAAGGTNGGGACCTTCATGTAGCCGCCGTGCCCTTGCGCGATGCTGGCGCGGACGTTGGGAATCGTTTCCGGCAGGCCGGCCATGCCCTTCATGATCGTCGAATCGAACAGCGACTCGCTGAGGATGACGACCACGTCCGGACGCACGGCGTCGGTCGCGGCCGGTTTCGTNGCCACCGGCACCTTCGCCAGCAGGCTGCGCACCGCCGCGGGGTCGACGGTCTGGAAGGTGCGCATGTTCTTGTTGTGCGTATAGACCAGGTACGACATCAGGCCGCCATGCAGGATCGCCGGCATCGCTTCGAAGNGCGACGGACGCATGGTGCCCTTGTGGTACCAGGCGCTCCATGGCGGCAACGAGGCCACCATCGTGTAGATCAAGCCGACCGACACCACGACGAGCGCGACCTGCGTCGCCCTGAACGCACGGAACGCGGGTTTCTCGAACCACCAGAGGAAGGCGGTCGATGCGGCCACGGCGAGGACGCCGAGGCCGAGCAGGACGGGGTGCTCGATGTAGCGGCCCAGCACCGCGATCGAAGCCGGGTTGAGGCTGGTGACGAAGTAGAGGTCCTGCAGGCCGATCGGATCGTCGAGGATCGCCAGCTTTATCGTGCAGGCGTGGTAGACGAGCCATTGCAGCGCGAAGACGATCAGGAAGGAAACGCTGGGACGCCGCGTCACTGCGGCCAGCAGCGCGGCCAGGACCAGCCCCGGCAGCGCATTGCCGAGCACGAACCAGCCGAAGTAGGTGTCCCGCGCGACGCCGAGCATGCGCCGGTCCATCCACCAGAAGAACAATGCGAACGCCAGCGCATACGCCAATGCGAGGAGGCCGCGTCGCCACGGGCGCCGCGGCCGCGGCGCCGGCGAGCCGGCATCATGCGACGTGGTGTGGGTCATGTGCGTCCTGGGCAATCTGTCGGGCCATCCCTGGCATGTGCGGGCGGTACGCGGGCAAGGCGCTACAGCGCCTGTTCCAGCTCGGGCAACACCTGGAACAGGTCGCCCACCAGGCCGATGTCGGCGATCTCGAAGATCGGGGCGTCGCCGTCCTTGTTGATGGCCACGATCGTGCCGGCGTCCTTGATCCCGGTCAGGTGCTGGATCGCGCCGCTGATGCCGACCGCGACGTACAACTCCGGCGCGATGATCTTGCCGGTCTGGCCGACCTGCAGTTCGTTCGGCACGTAGCCGGCGTCGACCGCGGCGCGCGAGGCGCCGACCGCCGCGCCGAGCTTGTCGGCGAACTTGTAGATGATCTCGAAGTTCTCCTTCGAGCCCACGCCGCGCCCGCCGGACACCACGCGCTTCGCGCTCTGCAGGTCGGGTCGGTCGGACTTGCCGGCGGCGAGGCCGGCGTAGCGGGTGTGCGTGGGCAGCGCGACGTTGATGCTCGCGGATTCGACCGGCGCATTGCCGCCGCGCGGGGCTTCGGGCCAGGACGCGGTGCGGACGGTGGCGACCACCGCATGATCCGTCGGCGCTTCCACGGTGACGATGGCGTTGCCGGCGTAGATCGGGCGCTTGAACGTGCGCGCGCCTTCGACCGCCATCACGTCGGAGACCTGCGCCACGCCGAGCAGGGCGGCGACGCAGGGCATGAGGTCCTTGCCGAAGGTNGTGCTGGGGCCGAACACGTGCGTGTAGNCTGCCGCGAGTTCCGCCACCTGTGGCGCCTGCACCTGCGCGATCGCATTCGCGTTCGCGGCATTGGCGACCGCGAACACCTTCGCCACGCCGGCGATCCGCGCGGCGTCCGCGGCCACGCCGGCCGGATCGGCGGCGAGCACGACGATGTGGATGCTTTCCGGATCCAGCGCCTGCGCGGCGGAGACGCACTTCGCAGTCGAAGCATTGAGCTTGCCGTCCAGGTGTTCGGCGACGATCAGGACCTTCGACATCACAGCAACCCCTTCTGCTTGAGTGCGGCGACCAGTTCGGCCGCATCCTTCACCATCACCCCGCGGCTGCGCTTGGCCGGCGCCGCGTAGTGGATGGCCTTGAGCGTGTCCCCGCCATCGACGCCNAGGTCGGCGAAATCGATCGTCTCCAGCGGCTTGCTCTTGGCCTTCATGATGTCGGGCAGCTTGATGAAGCGCGGTTCGTTGAGGCGCAGGTCGGTGGTGACCACGGCGGGCAAATCGACTTCGAGGGTCTCGAGGCCGGCATCGACCTCGCGCACCACCGTGGCCTTGCCGCCGGCGATGTCGAGCTTCGATGCGAACGTGGCCTGCGGGCGGCCCCACAGCGTCGCCAGCATCTGCCCGGTCTGGCTGGCGTCGTCGTCGATCGCCTGCTTGCCGAGGATCACCAGGTCGGGCGATTCCTTCTCGACCAGCTTGAGCAGGGTGCGCGCGGCGGTCAGCGGCTGGATCGGCGCATCGGAAACGACGTGGATGGCGCGGTTCGCGCCCATCGCCAGGCCGTTGCGCAAATGCGCCTGGGCGTCGGCAGGGGCGATCGTGGCGATCACCACCTCGGTGGCGATGCCCTTGTCGCGCAGGCGCAGTGCTTCTTCCAGCGCGATGTCGTCGAACGGATTGGGCGACAGCTTCACGCCGTCGGTGACCACGCCGGAACCGTCCGGCTTGACCTGGATGCGGACGTTGTAGTCCACCACGCGCTTGTAACCGACGAGGATTTTCATCTGCGGGGGGTGCTCCGGGAACGTATTTCGCGGTCGGAAGAGGCCACGAATCGGCGATTTTAACGGCAGGAACCGTTCGCGTGTTTCGATCGGCCATCCGATGGCGAATGTAGGCGAGGCTGGGCTAGACTGCGACTCCTTTCACAGTTCGACCGCCGATGCCAGCCCCGCGCCCGTTGTCCCATCTCGACCGCCTGGAGGCGGAGAGCATCCACATCCTGCGCGAGGTCGCCGCCGAGTTCCAGAACCCGGTGATGATGTACTCGGTCGGCAAGGACAGTTCGGTCCTCCTGCACCTGCTGGTGAA